>WNGC01003790.1_pt1 | contig 14770 bp, 18 predicted proteins | sample 5400051 | NCBI WGS metagenome assembly WNGC01 (sample SAMN13153368, study PRJNA577476) | soil metagenome | isolation source: 20 cm soil or saprolite under grassland replicate 2 | place: USA:California | collected 2016-06-15 | reverse complement strand
TGGGAGCTTTGAATGTTGATTTCGAGTTCGTATTCAGGGATTTAGTAACCGAATCTAAGCAGAACCGCTGCCCTACACAAATCCCTGCTCAATGGTCTCTCCCCGGGCGAACAACCGGATTAGACCCAATAATTGCGTCCTTCGCGCCAATCGGGATTCGGGACTTCCCGGATAATCTCCGCGAGAAGTTCTGGCAAATCGCTCTTTCTTCGGAGCGTTGATTGCTTGATCCAGTCTTTACATTGCGGAGGAACACCAGGCAGTTCCGGCTCGCGCCAGTTTTGCACTTCCACCCATTCGTCCGGCTCATGTTCTTCATCTTGCGCCCAGGCCCTTGTGAAACATCCTCGCTCACGTGGAACGCGTGATAGCCAAACAACGTTTTGGTATTCGGTGAAGTCGCGGATCAGTTTGGTGCGTAGTCGGGCTACCGCTGTCAGATAGTTCAGCAGCCGAATGGCTTTCTGTAAAGCAGGGTCCTGTTTTCGTCGATGGTTCGAGGGCACGCTTATCTCCACGACGTTTCCTGATTAACAAAAAAGAAGATCAGCCGCTGCTGGCGAGCAATCTGCGGTGAGAGCCGAATAAAATCTGGATGATCTGGTCGTTGATATGCCCTTAGCCTTAGAAAAACTAGCACCTTCGACCATTTGTAATGCTGTCGCGTTCACTCCGGCAAGCCATTTTACAAGAGAAAGGCGGCAAAGCCCAGCTAACGAGAACCTGAATGCTAGAAGCAAGATGGCTCGACTATCAACTTTTCTGCAAGCTTAGGCTTGCTATTCAAGACAGGAACGGTATGCTACACCTAAGCATTAGGAATGGCTGCTGCGAAAGCGGCGGTCTGCCAACCGGGTAGGAGATGACCACGGTGGCTTGGTTGAGAACCGATTTCTCATCCGATGCGCGGGAGTAAGAGACTTCCGAACAAAATCTCCGGGCAAAGGCCGCTGTTCCTGATGTGAGCAGCGGTCTTTTTCGTCCCTTTCTAGTGCGCAACAACTCAGAAAGCGCACAATGAGAAACAACCAAACATCATCGATAGCTGAGGAACGACAGTTCATTACCAAAGAGTTCGCAGATACTTTAGCGGGCAAGAGCCCCTCGCCTTACTTGCGGCTTCACGATCCCGTTCAGAAAGCACTGATCGACTACGCGGCGAACGGTGAAATCCAAAATCAAACCGGAATGCCTGAGTATCTCGACCGCATGATTCACTTCTGGCGGGAAGTATCGTTAGCAGGAATGAAGCGCGCCGGCCGCGCCATGGATGAATGTTATGCGCTTCTGTTCGAATCTACCTTCGATTTAGCGGAAGCAGAACCAAACTGGGCTCTCAAAGTTTTGGCTGATAAATCAACCGCAGAGCTACCAACCGGGGCACTTAACAAACTGGCAGGTCACACAGTTCAGGGCAACATCGCCCATGTTGAACTTGTTCGTGCGTTCACAGAAATTTACGCACAGTGGCGCGAGACTGACCAAAACTGGCATAATGAGGTTTACATACCCTTCGGAGGAGAGGTTTGGTTTTGGGTAGCAGTCTTATTGGCAGCGGGAATCGACGAAACCGATGGGCTTTGGCCTTTTCGCTCCGCGCTAGCTCAGTCGTCCAGCAACGGCTGGAGAGATAACGATCGCTTACATACTCGTTTAATCCGTGAGGCACCGCAGCGAGCTTTGACGGCCCCGCGCGTGGAGCTTATGGCACATCCGATTTTGCGCATCGCTCGACTCAAATATCGCGAGGGCAGCGTTGAACAAAAGCAGGTGTTACGGTTTCTGAATGCCCAATGCATCAAACAGGGGTTTGAGAGCGAAGAAGACTACTTCACAAGCGGTCTCACGCTGGCACAATGGGCGCGTGACGCGCGCCAATGGGCAACAAATATGTTGGATGCCGAGCCAGAAGTTTGCCGAGAATTGTTTCATGAAGCAGGCGAAACTGCACTCTATCGAACGCGAATGTTTTACCGTCAGCACTTGGGCTCAGACCCTGGCAACGTTGACTCGCTAGATGCGACCGCCGCCCTCATAAAATGGGCCAATCAGCAACGGGGATTCCAGTATTCCAAATATCGCGCCCAACGCTGGGAGTTCGTTGTGGAAATCGCTGATGCCGCGCTTTGGTTAGGCTGGCTTTTTCCAAATGAAATGTGCTAGGACTCGCAACATGCAAGGCCACTGTAACCAGCAATTAAAAACCGAGCGGAGAGTATGAATACGAAGCGTTCCGAGGGAATTGATTATGCTTTCCGACCCGAATCGTATTGGGACGTGTCCGATCCATTGCAAGCGATCCTTGTAAACGTCAAAGGAACCCGCAGGCGGCAAATGATACGCGACTACTGGGAGGCCGGCGCGATTGCCGAACTTGAAAAGGGGTTGCTTCGGGACAATCTCACCGAAGAAGATCGTGTTGGCCTCGGGAAGATTCACCCCTCCTTTATGGGCGGCGAATACTTGCCGGATTACGCGGAAGGTGAAGTGGAAATCGCCCGCATCGAGCTGGAGTCAACGACGGCAGACGTCATCAGCATTCGTGTGAAGAAAGAGGGCGAGCGAATCGCATATTTGATTGTCGACGAATACGAAACCGAGTTCAATATCTTGCCTACACATAGTGATAAACCGTTAACGCTTTCTGAACTGGTCAGGTTGATCGACGGTGCGATGGAAGAAGGATCGCTGGGTCTCTATTACACCCAGATGAATTACGAAGGAGGCGAGTGCAGCATCGAGTGGCTTGATCAAATGAGACACTTCACACGCGTTGAATCAGTTTTTTATCAGCAACTCCATCTGCATTATGAAAAGCTGCTGGACCTCTGGTATGAAGAGGAGAAAGCCAAAGCTGCTTAGCAGGTTTTTCTGGACCAGGGACGCGATAGCATCGTGGGAACGTCGATGAACCAATCGTAGCTTTAGCTCCTAGTTGTCGTTTTCTGTTGACTAGAAGCTTTAGGCGACTGACGGGGTCAATCCGGAAAAATATCCGAAACCGTGCATCGCAGTCGATTTACGATGTGCTCAAGGGTGTCGATTGTAACATTCTGCTCCATCATTTCGATGCGCTGGAGCGTAGAATCTGACAAACCGATTTTGCGAGCGAACTGCTGGAAGGTCTGACTGCCGCGCCGTCTTCTGATGAATTCAGCCACTTGTTTCCGAAGCTTAAATCGCACCCCGAAAGGTTGCGCCCACCGGTATCCCACAAGTGGGATAATAGGTATTTACATCGCATTTTTGTTTGCCCATAATTCTTCGTGCGAAGCGGTCTCATAACGGCGGCCAAGGAAACGGTTTTACAAATTTGAGTTTCAATCGTTCTTTCATTCTGATCTCAATGAAGTGGCTATGCTTTGGGTCTCAAAACCGTATGAATAAAGTAATCGTAATGGCACTGACTGGGATTACATCTACGATGCTTGCACACCTAGGCGACACGCCAGAAAAAGAGCAAGCCCACTTCTTCTATCCTCCATCGAGGACCCGTGATACCAAGAATTTTTCCGAGATGGAGTTTCATCATAAAGATTGGGTGGTGATCGTAAGATTCGTCAATAACCACGCCATTTACGAGTGTTGGCTCAAACCAAAATTCGAGATAATGAATGGGGCGGCCAAAGAAATCGGCAGCGAAATCGAGGTTGATCACAAAACCGGCAAAGGCGAGATCGACGACTTGGTGAAGGCATATAACTTCGTGTATGACGGGGGATCGGAGCGGTATCTAAATTGGCACAATGGTAACTACTGGATGGAGGCGACCATTACGCGACCCGCCACGGCTCCCGGAAAGCTGGTTAGCTCAGTCACGATAGGCGATTTTCGCTACCTGCTCCCCGAAAAAATGCGACGGGAACAAACAAAAAGCACGTTCAACTAACGAGGGAGCCTGTAGCGGCCAAATGCTAAGCACTTTCAGCAGGTGAAACTACGACGCTATTTGCTAACTGGGCTAATCGGCGTCGTAATCGGTATCGGTTTGATGCTGATCCAGCAGAGCCCGAAGAAAAGGGGGCCGATCAAGAGCAACGGCAAGGAATTTTACGCGTGGGAGAAGACATCGGACGGACAATACCGACAGGTGAAGAAGAGCTACTTCATGGCCCAGAGAACGTGCGAATCCATGATTAGGACCTTCAATGAAATGTCCACGAACCAGCCGCGATCAAGCTGGGTGCTCTCCCGTACGACTGAGTCTACATTCGAGTGTTGGCCAGCCGACGTGAGACCGAACGGCCTTATTCAGGAAATCGAATCACCCTACAGCGATGATCAGCCAAGCGCGGAGACACAGACTGATGAAAAATTGCACAAGGATACGGCTACCGAGCTTTTTGACCTACGCACCAAATTGCGCAGCATGCGCCAAGAAAGTCCTGCAAGATTATTACCCCGACTGGATGCCCGGCATCATGTCTCGGCGGTCTAGCTCACATTATGACCCCAAGAGCGGTCGCTGCTTCGTTGAGCTAAAGGTGTGGAGTATCCCCAAAGACCTTAAGTTCGAGGCTGACACCGAACACAAGCTTGTCGATGGTCAGACCCAACAGAAGTTAGCAGAGGCCGAAGTGTGGCGAAATGGGACACGGACTGGCGTCGTCAGTGGTAAAAGCATCTATGATTTTGTCGGCACGGAATATTATATCAAAAAGATGATGGGTGAGGATGCAGTGAATGAATAAACTGATTTTGATCTTACTAACAGGAGTCGCGCTCAGTGTTGCATGGCTTTGCTGTTTTCGATGGCAACTCTGCGCGGGCTCATTTCATAACTACGAGGGCGAGCGACCCGAGCAGACGACCTTTCTGCTTGATCGCTGGACCGGTAAAGTCTGGTATGCAGCTCCGAAGTCGCTTGATCACTATATCACGCCGGATTTTAAGCCAGTATTTATTGACACAAGCAAGCCATCGGAAGGCTGGTGAGCGAAGCCACTCACTTGAGACCATGACATAGATCAACCCGAAATGTCTGCTCCCAAATCGAATTCACCAACGGTAGTTACCTACGTTGAAGGCGACGCTAGCGGTCTGGAACCTGTCCCTGACGCTAAGCTATTGTTTAGAGCGCTGCTTTTTCATCGGCCAGGATTCCAGGAAGAACTGCAGTTCTTTGTCGGCCCCAGCAGATGTGGCAGCTATGATGTCCTTTGGTGCAACGGCGACGGGGCAAACGATAGGGAGCTATCTGCGGGCGCATGGTTACCCAAAGGCATTCTAATTGGACGCCCGCTATGGGAAGCCCTTCTAGTGGGATATTGGCGCGCTCAGAAAAGGGCGGATAATTCGGATGGCCCAAATTTCAACGAAATCATTACAGATAAACAGGCTGCCCTTTGTTCCAAAGAAGTGTGGGAGATAGTAGAGCGTATCTGGTCTCCCCACGAAACAAATTAGGGCACGCAGACAGGTCGAGGCAGACTGCTAGTAAGGTTAGAACGCGCCCCAATTTTTCCTATCCCGGGCGGTAGGCCTCTAAAAATATAAGCCTTACATATAAGGTATTTTCGCGGCTTTTGTGGATGGCGTTAGCGCGCTCGAATCCGCAACGACAGCCTTAAGTCTCTTCTAGTCACTTTGTAAGCCCAAACATGGCACCCTAACGCGAATGGCAACAATACTAAAAGGCATTACACTCCAACCTATTTGATGTCTGATGCTTACATGGCTAACACCCGCGAACAATTTGTTTCCCATGCGCTTGTTAGTTAGGCGTGCGTGTGAAGATGAGATACAGAAATGAACGCGGCACCACCGATGGCGCTACCCCACCACCTCCGGAGATTGGAAACAGATATCGCCATTCCAACTTTGACAAAACCACCATTTTTATAAGGGCCCTGAAGGCATTTGAAAGGCAGCACAGAAAAGTGCGTCCAGCTATGCTCTCCCTTTGACGAATGGCCGAAGAATCGGGCAGGTTGGTAACAGTTTTCAATATTCCTTCACAATCGATTCTGAATGTCCCACGTGATGCAGCAGGTGACTTGATCGTTCAGGACAGGGGTCGCTTTAGCGGCAACAATTATATCAACAGAGGGCGTTTTTGAAGTTGATTCTAGACAATGTTTTCCGGTGCCTCACATGTTCATATGAATATGAAAGCGGTGTTACTCTGCCTTTGGGAATGTATATCGCGCAAGCTAAATGGGAAACCTCAGCAGTTGGAATTGAATTTATGGACTCGACGCTCAAGACGCTGAACGCAAGCCTTGAAGTAATCCCCGCAGTTGGACTGTCTGGTTAATTCCGATTGTGGTGGGACCCTGGATGCTGGCAACTGGCAAATCCTCCGGATCACACAGGCCACCACCGTTGCCGCCATTCCCGCCATTCGGAATCCCTTCTAAGGCAGCCGGAACGAGTCCACTCGGTTCGCCCCGGAGAAATCGCCGGTCGAAACAAAAACTCTCCCATTCGCGATTGCCACCTGAGCCCCGAAGGATGAACTGAATTGATGCCCATCCGGATCGACGAGTGTTCCTAGGATGACCCCCGTGTCCGAGTTCAACATCACCAACTCGTCCGTGTCCGCATCCACGTCGTAGACCACGCCGTTGGCGACTGTGACGGTGACTTCGGTTTCATCCGGAAAGTTTTGCCACACGAGAGCACCGGTGGTTGCGTTGAAGGCGTGCAGGCCAAAGTTCGGGTCTTCCGAGTTGACGTAAACCTTATTGTTCGCGATCGCGGGCGTGCTGACGTTCACGCCCACGGTGAACGTTCTCCAAAGAATGTGCCCGTCCACTGCGCTCAGAGCATACAGCCCGGTCCCCCCCACATACACGGTACCATTTGAGACGGAAGGGGCCGAGATGTTGGCCTGAAAGCCGAGGTTCTTGCGCCAAATCATTTGGCCCGTATTCTTGTTGAGAGCGAACACCGAATTGCCGCCCGTCACGTAAACAACTCCGTTTGCGATTGCTGGCGTGCTCATGAGAGGCACGGCGTTCGTGAACTGCCATCGGAACGTGCCCGTCCCCTGATCGACAGCCACCAGCTCCCCGCCGTTGGTGATGTAGACCGTGTTGCCATACACTGCTGGCGCGGAGGTGATGGAACCGCCCTCATCGTCGCACCAGAGCTGGACTCCTGTGGCGGGATCGTAAGCGGCGAGATCGCCGCAGCCATCGCCCACGATGAGCCCATGTTCACCCAGCGCAGCCTGCACTGTATTCTCTCCGCAGCACGAGAGGTGCGACCAAAGCGGCATCCCCGTCTTGGCATCGAAAGCGAAGATGTTCCCGTCTGAGGCGACGAACATTCTTCCTCCGCCCACGATAGGCGCTGTGGGGACGGACATTCCGACGTTGGCGCCCCAGCGAAATGCCAAATCGGAGACATTGTGGCGCGTGAGGATAGTCTCGGTGTCGTTGAAGCTCGAATGTGCCGCGTCGAAGCCGTACTGCTTCCACGGCGATCCGGCGAAAGCTGGCGATGTGCACGCAATGACTATGGCAAGAACCGCAATAACAACTGGCAAGAATGAGCTTTTCATAGTGAGCCTCCTTGGTAATTCGATTCGCAACTGACGCGTTCTCGATGACCTCATGAATCGGGTTGCGACCTCACTTTCACTAATTCCGGCGTGAATTTCCGCGTCACACTGTGAATTTTCGCGTCACAATCGGGGCTAAATCGCGAAAAGATCAGAATTTCCAGGCGACGAGGCGATCCGGATGCGGGTTGTAGGAGAAGAAATATCCGGTCTTGATCCTCGCGGTGAGGTGATGGCCCAACGACGGGATCGCTTCGTTGATTCTTTGGATGGCTTTCTTGACGCGTTTGGTGACTGCGCTACGAGCCCGTTCGGCCTCCGATGAAGCCTTGCGATCTCGGCCTCCGAGTCCTACGGCAGAGGCCAGATGCTGAGCGATGGCGTGGATCTCGTTCTGGGCTTTGACACCTCGGTCACGATCATCAAGTTTTTCTGCTTCGTTCAGTTCTTGCCGCAGGTCGTCCAGCCGACGTTTGTATTCTGCTTTTGACTGTGCGTCCAGCACTGGACCGGCGTCAAAGAATCCGGCAGCGACCAAGTGATCGCCCAGGTCTCGCGGGCGTCCGCTCGCGGTAACTTCGGCGGCCGGAATTGAAGCATCCACAAGGCTGGCGAGCAATTCGCTGACGTGGAACTCGCGTCCGGGATAGCGAAGCAACACGGCGAGGCAGCACAGACCGCGCGTGGATTTCAGGAGTGCGGCGTGGCCGTGATAACGGATTATCCAGTAGTCGTCGTGTCGTAAGAATAGGGACTCTTCGTGCATACAAAGAGTCGGAGGATTCGCAAGGGATTTTCGAACGCTTTCGAGCAATGCCTCCGCGAGCTTCCCGTGATCCGGCCCATCATCCGCCACAGCCTCGCTGATGCCGATGGCGCCGACCGCAAATTTAAGCGCATCGTGGTAATGGCTTTCTTCCAACAGGATCATCGCGTGTCCGACTGCATTGAAACGGGCGATGTCGGGACGCCAGTGATCGAGTTGCACCCGATCCTCTTCACACCGGGCGTGTTGCTTTATGAACTCAATCAGGCGGAGAACGTGTGCCGCATCGCGTTCGACGCGCTTCCAGTCCTTGAGCCGAAAAAGAAGGACCAAGCGGTGATGATACGATATGCCCTCATGGAATAGCTCGGCGCAATTTTCGGCGCTTAGATCGAATGCATCTGGCGCATTGCTCTGCTTCGCCGCGTCGAATCGCGCACGGTGAAAGTCGAAGGCGGATTCCATCCCATGTATGCGGCGACCATCGGGCCGGCCATCGATCTCGTACTCTTCGACTCCCATCGGCTGACGGACCAGAATGACTTCGCGGCCGTCTGCGCCGCGTGCGACGCGGGCATTGTTCTCTGCATCATAGGGCCAGCGCTCAAGCAAACTCCGCAGAGCCGAAGGGAATCTAGTAAAGCCTACTTCTTTGTGAGTTCTTTGGAAGAGATCGATTCTATTTCGTCTCTTCTGCTGAGGATTCATCTCAGTCTGTGACACTTCGCTTGTGCGAACGAGCCCAGAGTTCGCGGGTTTACCCTGCGGGAAGAAGGTCAGGTGCTTAGCTGGAGACGCCTAACGAACTCGGCGCCTTTCATTCTTATCGTACAGCCCATCTTACGTCAAGACTAATTTATTAGCGCATTCCACTACTTTAGCCGTATTGGAGGCGTAAACGCTTGCCAAGACATTAAGACATATTTTAGCAGGAATGTGTATTGCGCTACGCGCCTGACTGGGTCGATATAATTCGAATCCCGCAACGAAATGTCAGAACATCACAACATTGGCCGCGCCAGCCTGTCGCCATGAATCCAGTGGTCGATGATGTAGTCGCGGCATTCGGCCGAGTCGCCGTGCATCCGAGATATGTGAGCTCGCTTTACGGCCCAACGCCCATTACGCCGGCACTTCTTAGGCTCGATCCGATCTGGGACCCCTTACGCACCGATCCCGCTTTCCAAAAACTCATCGAGAATGAAATCGACTCAAACGCTTCTGTTTACGCTCACTTCGCAGAAGCGTAACAAAGCAAAAGCAATATGACTCACTTAAAAAATCGATTGCCGAACTAATCATCGATCTCATGCATAAACTGTTACCAGTAATGATTGGCATCGTGATTGTAATGGTTGTGTCGTCAGGATGCACTTCAACATCGACTGGAAGCTTTGCCCCGACATCGGGACGCGTTAATGGAGCTACAGTATCTGTGTCCGCGCCCGCCGGATCGTCGTCCGCCTTATATCTTCCCAAACTAGTAGCGGTTCTGAGAAAACATGGCTTTACAGTCGTCCCAACCGGCCAAAAAGCTGAGTATTCTGCCGAGCTTGAGATGAATGCAGGCGTATGGAATGTGCAATGCACGATTAACCTGCTGCAACGCGGTGTGCCAGTGATGTCGGCCAGCAATCTCAATCCCGGATGGGGCAATTGGCTGGCACGAGGAGCATCGATAAACGTTGTAGCCGACGCTGCAATTCATGAATTTGATAAAAAGCTCTCGGGGTATTGAGACCGAATAACAGATCATTTCCTCTGCGCGGCCTCCACTTCAAGCAAGTTAGGCCGCATAGATAGCCCAAGGTATAGAAAATTTCTCCTACCCAGGGGGTAGGCCCCAAAACATATACGCCTTGCATATAAGGCCTTTTCGCGGCTTTAGGGTGACCACCTTTCGCGGGGTGATACCCACTTGATTTTTCCCGAATGCCTACCCCAAAAAGGCTTACCGCTTTAGCACGGGCTACAGTTATGACAGCCTTAACTTTCGTGCGTCACTTCCTATCCCGAACATTGACCCTAACGCTAATGGCAACCATATTGAAGGCATTGCAAGCCAACATTCTCGATATGTGACCCTTACTCAACTAACACCCACTAACCATTTGTTTCCTATGGGCTTGTTAGTTAGGCGTATGTGTGAGGATGAGGGTTTTCGCGACTTTCGCGCGATGTAACTAAATCGGGTGTATGGCGGTCGATTTCCGGGAAAACGCCAAGCCCGAAAAAAGGCTTTGGTTATCGAGTAAGGCCGGTATCACCGGCGACGAAAGCCTTAAGTTCCGTGCGGTCAGTTGATAATCCCAAAACTCGCACCCTAACGCGAATCAAGTTAATACCTAAAGGCACCACAATACATAGGACTCGATTTGAGACGCTTACCTTAAGAAGAAGTGCCACCAATTTGCCTAGGCCCGCCTTGTTCGTTCGGCGTGTGTGTGAAAATGAGACGAGTGACCCTGGCACCTAGCACCTACAACCCTGAGCCAGATCGGTCTGATGGTAAGCGGCGATCTTTGCGTGGTTTGACGGCCTTGCGTGGTGCGACGGACGTTTCAACGAGTGCCCGGGCTTCGAGGTCCACCCGATACGTTTTGCCTTTGGGCTGAAAGTCCACCACATGGAGCACTTCGAGACCTTCGACATTGCAACCAAGGCGCTGAGCTGACTCCCTGGCGCTTCGCTGCTGCTCCTCGCGGGTTCGGCGCTCGGCTCCCTCCAGCACGATGACGTGATGCATGTGAATCACTCGGCCATCGCGCGGATCGTAGAGCGCGGTAAGGTCCATAGATGAAACCGGGGGCGCGCTGCCAGCCGATTGAATGAAAGATCCAGTACGCTCGGTAGCCATGCCTGCCTCCGTTTAACCCCAGAATCCAAGCGTCCACACGAGAGCACCGGACGCGGCTTTCACCTTTAATCCAAACGTCACGTGAGTCATTGTCCCGTTGAACTGCGCCGACACGTGGTCGAACGCATCGATGTCCGGGAACGTGATGGTCTGATCGATGGCGTTCTGATCGCGGAAGCGAATGTTCAGGAGGCCAACGTCCACAGCCGATTGATCGTCAAACTCGAAGTAATGTTCAAGAAAGACTTTGATGAACGCGGCCCTCGGCGCGAAGTCGAGGTCCCAGCTCGCAGTATAAAGATCGTCTCCAAAGTTGAAGGCCCACCCACGCCAGGCCGACTCTCCTACAAGTGGCATTGCTCTCCTCCTCCTCGTCCTTTTCCCATGAGCCTGAAACCGTCAAACGGAATTACCCCCCTCTCGATCGGCCTCAGTCGGAACCTCAGCGCGTCTTTGGCGGTAAATAGCTTGACCTCGGGGCTAGGTTCTTCACGGTTGTCTCGATCAGCGCCTTCAGTGTTCATGGTTACCTCTTCAACCCCTAATTTGAAATTAGGGCGTGAATTTTCGCGTCACATTGTGACTTTTCCCGTCACAGACCGGCTAGATCGCCAAAAATACTCAGAATTTCCAGGCAACTGGGCGATCCGGGTGCGGGTTGTAGGAGCAGAAGGAGCCCGTCTTGATCCTGGCGGAGAGATGGCGACCGAGCGAGGGAATGACCGTCGCGATTCTTTTGATGTCGCCTTTGATCCGCTTCGTGACGGTCGAACGGGCCCGCTCCGCATCAGACGAGACGATTCCTACCTCCAAGCCCAACAGCAGCGGCCAGTTCCTCGGCTATGGCATTCATCTCGCTGCGGGTCCTAGCAGCTCGGTAGAAATCGTTGAACCGCTCTGCCTCCTCGGTATCTTTCCGCAACTCGTCAATGCGCCGCTTGTATTCTGTCTTGGCCTTTGAATCGAGAATTGGCCGGGCGTGCTGCCGTCCGGCAGTTACTACATCGCAGCCGGCTTCCCGCAGGTTGCCGGGCAAGGTCGGCAATGACGGCGCTGGTAAGATTGGTCTAGGGAGCAATTCGCAGACGTGGACTTCTCGCGTCGGATGACGCAACAGATAACTAAGGCAGTCCAGACCGCGCGTAGCTTTGAGGATTGCTGCTTCCCCCTGATAACAAATCGTCCAATAGTCACCCTTGTCGTATAAATGCCGACTCTTTGACCAGGCGCAGGACCGGACGACTCGGGAGAGATCTCTTCAGGCTTTCAAGTCGCGCGTCCCCGAGTTCCTGGCGACTGATATGCTCATCAACATCGTTGATGCATGCCTTGCTTAAGCATTCACTGAGTTTCTCATTCGTTGAATTGCCCTTTCTTAATCCGAAGAATTTCATGACTATTTTCCTCCTTCTCTCAGTGGTTGACCCAGCGAATTCAGGTCTGAACGAGGGGAAGAAATGCCGAGAGAGAAGCTTCCTTGCCCTGCCCCCGGATTCAGATTGTAACGGAAGGCGTTTTATGAAATTCCCGCCGAACTTGTCAAACCAAAAAGCCTCGTTCTACGCTCAAGGGAGTTCTGATTTGTCGATTTCTCCCCGTCGTTGTGACGCGAAAAGTCACAATGTGACGCGAAAATTCACGCCATAACGAAGTAAGTCATGGCTGCTGGGATTATGCTCGTGTCACTCTGTTGCTTACAGGATCGGAGCAACAGAAAAAACCTGGCAGCCACCAGTAAACACTGAACCTAGGAGAATTATCATGGCTACCCATCGCTTTATCGGTGATCGTCAGGCGCCAACCTCGCTCGCGTCGGTTCGAAAGCGGCGCGCTGTGTTAGGAACTGGGAAAATCCCCGCAGAGCTGCGCGCCATGGCAAGGACACGCGCGCTCTATGTGGAGACGGACTCAAACAAAAAGCCTCACGTGGATATCGATTCAGTTGGCCGCCGTGGACGGCACTTGTGGAAGGTCGAGGTGCCGGTCGACGAGGAATTGAAAGGTGCGCGTCGGGGTCTCACATTGGAGCAGCATCCCCCAGCGAAGTTTCTTAAAGAGGTCAAAGAAGCTGCCTCCTTCAAATCACATCGCCCCGACTGGATCGACGCCTCAGCGGTACCGCGGCTGCGGTTGGAGAAACCCACGCGTATGATGCGTCGCTTTAATGGACGGCGCGTGGAGCCGCTCTGGGTCTACGACAATGCGCGGTATGCGTTTGAGGACAGCTCTTGGCCGTGGGGGCTCGTTGGACGCATCTTCAACAACGAGGGATTTAGCGGTACCGGGACCCTGATCGGGAATCGGCTCGTAGCGACGGCTGGGCATATGGTGCCGTGGGGTAGTGCTGCCGCAGGAAGCTGGTGGATGAGGTTCGTCCCCGCCTACTTCAATGGGACATCGCTTTATGGAGCAGGCGTCGAGTCCTATGTGTCCGATGCGCGCGGTTACAACACCGGAGGCTCCGGATACGATTGGGCCATCTTGCGATTGTACGAACCGCTCGGGACGTCGCTCGGTTACTTTGGCTACAACAGCTACTCCGATGATTGGAACGATCTGTCGGTGTGGAGCAACATTGGTTATCCCGGCGACATCGACAACGCCGAAGAGCCAGCCTTCCAGCAAGGTTACACAATTAACGATACCGATGGGGACGACAACGGCGGCGAAGAGCTAGAGACCGAGAACTGCGACCTCTACTTTGGTAATTCAGGCGGACCCGTTTTCGCGTGGTGGAACAACGGAACCGACCCGCGCATTGTCGGCGTTGTCAGCGCACAGGAAACAGAATATAAATTCCCCTTCTCGACACGGGACGATAACTTCTTCGCGAGTGGAGACGGATTCGTGAACCTCTGCGCGTGGGGGCGCTCGAACTGGCCCGCGTGACTAGTTTGAGTTGTTGATTGTAATCCGATTAAGTTAAAAACGAACCCAGTGATAGAACCTGTAACATATTTGCATTCCTTGTTGGCACGGGGGTCGCGGCCGAACGCGAGATCATGCTGCTCGTAATGCAGACATTCACGGAGCTTCAGCCACTTTCGCTTTCAGACGCTCAGAACGTGACGACAGATCTTATGCAGGAGATTCGTTGAAACGGTTCCGTCATTGCAACGTGATCGACACACACGAGCACGCGGGCGATTTCAAAGAGCCGTGAGCAACATAAAAGTTAAGGCACTCAGGTATTCCAAGAGACTGAGACCTTAATTCAAGCATGCTTTCTACGGGGTGTATGGGGTCAAATTTTAGGCGAATGCCTAGCCCAAAAAAGGCTTTGTCGATCGCGTTGGCACGCTCTACCCCAGTCACACAGCCTTAAGTTTCGTCCTGTCACTTCGTCACCCGGAATATGGAACCCTAACGCTACTGGGAACGATGCTCAAAGCTATTACAAGCCAACATCCTCAATGTGTGACTCTTACTCGGCTAACACCCACGAACAATTTGTTTTTCATGGGCCTGTTAGTTAGGCTCATGTGTAAGGGTGAGATTTGGTTTCGCGGCTTTTGTGGATGTAACTAACGTGGGGTGTATGGGGTCAATTTTTTAGGAGACGCCCAGTCCGAAAAAGCCTTTCGTTATCGCGTTAGCGCGCTCGAATCCGCAACGACAGCCTTAAGTCTCTTCTAGTCAC
>WNGC01001358.1_pt1 | contig 14786 bp, 14 predicted proteins | sample 5400051 | NCBI WGS metagenome assembly WNGC01 (sample SAMN13153368, study PRJNA577476) | soil metagenome | isolation source: 20 cm soil or saprolite under grassland replicate 2 | place: USA:California | collected 2016-06-15 | reverse complement strand
GCATTTGATTTCATCGCAAAACATCAATTTCCTCGGTAAAGGCTTTATCGCCTGCATGTGCTCGCTTGCGTTGCTGCTGGCCGGCGCGACCGCCTTTTACCTCCGCGGTGAGAGAAATTTTGGCGTCGATTTTCGCGGTGGCGACCTGATTACGCTAAGCGCGCCGGGGAAGATTGACATCGGACAGGTGCGCAACGCGCTCAAGCCAATCGGACTTGCCGACGCCTCAATCCAGGAATCGACGCAAGGCGGCAAGAGTTACATCACGGTCCGCACGCCGTTGAACACCAGCGACAAGGTGGAAAAGCAAATCATTCAGACGCTCCCAAACGCCGGGTTTAAAGTCGAAGGATCGGAACGCGTCGGTGCGCTTGTTGGCGGTGAGCTGGCAAAAAGTTCGTTAATTGCGCTCGGCCTCGGCATCCTCGGCATTTTGATTTTCGTAACGTTCCGGTTCGAACTTTCGTTCGCCGTAGGTGCGATTGTCGCGTTGTTGCATGATGTGCTGATGACGGTCGGTATGTTCGCGCTTCTCGGCCGCGAGCTGACTCTCACGATGGTCGGCGCAGTGCTGACCATCGCCGGTTATTCGATTAACGACACCATCGTCGTTTACGATCGGATACGCGAAGGCTTGGCCGGCGGCAGGCGCGGCACCATCGAGGAGATAATGAATTCGAGCATTAATCAGACGCTCAGCCGTACCATCCTTACAAGCACAGTCACGCTGATCCCGATCCTCTGCTTGTTTTTCTTTGGCGGCGCCGTGTTACGCGATTTTTCTCTCGCCATCATCATCGGCGTGGTTGTCGGCACATATTCTTCGATCTTTATCGCTTCACCCATCGTGCTGTGGTGGACGCGCCTCCGGGGCGGCAGAGAGACCACTTTGCGTCGCGAGATCACCGAAAAAGCAGCGACCGCAGCAAATCCTCTCGCCCAACGCTAAAGCGAATAACTCCGTCCCTGTTTCCCGGAGATTTGACGAGTTCGTGCGGCCCGAGTAGGCTCGGGCTCGCCGGTTAAGAATTTATCCCAAATTCGGAGAGTGATTATCGATGCCAGAAGTGATTGTTCGCAAAGGTGAACCTGTCGATCGCGCGTTGAAGCGGCTGAAAAACAAGCTCGATGCCGAGGGCATTCTCGAGGAGGTTCGCCGTTTGCGCGCCTTCGAGACGCCTTCGCAAAAGCATCGCCGGAAGGCGAAAGCCAACGCCAAGCGCGGTAAAATGAGGTTTCGGTTTAATCCATCGTAACAAGGTTAAAATGTTAAGAAGCTAAAACGTTGGGCCGAGGCAGCAGTTCTCGTTGTAACGATTTAGCTTTTTTACAATTTAACTTTTCTCAGCGTTCTTCTCTGTAAAAAGTTCCCTGATCGCCTGCACCAAGCCATTGATATCGTGCCGGCGCGCCTCGACATCGACTTTGAGCCCCTGATCGCGCACAGTCTTTGACGTGATCGGCCCAATGCTGGCGATTCGCATTCCCTGTGGCCAGGATAGTCCAAGAGCGAGAAAGTTTTCTACAGTTGAAGAACTGGTGAACGTGATCAAGTCGGCTCCGTCCTCTGCCAGTTGCCGACGCGCGCCGCTCGTGTCGCGCGTTTCCGGCACCGTCCGATACGCAAACCCTTCGTCCACGATCGCTCCCAAAGCCGAAAGTTCTTTGGGAAGCGTGTCACGCGCTTTCTCCGCGCGCACTAAAAGAATCCGCAAATTTTCGATGCTTCCCTGCTTTTTGAATTCACGCACTACTGCTTCCGCCACGAATTCGTCCGGCTGAAGATCCACGTGCAGATGAAAGTCTTTCACGCGCTGGGCCGTCGCGGGTCCGATCGCAGCAATGCGCACGCCGCCGATCTCACGGGCATCATCGTACAGCTTGAAGAAAATATCGAAGAACGCTTCGACGCCGTTTGCACTCGTGAAAACGATCCAGTCATAGACATGCACGTCCTGTACCAGCTCCGCGAATTCGCGTAAGTCGCTGGGCGGCTCGATTCGAATCGTTGGCAGCTCGATCACATGAGCACCCAGGGCGCGCAATTTGTTGCTTAACACGCTCGACTGCTTTCGGGTCCGCGTAATGACAATTCTTTTCCCCAGGAGCGGCCGTTTTTCATACCAATTGAGATTGTCCCGCAAGGCCACAACTTCTCCAAATATGACTACCGCCGGCGCTTTGAAATCGCTGGCTACAGCTTTTTGGGCAATGTCTGAAAGGGAGCCTGTGAGCGTTTCCTGTTGGCCAGTCGTAGCACAGCGAACGAGGGCGACCGGCAAATCGCTGCGCACGCCGTGTTTCATCATTTCGCTGGTGATGGATCCGAGACGTTCCACGCCCATCAACATGACCTGCGTGCCACCAAGTTTTGCGAGGGCGGCGTAATCGATTGCACTTTCTGATTTCGCTGGATCTTCGTGTCCCGTAAAGAATGTCACGTGCGAATTGTGCGCTCGATGCGTCATTGGAATACCTGCGTAAGCCGCGCCGGCGATGGCCGAGGTGATCCCGGGCACAACTTCAAATGGGATTCCCGCCTCGGCAATCGCCTGCGCTTCTTCCGCTCCTCGGCCGAACACGAACGGATCCCCACCCTTTAATCGAACGACCTGCTTTCCTTCACCTGCTTTCTCGATTAGCAGAGCATTGATTTCCCGCTGGCCTAGATTTTGGTCCTCGCCGGGTTCCTTTCCGGCATAAATGATTTCTGCATCCTCTCGCGCCCAACTGAGCATTTCCGGATTTGCCAAATGATCGTAAACGATTACATCCGCATTCTCGATGCACTCCTTTGCGCGCAAGGTGACCAAGCCAGGATCGCCCGGCCCAGCGCCAACCAGATAAACTTTCCCACTCTTACTGATGCTCATGCGGCGGGCCGTACCCTTGCGCGAAGGCTGGTGCTCCTAATCGACTCAATAGCTCTGCTGCGAGGCGTTCGGGATCAGCGGGCGCGCCTTCTATTGCGGCTTCACGCGGGTCCATCGCGCTTCCCATGAACAACTGCACACGCATTTTCATCTTGCCGTTATCAATGTTTGCGACGACACCCACTGGACAGTCGCAGTCACCTTGCAAACGACGAAGAAATTCTCGCTCCGCTCGCAAACAAAGCAACGTTTCGCGATGGTTTATGGGAGCGACGACTGCCTTTGCGCTTTGATCGTCGGTGCGAACTTGAACGGCAATTATTCCCTGACCACCGGCCGGCAAAAAAATTTCGTCTGGGAGCATTTCGAGAAAAAATCGCCGGCCTTCAAAACTGATTTCCGCACGACTTAGCAACATACCCAGGCGTTCAAGACCTGCGCGAGCTAACACGACGGCGTCCCACTCGTTTTCGGCCAGTTTTCGCAGGCGAGTCGGCACGTTGCCGTGAAGATCGACAAGCTGGAGATCTACGCGTTTCCACAGCAGCTGATGTTTTCTTCGCACACTGCCAGTTGCCACTATTGCGCCGCGTGGAAGGGCACCGAGACCCTCCGGATGTTTGGAGACCAGCACGTCACCCATCGGCGCGCGGGGCAAAACTGCCGCGATTTCTACGCCCGGGTTTGTTTCGCTTGGCAGGTCCTTTGCACTGTGCACCGCAACATCCACTTCTCGGGCAAGAAGGGCGCGCTCGATTTCTGCCGTAAACAATCCCTTTCGTCCTGCGCGCGGATCGATAACTCTGGTTTTGTCGCCTCTTGTCGCAACAATTTTGGTCTCGATCGTTATGCCCGGATTTGCGCGTCGAATCGCTTCCTCGACCAGCAGAGTTTGCGCGCGCGCGAGTTCGCTGCCGCGTGTGCCCAGCACAATGTTTTTAACCATCGCGGGAATCTAGCTCGCGAGAGTGTGGACGGGAAGCTACCAGCTTCTCCTACAATTCCGATGCCCGCAGCGAATTTTCGCCAGGCAAGGGATGCTCGGTTTTTCGAGCGGCGTCGTTCAATCCTCGAGAAAGCGAATCGACAAAATCCGTGACATGTTCTGCAATGATCGCTTCTGCTGCGACAACCTGTTGGCGTCGAAGCTCGAGCGATTGCTCCGCAACAGATCGTATCGAATCGATGTCGTAAAGATAAACACCTTCCATTTCGTTTACACTCGGGTCGACGTCACGGGGCACCGCGATGTCGATGATAAAAAGCGGATGATCCAAGCGGTCGCGCAGCAGCGGCGCAAGTTTCTCGGTTGTCAGCAACGGAGTTTCCGACGTCGTCGACGTGATGAAAATATCGATCTCACGGCATTGTGTTTCCCACGTTTCGAACGGAATAGCACGGCCGCCCACTGCACGCGCTAGCTCGCATGCGCGATCCATCGAACGGTTGGTGACGCGAAGATCGGTGACGCCACGGGAGATCAGAGCGCGCGCTGTACGTTCGCTCATTTCGCCTGCTCCGAGCACGAGCACCTTGCAATCGCTTAATCTGCCAAAAATTCTTTGCGCCAGATCGACGGCGACCGAGCCGACCGACACCGCGCCGCGCGCAATGTCTGTGTGCGTACGCACTTGCTTCGCCACGCGAAAGGCACGCTGAAACAGACGATGCAAATACGGGCCGGCTGCTCCGGATTTTCTGGCCAGTTCGTAGGCTTTTTTCGCCTGTCCGAGTATCTCGCTTTCGCCGACAACCATCGAATCGAGTCCAGACGCAACCCGGAAGAGATGTTGGACGCACTTCTCAGCTTCGTACCGGTAAAATGGCGGTGCGTAATAATGAGGATCGCGGATGGGGTTTTTTGTGAGGCAACGCGCAATTTCATCCGTCGAAATGCGTTTGTGCGAAACGCCGTAAACCTCCACCCGATTGCATGTCGTCAGCAGCAACGCTTCGGGGCAACCGGCTTCACGCACGATCGATTCAGCTGTTGCGCTACCGGCGAACTGCTCCCGTGTCGCCACGTTCGCCGTGTGATGACTCAAGCCTATGCAGAAAACGGTCATGGTATCGGATGCATTTCCGCCGTGAACGTGATCCCCCACAGAAGTGTCAGCGCCGCACTAAAACCGATGATGCATAATGCAGCTACGCGTTTTGGCGCGAACCAACGAAGATGCCGACCCTGTAAAATCGCCGCGTAAAGCAACCAGATTCCAATCGCGGCTACTACTTGCGGGCGTGGTAGTGGATGCCCGGTGAAAAAACCGCTTACGATGCCGAGCGTGTAAAGCGCAAAGCCCCACCAAAGAAGCCGGGTGATGGCAGCAAACAGATCACTCAGCGGCGGTAAGTGATAAAAAATTGAATGTAGTTGATGCGTCTTGAGCTGGCGTTCCTGCACGAGATACATGACGCCAGCGATGCAGGCGAGCGCAAACGCTCCATAAGCCAGGAGGGAAATCGATGCATGAAATTCCAGCCACGGATTTGCCGGCAACTTCACTGGGTGACGAATATCAATCGGCGCGATTAGCGCAAAGACTTGCAGCACCACCACCAGGGGTGCGGTAAAGGCGCCCATCAGTGAGAGGCGATAACCCGGACCGACCAGCATGTAGATCGCCGCTACCGACCATGCGAGAAAGATAAAAACCTCGAATAGATTGGTGAGGGGACAGCGTTCCAGCTCGTGTCCGCGCAGGGACAAAAAAGCGGTCTGAAAAATAAAGCCCAAGCCCACCGCGAAAAAATTAAACCGCAGCGGGCGAAATACTCCGGCACGCAACTCAATAGCCGTGTGTACAACCGCAGCGAGAAAACAAACTGTCGAAACGATAAGAAGATATCGATCCACTCGAAATGCAGTTTAGGTTGACTTGCCGTGTTCGTAAATCTTCTTTCCCTGCTGAAGTTAGGAGCCGACAGCACTGAAAACGTATGCGTTACTGTAATCGTCGAATTGCGATGTCGGCAGGAGTGCTCGTTCACTGGGTTGTCACGCACTGCGTCGCTGGTGACGCGGCTTTCTCAAGGGATGGCAAGCGAATATACGCGTTAGGGGAGATTGATACGCGACCGGCGGTTCAAGAGATCGAGCTTGGTGGAAGAACGATTCGAGACATCGCATTGACACAATTAGCATCTAACGATTGGCTGCGGGGGATTACGTGTTCAGACGAGGGCAGAATTTTCTGCACTACGAAGGGAAGTCTTTGGTCGTTCGATCCAGGATCAGGCGCTCTAACAAAAATTCGGGACGCACCGTCAGGAACTAACTTCTGGCGAGTTGCGTTCGATCCAAAGTTGCACGCAACGTTCGTGACAACGGATGATCGAGAGGCACCTCTGTTCATGTTCAGGAAAGAAGATGAATGGATCCCTGTGCGGATGCGACGTCACCCGAATCCGTCGTGCCCAGTGTTTAGTGCAAGTGGAGAATTATTTTTTTCCGAATACGGTGACTTGTGGCACGGCGAGATCCAAACTGACACATTCGACGGAGAGGATCACTTTTCGGTGGCGGCCTACCGCTATGTTCCTCTTGCAACGCAGGAGACTGAAAACGCCAGCCCATCTGAAATTGGCGTAGCTGATATTGGGGTGAGTCGCGAAGCAATCTATGTCCAATTGTCGCGGATGGGCGGCTCGGGAGATGGGTGGTTTGCGCGACTGCCGAGACCAGTCCCCAAACGTACAAACGAGCAATCCTTGGACCTGCTCTACAAGCCAAACGAACGTCTCCCGGTCTATCAAAAATCGCTAAGCTCACTCAAAATTCTGGGGGAAGACTCTCGTGCGGGTCAGATAGCTGTTTCGCCTGACGAACGCAGAGTTTACTACGTCATGCACGGCAAGCATTGGCTCGTAACTAATGGCAAGACAGAAGAGCTGCGTTTGACTGAAAAATAATCTCCTAATTCTAATGTCCCACTCGTGGAAATGTTCGCAGCACCCAACGCGTGCTTCCTGCCCTGGCGTTTATTCGCGTCGATGAGTGCCGACATTATCGACAAATTGCGCGCCGCCGTGCGGGATGTACCCGATTTTCCAAAGAAGGGCATCGTGTTTAAAGACATCACGCCGGTGTTGAATGATCCGGTCCTGTTCCGTGCGTCGATCGATCTCTTTCTGGAGCGGTGCCGCGGCAGAAGGATCGATAAGATTGTGGGGATCGATGCGCGCGGGTTTCTTTTTGGATCGACGGTTGCATATGAACTTGGTGTCGGTTTTGTGCCGATCCGGAAACGCGGCAAACTTCCGTACCGGACGGAGATTGCGAAGTACTCACTCGAGTACGGCGAAGCCGAAATGGAGATGCATATCGATGGCATAAGAGCCGGTGAGCGGGTGGTGTTGTTGGATGATTTGCTCGCAACCGGCGGGACTTCTGCTGCCGCGGCTGTTCTCATCCGTAAGGCCGGCGGGCATTTGCTCGAAGCGCAGTTTCTAATTGAGCTGCAATTTCTTCATGGCCGCAACCTGCTCGAGCCAACGCCAGTCACGTCGTTTCTGAAGTATTAATTTTTTGTGGCAGACATAACCGCGCGCGCCGCGTCAGTCACGTGATCAGAGCCTTGGTGCGTGGCGCGACTTTGGCTTTTGAATTTTCAACTTTAGATTCAGTTACAACCGAAGTTCGTGATGACAATGCCCCGACATCTGGAACAAGTTTTGGCTCACGCCGAAAGTCGCCTCGCCGCGACCGGGAGCAAACGCCCGACCGAGGTCCTTCCACTTTATAAAAAGTTTCTCAAGGTTGAAGAGCATCGCTTGCGTCTGAAGCACCAGGCCGGCGCCAGCGGCCGCGAAATTTGCGCGCGGCGGGCTGAACTGGTTGACGTTTTGTTGCGATACGTCTTCGGCGGCGCTGCCGCTACCGCTCGCGGAAATGGCGAGACCAAGGTTCCACTGGCGTTGATCGCTCTTGGCGGATATGGCCGCGGCGAGCTCAATCCATTCAGTGATATCGACGTCATGCTTTTGCATCATCAACGGGCGACAGAGATTTCGCCGGACCTAGAGGAAATGGTGAATCAGGTTCTCTATCTGCTGTGGGATAGCGGCTTCAAGGTTGGACATTCCACGCGTTCTATTAAGGAAGCGATTGCGCAGGCGAACCGCGATATGCGCACAAAAACCGCCATGCTGGAGTCTCGCTTTCTGGCTGGCGATAGCGAGTTAGCGCGAGAATTTCGAAAGCAGTTTCGTTCAAAATGCGTCGAGGGACATGAACGGGGATATGTCGAAATGCGCATGCAAGATCAGGTTGCCCGGCACAAAAAATTCGGGGACAGCGTGTATCTACAGGAGCCTAACCTGAAAAGCGGATGTGGCGGACTTCGCGACTATCAAAATCTGCTTTGGATGACCTACTTCAGAGAGGGTTCGCTGAGTACGAACCAACTGGTGGGAAAAGACTGGTTGAGCGAAAGCGACCAACGAAGGATCGAGAGAGCCTACGATTTCCTCTTGCGCTTGCGCACGGATTTGCATTACGCCACCGGGCGCGCCACCGACGTACTGCACATCAACCTGCAGGAACAAGTCGCCAGACGGCTCAATTATTCTCCTCGCAATGGACAGCTCCGCAGTGAGGCGCTCATGCGGCACTACTACGAGCACACGCGAAATATCTTTCGAGTGACAGAACGTATCACGGAGCAATTTGTAAGCGGATATGTCACGAACAAGACACGCGCTCTTTTTAGTTTTCTACCGTTGGTAGGAGCAGCCAAGACTCCCATTGGCGACTCTTTCTTTGTGCGGAACAAACACTTGCATTCCGCGCGGCACGATCTTTTTCGCAAAGAGCCTGAGCAGATGATGCGGGCATTCGAGCTTGCCCAGCAGCGCAGCCTAGATCTTAGCCCGGAACTGGCGGATTTGCTGAGCAGAAGCCTCCGCCACGTCACTCGCACCTATCAGTACGCTCGCGGTCCGCGCGAGATTTTTAAATTGATTCTGTCACAGAAAGGCCGAGTCGGGCGGATCCTGCGAACGATGCATCGGGTCGATTTTCTCGGTCGTTACATTCCCGAATTCGGCCAGCTCACCTGCCTGGTGCAGCATGAGTTTTTGCATCGTTATACAGCCGATGAGCATACATTAGTATGTATCGATAAACTGGACGCGCTCGCTGAGACCAATGATCCGAAGTTGGTTGCCTATCGAAATATCTTTGAGCAACTCGAAGACCCGCTGGTTCTCTACCTTGCGCTTCTTTTGCACGACAGCGGCAAAGCCGTTGGGGCCAGGCCACACTCTGAAGGAAGCGCGCTCTTTGCTCAGCGCGTAGCTGCCCGTTTGCAGTTATCACCCGAGCAGCGCAAGTCGCTCATTCTGCTGGTTGATCATCATCTTACCCTCTCCAGGACCGCACAGCAGAGAAACCTGGATGATCCAGCCACAGTAATGGAATTCGGCCGCATTGTGAAGCATCAGAGAAACCTGAACAAGCTAATGCTGCTTACTTTGGCTGATGGTCAGGGCGCAAGTCCCGAAGCGTGGTCGGATTGGAAGGAGTCCCTCGTTTGGGAATTGTTTCATGAGACGTCGCGCTATCTGGCCGACCAGAAGTCTTACTATGACCAGACAAAAATCGAGCGCGAAAGCTTGCAGAGCGCCGTATCCGAGAATCTTCCGCCGGACTACGCAGACGAAATCGAAGCGCACTTTGAGTTCATGCCAGATCACTATTTTCGCGCGACTGATGTGCCTGAGATTATCGAGCACTTGAAATTGTTCCGATCGTTTCTCGAGAATGTTTCCGACTCGGGAGAATCTCCGCTGGCTGCAGCGATCAAATGGAAGATTATGCCAGAGCAGGGACACAGCGTCGTCACTTTCTGCACGTGGGAGCGTGAACGGTTGTTGGCAAAGGTTGCCGGATCGTTCTCCGTTGTTCCGTTGAACATTCTGAGCGCCGACGTTTTTCCGCGCGGCGACAACGTCGTACTTAGCATTTTTCGGGTGTGCGACACGAAAGCTCGCCCTGTCACTCATCGGCGCGACTTCGAGTTGGTGGAGCAAACTTTGCGACGAGCCCTCGAAGACGAGAGCTTCGAATTCCTGTCATTAATTGAAAAGGCGAAGCGGCAAAGCCGTCGTCTTGCGCCAGGAATTGAATTTCCGATGCGAATCGCCATCGATAACAAAACGCATCCGACCTACACGCTTATTGAGATTCAGGCGCCGGATCGAATCGGTTTACTTTACGATGTGTTGAGCTGCCTCGATCGCGAAAACATTTTAATTCCGCTTTCTCGTATTAACACCCAGGCTGGCGCCGCGATTGATACCCTCTATGTGGTGGATGGCTCTACCCATGCCAAGATCACAGATTCAAACCGCATCCAAATGATTCAGCAGCATTTAAAGAGCACAATCCTGAGCGGAGGCGCCGCGAAGTCGTAGAAAATCCGAGCGCGTTTCTGTTTTGCTGCGAACTATTTTGGTCTCATGAATGCTCTGATTCTCGCCGCCGGATACGCAACGCGTCTTTATCCACTAACTCTCGACAAAGCGAAACCGCTGCTCGTGGTTGGGCGTAAACCGATTATCGAATGGGGGGTCGACAACCTTGCGGGTGTTCCTGATCTGGAAACAATTTACGTGGTCACAAACGACAAATTTGCGGGTGACTTCGAGGCCTGGAGCCAGCGTTATCAGGAGCGACATCCGGAATTCAAATTCAAAGTCATCAACGACCGCTCCACAAGCGATGAAGACAAATTAGGTGCGGTCGGGGACATCAATCTTGTCGTCACGCGCGAGAACCTGGCTCAAAGCAGTCTCTTGGTCGTCGCCGGTGATAACCTGTTTACTGAATCGCTGGCGGATTTTGTGGACTGCGCCAGGGGAACCGACGCAACAGTCGCGGTCTACGACGTCGGCGACATCGAAGCGATCAAGAAGTACGGTAACATCACTGTTGATGCCGAAAGAATCATTACCCGATTTGAGGAAAAACCGACGAAGCCTCAGGGAACCCTTGCTGCAATCGCTCTTTACTATTACGCGCCTGCGGTTCTGTCTCTGTTAACGACATATCTTGCTGCAGGCAATAATCCCGACCAGCCAGGCCGTTTTGTGCAATGGCTCTACACGCGCAAACCCGTAAAGACGTTTCAGATCAAAGGGAAATGGCTTGATATCGGAAGCAAAGAAACTCTGGAGAATGCAGACAAAATTCTTGGAAATCTTAAGTCTTAGCTTTTTGCTCTGAAGACAGCGGGATTGGAATTTCACCGCTTGGTCGAACATTTCCGAAAACGCGTCATTTTAATCGTCCTTCGTCGAACTCGATCAGATCGAAATAAGTCCGTATGTCTTTGCGGCCTTCGCCGCCCGCCTCCTTGAGAAAATGGATGAAACGCGCCTTTTTGGCGGCGGTGTCGGGGTGCCGCGAAATCATCGCCTGGTTCCATTGTTCAATTGCTTCGGCGGAATGTCGGGCCCCGTTTTTCTGCACCCACTCCAGGATTGCGTCGTCTTCCTCCAGCCTGTTAACAATCTCTTCAAATGCGTCGCCGTCGAGTTTGAGAAACGCGAGCAAATGTTTATCGAACCCAACGGTTTTATAGTTGTAACCGTCAAGCAATCCTTTGCGGTGCAGCCTGGCCTTATCGATCAAACGCCGCAGATGCACGTAACCGCCCAACTTCTCGTAAGGACTGCGCGGATGCAGTCTTTGCATGGAGATCGTTCTTATGTCGCCGGCAGAGGCCGCGGTGCAGCGCCCGGAAAATGGGATTCCAGAATATTCGTTCCTGCCGGTTCTTGGTCCTCCAACAATTCTCCTTGTGTAATGCTGATCTGCCCGATGACAAGCTGACCGGAAAACATTCCGCCTTTTTCCACCGTGATGGCTTTTGCCGTAACGTCGCCTTGTAGTGAGGCCTTTTTTTGAACCGTAACCATCTGAGCAATGATCTCGCCTGACATCCTTCCCTTGATCTCGATGCTTTGGGCACGAACTCTGCAGAAGCAATGAATGTCGGCCTTGCGATCGATTATGATGTGTCGCGCGCTGATACGGCCGAGGATTTTGCCTGAGCAGTGGATCGTGACGGTGTCGTCGCAATGGAGATTTCCGCGGAGCCTGCCTTCGACTAAGGCCGATCGGCAAACCACACTGCTGCTGCCAAGATCACCCTTGCCGGTCAAATGCACGTTGCCCCGTGTTCGAATGCTTCGGCTGAAACCACTGGTGATTTTGTAGTCACGCAGATCAATATGCGCGCTGCAACCCGGGCAAATTGTCGAAGTCGCGGCGCCACAGACTTGCTGTTTCCGGTTACATTCGAAACACTCGATGATCGAACTGCGTTGTCGCTTCCAAAAATCCTCGAATCTGCCGAAGATGGAGTGGCGCTCTGGCGGTGGCGCTTCTTCTCTTGTCCGCAGCTTCAGGTCAGGTTTCGGCGCGAACGGAGAAAAGGAGCGCCCGCACTGGCGGCAGATTGAGCTTTTGGCCGCCACATATTCCTTCTGCTTGAAGCCACAGTGCGGGCATTCCGCATTGACTTTTGCAAGCGACGGATTTGCCACTGGACTCTAAGGCAAGATCTTTTCTTTATGCGCGCGCTCCAAAGGCTGCTTTGATGGGCTCGCTGGGCCGCACAACTTCAGGACGCGCTGAGGTTGCCTTTGCGGATATCGCTCCGCTGGTGACTTCCGACCTGCCAATGAAAGTCGCCCCCTCTTCAATGGTAAGACGCGCTGCTTTCAGGTCTCCCTGCAACACGCATTTGGATTTTAGCTCGCAGCGCTCGGCCACGGTGATGTTGCCGTGTACTTTGCCATAGACGGTGATCGATTTGGTTTTTATCTCACCCCGAATTTCAGCGTTTTCACCGACCGTCAAAGTGCCGTCAGAGTTAATGTCCCCTTCGACCTTTCCGTCGATGAGCAGTTCTTTTTGGAACTTGATCGAGCCTTTGATTTCGACATCGCTCGAGAGAATGTCTTTGCCACCATGATCTGCCATAGGTTTTGGATTTGGATTAAGAATTATTGTTGGTGTTTCTGCTTCTTCGCGACTCGCAGGATGATTGTTGCCATCTGTATCCGGATACCGTGGTTCTTCTTTGACCGGCGGCACCGGCTTTTGCGGGACGAATCTTTTGAGCATCCCGTAGTATTGGGACACTCATAGATGGCTGTCAACGAATTCTCATTCGTGACTGCAAAGTTTTTGTCTTCCCTATTGTTCAATAGCGACCCGGTAGAGTTTGCACGCCGCGTTCTGACCTGAAAAAATCAGAAACGGTGGCGCTTGGCTAGGCATTCGATCCAATACGCGGCACAACGAGTGCGGAGGCAATTCGCGGTTTAGGATCGCTGCTGAATTTTGCGCCACACGTTCAGATTCGTACGCAAAAACCAACGCCGCCTTACGTTTGTTGAGAATTTCGCGCGCTTTTTGCAAATCGTCGGATAGGAAAAATCGCGCGCTGTCTGCGATACCGCTTAGACTTTCGTGCGAACTGCCGGCCACTCCAGGCTGTCCCGACCAATAGGCGATCGAGGGCGAAAGCCACCACGGCGCAAGAAATGGACGCGTGTCTGACGATTGTAAATTGAAAGCGAGGTCGCGTATTTGTGCCGATTCGTTGCGCTGTTCCACCCGTCTGGCCAATTGCATTTCATTCGGCCAAAGCCTTTCATCCCAATCGCGCAAAATTGGAGCGATCGACAATACAAATGCGATCCAAACTGCCGCACGCGATTTGACTGGCTCGAGCAAAGCCGGAAGCGCAATTGCGAAGATCAACACAAAAAAATATCCCCAACGTGCCTGCCAAATTGTGAGCAAATATGTAACGATCAGAAGAACATAAACTGGTAGGTAGCGATCGTTGGGCGCGCCGTCTCTTCGCGTTTTGATTTGCATCAAAATCAAAAACGGCGTGATAAGAAGAAAATACCCGCACCAGCGCAACCAAATCGGATTTGCCGGTGAGACATGGGCCAATTCGCCGATCGTGCGTGCCCAGTTTTTGAAAATCGCATCAGAAGTCCAGAACAGTAACGCTGGAATCCGTCGCTCAACGAGGAGTGCAAGGGCGATGATCAGGACAAAACAAAGCCAGCCTCTGCGTCGAGATCTCCCCAGGAGCGCCTTTCGGTCTTCGATAGCGCTCACGATTATCACAACCAGGAATAAGATGAGCGATTCGTAAGCAGAATTCCAAATCGCTAATCCCCACGCGATTCCACTGACGACGCTCCATATGTCGTGATGTATAGAGGCAGCGGTCTCGACTGCTTTTGTTCGCGAGCTCCACTCCGCGCAAATCGCGATCATCATGAGCAGGATCGATAAGGATTGGTGATCGGGTCTCCCAAGCTCCGTGCCATGAACGAGAATGGGACTAATTGCGTACAGAATCAGCATGACCCCGCGATAGCGGAGTTTCATTTTTCCTGACCACCACCAGAGAAACAAGCCGCCAAATAGTGCCAGCAATGGCGACACAAATGCTCCCGCCAGATCGAGTGGGTGCATCGTGAAGGGCCCTAACAAGAGCGACAGTCCGAGGATCAGATAGTCGAGCGGCGCGGTGGTGTGTGGAGTTGTTCCCTCTGGAAAATTCTCGAAAGCATGGTGCCGAACGATCAGCCCCGGTTTGGCGCCGCACATCTGCACGCGCGTCATGCGCGCGTAACAATCCGCATCAACGAAGTAAACGTTTCCGGCGACAAAAATGTTCTGATGATTCGCGCAGCGTGTTACGAGGATCAGCGCACTGAGCAGTACGATTTGAACGACGTTTAGGAGTCCGCGAATCACCGCTCCATCCCAAATCCGCAATCCACAATCCGCAATCCGAAATTTAAGCTGGCTTTCCAGCTTTCAGGTTGGTCACCGCGGTGTGCTATGCTTGAATCCACTATTAAGCCGGGCCT
>WNGC01001355.1_pt1 | contig 14790 bp, 13 predicted proteins | sample 5400051 | NCBI WGS metagenome assembly WNGC01 (sample SAMN13153368, study PRJNA577476) | soil metagenome | isolation source: 20 cm soil or saprolite under grassland replicate 2 | place: USA:California | collected 2016-06-15 | reverse complement strand
ACCTCATCAAGGAGATGGCAGCGGAAGTCGGCGGCACGGGCGGCGGCCGGCCCGAGATGGCGCAGGCCGGAGGGAAGGACCCGGCCAGGCTGGATGTCGCGTTGGAAAAAGTCTTTGGGCTGGTCGAACGCATGTTGCAGCGGTACACTGATGCAGGGTAAACGAATTCTCGCACTTGATTATGGGACCAAGCGGATCGGGGTGGCCCTGAGTGATGAGCTGGGGTGGACCGCCCAACCGCTCGAGACCCTCAATCGGCGCACGTTGGACCGAGACATTGCCCATATTGCGTCCCTCGTCGGGACCCATGAGGTCGGGCAAGTCCTGTTGGGCTTCCCCCTTCAATTGGATGGCCGCGAGGGTCCGGCGATCCAAGCGATGCGCGAGTTCCAGGCTCGGTTAGAACAGGGAGTGACCGTTCCCGTTATCCTATGGGACGAACGGTTGACGACGAAGGCGGCGGAAGACCTCTTGATCGCGGCCGATGTAAGTCGGAAAAAGCGGAAGGGTGTGGTGGATCGCATCGCCGCTTCGATTCTGCTCCAGAGTTATCTGGCAAGCCTTGAACCGGCTTTGAAGATAGAGCCGGAATCATGGGCGAATGAGTATTTGGACAGTGGAACGGTAGAGCCACCTCATGAGCCTACGGATCATTCTCGGATGTCTGCTGATCGGGGTCGTCGCACTCGGCGTCGCCGCATATCAGGCGATTCGCTGGGCTGAAGGCCCTGTCATTCCCACGGAAGAGCACCCTCCCTCCCAAGTCGTCGTGATCCCTGACGGCTCGACGTTTCAACATGTGGCTGTGCTGCTTGAGCGCGAACGATTGATCAAGAGCAGTCCCATCTTTGTCCTGTTTGGAAAATCCCAATCTGCCGACCGGAAAGTTCATGCAGGTGAGTATGAACTGAATCCCGGCATGACTCCGGCGGAGATACTCTCGAAGTTGCTCAATGGCCAAGTGCTGCTCCATCCGCTGACTATTCCCGAAGGGCTCACCCTTACTCAAATCGCTGATTTGGTCTCGCAACAGGGCCTGACGGATCGCGAGGAGTTTCTACGGCTTGCGAAGGATCGGGAGTTCATTGTGTCACTTGGGATCAAGGCGGAGACGCTGGAAGGGTATCTCTATCCCAGCACGTATAAATTTCCTCGTGGGATCAAGGCGCGAGAAGTGTTAGTGGCCATGGTCGAGCAGCTAGGGCAGGAGGTCGGACCGGACCTTCTCGCTCGGATGCAGGAACTCAAGATGACGATGCACGAGGTACTGACTCTCGCCTCCGTTATCGAAAAGGAAACCGGGTCGGGCAGCGAACGGCAGGAGATTTCCGCGGTGTTTCACAACCGGCTCAAGAAGCACATTCCGTTACAGAGCGACCCGACTGTAATTTATGGCTTGCCGGCATTCGACGGAAATTTGCACAAGAAAGACCTGTCGAGTCCCAGTCCCTACAATACCTATCGGGTGCAGGGACTGCCGCCTGGACCGATCGCCAACCCAGGCATTCAAGCGATTCGCGCGACACTCTATCCCTCTGATTCGCGCTCCTTGTATTTTGTCTCCCGAAACGATGGAACGCATCAGTTTTCTGCGACACTTATCGAGCATAATAAGGCGGTGGAGAAATATCAAAAACGACCCTTTCGTCGTGGAACCCATTCCCAGACGTCGATCGTTCCCGGGGAGAGGGCTCTTGTCCAGAAAGAAGGAGCATCGTGAATTATGTCTGAATGGAACGTGGCGGACCTCATCGACCACACGGTGCTCCGGCCGGAGGCCACAAAGATCGATGTCCTGCGCCTGTGCCAGGAAGCCAAGGATCATCGATTCACCGTGATTTTTGTTCCGCCTTGCTATGTGGATGAAGCGGTGGCAGCTGTCGCTGGCACGGCGATTCGTGTTGGCATCCCTATCGGGTTTCCCCTGGGTGGTCATACGACAATGAGCAAAGTCGCCGAAGCAGTCGAATCGGTCTCGCGAGGCGCGCAGGTGTTGGATATGGTGATGAATGTGAGCCGCCTGAAGTCGGGAGATCGTGAGTATGTGCGAAAGGACATTGCTGAAGTGGTGAACGCGACACCAGGCGTCGAACACAAAGTCATACTCGAAACCTGTTATCTGACGCTGCAGGAAAAGCGTACGGCTTGTCAGTTGGTTGTGGAGGCGGGAGCCGACTATGTCAAGACTTCGACCGGTTTCGGTGCCGTTGGGGCGACGGTCGAAGATGTGAGGCTGATGAAAGAGGCTGTGGCTGGTCGTGCCAAGGTGAAGGCCTCCGGCGGAATTAGAGACTGGAAGACCACGTTGGCCTTGCTGGAGGCCGGTGCGGATCGGATCGGCACGAGTGCAAGTCTCGCGATCATGGCCGAGTGGCAACTGGAGCGACAGTCTACCTCATAGCGAAGGCAACTCCATAGACCAGACATAGTGTGCCTCTGCGCTTCTTTGATCGTGTAGACTCTCTTGGGCTGAACGAAACTGATCACTCCACTCTCCATCATTCGGAGATGGGGATCAATTTGTGAACCTTCCCAATGGTTCCCGTCCCTCGTAATTAAACGGATGAATCGATTGACGGCTCTCTCAAGAGTTGGAACAGTCTGTGATCTCTGAAAGCCACTAAACCACCGTGAGTCTCGAATCCCACAGGAGTTGCAGGCGGTTGCTGACGGTCAGGACTACCATGACAATTTTGACACTGTAAGTATTAGACGCGGCGAGCCATTCCTCAGGCTCTTGCTCCGTCGTTCCCATCCCCACTAGAATACGCCTCCCGGGTGAGGTTCTGACCGAACCTTCAAGGCCCCTATGTCCGACTCGATTCGTTCTTTTCGCCGCTTGCCCTTGCAATGTTCCGTCACTTACAACGCGGGGCCATTCCAAGGACAAGGTGCCGTGCGGAACGTCTCGCGTACCGGCGATGATTCCTTGGAGATTTGCCCCTGCGTCCAGGGGAAACCCTCTCCCTGACCGTCACGTTGCCCAATGAGCAACATATAGGAGTGCCTCACGAGGTCGTGCAGTGGTCGAGAGAGCGGAGTGTACGGCTGAGAATGTGATGGTTTTGCGGCACACCCACGCGTGGCGTCAGCGTTCTATGAAGGGGCTGATGCAGGAACTGATGGAGAAGGTCCGATGAGTGACGAGCGCCCCATACCGCTCCGGTTCACCAGTGTTCTTGTGTTGTCTATCGTCTTTCTCGCCGCTCCTGCATGGGCAGGCTTCAAAGCAGGCCTGGATGCCGATAACCGTGCCGCCAGCTTCACTGGCCCCGTGGTCCGTGTCCTAGAGGGCGACACCTTCGAAGTCCTGCACAATGACCACCCTGAGCATATCCGCCTCAATGGGATTGACTGCCCTGAGAAAGGCCAGCCTTTCGGCCTATTTGCCGAGCACACTGCCGCTGATCTTGTCTTCGGGAAGAAAGTGACCCTCCTGACTCATGGTCTCGACGAGTATGGACGCACGAGAGGAGATGTGATTCTGCCAGATGGCATGAACCTCAATCAGGAACTCGTCCGGCGGGGCTTGTGCTGGTGGTACCGAAAATATGCGCCAGGGGATAGGGTGCTGGAAGGGTTAGAGAACAAAGCCAGGGAGGCGAGAAAAGGCCTGTGGGCCGATCCGCAGTCGGTCCCGCCGTGGGAGTGGGGGAAACAACGCAAGTAGTCTGTCCCGGCCACCTGCCCCCGAGGCCCTTTCAACAATTTAGCAGGGGAACCGGCTGAAATTCCTCCGGCGTCATCGTCACAGTGCGCTTTCCCCTGTCTCCTTGGTTCTCTGATCCGCACGACAGAAGTGATATCCGCCACGAGGATTTTTCCGTCCCTGACGATGCCGGTATTCGCGTGGTGCGTAATGGTTTCGACCAAGGGCTGGATCAAGTTATCCTGGGCTCACACTTCGATCTTCACCGTGGGCACAACGCTCGTACCCAGAACCCCGAGAGACTTCTCCATTCCCTTTCCGGCGTCCGAATCCGTTGAATTCCGTGACCGTCATCCCATGTATACCCACGTCCACCTTGGCCTCCTTGACTGCATTCAACTTGAACTGGTTGATGAAGGCTTAATAATCTTCATGTCGATGATCCTTGACAGGCTCGCCCGAGGCCGCTGATTGGACACAGTCGCTAGGTCGCCCGCATGATTGTTTGAACGATTCTGTCATGGTCCGTTTTCGTATCTCTTTCATTATTGCTGCTACGGTGCCAGCCCTAACCAGTTCCGGGGGCTTCCCCCGTCGTCTAGCTCTGGAGCTATCCAAAGCGACGGGCCTTCACGTAAAGGAACAAGGAGAACATCCGGTTGATTGCGAATGGCTTTATACCGGCGTTGATAGCCGGGATTCTTTTTCCTGAATGCAGCATTAGTAAAGAGCAGCTCCATATCCGATACCTCTTGCTTCTGATATAGTGCGCCCATGATTACTCGAGTCATGGTGCTGGTGATCGATGGACTCGGCGTCGGGGCCCTGCCCGATGCGGCGGAATATGGCGATGCTGGTTCCCATACCTTGTCCCATCTGGCCGACGCCGTTGGTGGACTCAACCTCCCCACGTTGGAGGCGCTCGGGCTTGGCCACATCACGAAGATCAAAGGTGTGCGGGTGATGGGGCAGCCGGAAGGGTGTTTCGGTCGTTTTGGATTTCTCTCGAAGGGTGTGGATTCCATGGTCGGCTATTGGGAAATGGCCGGCTGTCTGACGGACGTTGCCGGGCCGCTGTATCCCAACGGATTTCCACCTGACATGGTTGCGGTCCTTGAACAGGCATTTGGTCGTAAGATCCTCGGCAATCGGCGTGCCTCAGGAACGGCCATGCTGCGCGAATGTGAGGCAGAACATCTGTCGTCTGGCGCGGTGATTGTCTGGACAGATGGACGACGGACCTGCCATGTGGCGGTGCATGAGAGGGCCATGCGTCGGGACGAGTTCTTTCAGCGCTGCAGGGACGCGAGAAAATTACTCAAGGACCCCTGGGGAATTTTTCGTGTTTCAGCCCATCCTCTCTTGGGTGATGCCGGTGCGGTTCAGTTCAGCCCACAACCTCGTGCGTTCGTACTCGAGCCACCAGGGCCGACTATGTTCGATGTACTCAATCGTGCGAGCCAGATCCTGGTCGGGGTGGGGAAAGTCGGCGATCTCTTCAGCGGTCGCGGGCTTACTCGTTCCGTTCCCGTTGGGCACTGGACGGCGTTACTTGCTGAGGTCACGGGGATGTTGAAAAAGGTTCCCCGAGGATTGATTTTTGCCGGGCTTGATGTCCTGGTACCGGATGTTGCACAGGCGGCTGCGGCCCTCCATGATTTTGACCGACGGCTTCCCGTGTTGCTGGAACAGCTTCGTCCGGGCGACCTGCTCGCCTTGACGGGCGATCATGGACGGGATATCAGGAAGGCGGATCAGGTCCCGACGCGGGAATATGTTCCTCTCTTGGCCACTGGGCCGAAGTTGGCACATGGGGTCCACCTCGGCATCAGACCTTCTGCTGCTGATCTGGGACAGACTATTGTGGAAGCCCTGCAAGGGGGTCAACTTCCTGTGGGTGAGAGTTTTCTCGACGCGCTCCGCGCAGGGTAGCCCGCGTTCCTCGTGAAGCGGAATTAGGAATGGTGAATGGTAAATGTTGAATTGTCGGAGTCGGACGTGATCTGATGATTTCCGAACATTCACCATTCAACATTGAACATTCGGCAGCGATGTCCTATGAACGCAAACTGAAGGAACTGCATCTAAAGTTGCCCCTTCCGTCGCAACCGTTGGCGACCTATATTCCGGCGGTCCAGACCGGAGACCTCTTATTTTTGTCCGGCGTCCTTCCCATGCAAGACGGGAAATTGGCGTTCTCCGGTAAGCTGGGACGTGATCTGACGGTCGAGCAGGGGATGGAGGCGGCCAGGCTCGCTCTCCTGAATGCACTGGCAATTGCCAAGCAGGAACTCGGGACGTTGGACCGAATTACCCGCGTCGTGAAGGTGGTCGGGTATGTGGCGTCGTCGGAAGGTTTTACACAACAGCCCCAAGTCCTCAACGGGGCCTCGGACCTCCTGGTTGAGGTCTTTGGAGAGTCTGGTCGTCATGCACGTGTAGCTGTGGGGGCTGCTGAGCTGCCTCGCGGAGCTTCCATCGAAATTGAAGTGATTCTTTCCGTCTCCTGTTCGGTCTCTCGAGCCGGATCCGAACACCGATTGGGTGCGCGGTCGCCGGCTTGACTCGCGAAAAAACTGCTTGCTATAGTCCAGTCGTGCCTTCCTTCGCTTCAGGTGGTATCCACGTTGTACAATTTCTGAATCCAGCGCGTGGGGTTTTCGTGCCGCGCGCAGGGCGCCGTATGTGTTTCTTGCCTAGCAGGAGTCTCTTTATGAAGGTGTTCGTAACCGGCGTGAGTACGATCACGTTGTGGGCCAGTCTGAGCGCCGGCCTGTTCGCGGCCACCCCTTCTGCGCTCGAGCTACATCCGTCAATGGCGGTCCCGGGCGCTACCGTATCGATCGGCGGTAAGGGGTTCGGCGCATTTCGATCCGTGCATGTCAATCGCGTGACCGTCGGTGGGGTCCCTGCGTTGATTCAGCGGTGGGAAGCCGACCTGATCGAGGTGAAGGTTCCCTTCCAAGCTCAATCCGGTCCCGTTGAAATAACGGCCGGAAAGAAGAAGATGGCTGCCGGGACCTTGACAGTGGTGCAGCCGGCGATTACCGCAGTGACGCCAGCAGAGATCGAAGCGGGCCATACCGTGCAGATTGCCGGTGCGCATTTCGGTGTCACGGCTGGTCCTCGCGATCCCAATACGATGTTCGGAGTCAACGATGTGATGATCGGGGGCGTGGTCGTCAGGCCTCGTCGCTGGAAGGACGACATCATCGAAGTCGAGGTTCCGGCGAATGCTGCGTCAGGCGATGTGGTAGTTCGATTGGCCTCGTCCGATCCCTTGCCGGATGGGTCTTGTTGCGCTCCGGTCCAGTACAAACTGAGCAATGCAGTTCCTTTGAAGCTGATTCCGAGCATTCGCGTCGATCCAATCAGTGGGCCGGTCGGGACCAAAGTGGTCCTCTTCGGCCAGGGTTTTGGCGATGCGAAGGGAGCCGGTGACAAAGTGACGTTCGGCGGGCATCTCGCAGTCCTTGCCCAGTGGTCCGATAACGCTATCGTCGTGCATCTCCCGATGGATGCGGAGACTGGACCAATCGTTCTGACTATGCAGGGGCGTGAGAGAACGGTCGGGACCTTTACGGTTCACGTACCAAAAGTGATCGCCATGACGCCTCCGGCCGCTCCGATCGGCACTCTGCTCAGAATCAGCGGAGAACATTTCGGATTCTATTCGGAAAGTGGAGCGACCCCCTACGCCTTTACCGATTTCAATACGGGAGAGAATCGAGTCGATATCGGTGGAGTCCGCGCCGTCATCTATCGCTGGCAAGACGATCGCATTGATGTGTGGGTGCCCTTCAGCGCGAAGAGCGGGCCGGTCGTGATCTATCGAGGCGCGACGAAGCCCAACTCCGACGGTTCCTGTTGTGCGACAAAGGAGACCCTAAAGACTGAGGCGGGGGTCTTTACGCTCGTGACCCCAAAGGTCGACTCCTACAGCCCGCAATCAGGCGGACTCGATGAACTGATTACTATCAAAGGGTCGGGGTTCGGCTCCTTTTTAAAAACAGCCGAGCATGCAGATTTGGGCCTCAACCAGGGGGCTTATAAGCGACGGGATGATATTGAGTTGGGCGAGAACGTTTCGCGTACGGAGGTGCTGTTCAGTAATGTCGCGGCACAGGTGATGTCCTGGACGGATACGGAGATCGTCGTGCGAGTTCCTCATCGGAATCTCTATGGAGTGGGGAAGCGCAATGAGTTCTTCAACGACCTCTCCACTGGCCCGCTGATCGTGCGGCGCGGCTCCTGGGATGTTCTGCCAGACGATACCTGTTGTACTCCGAAGAAGTGGCTGACGTTGGAAGTGGGCACTTTCACCATTATAGCCAAGGGTATGCCCGATCCTGGCTACTTTAATAAGAACCGCCCTGACGCCGACAGCAACCAGTGAGATACGGAGTCCCCGCATCATGGCGGATTTCCTCTCTGTCACGTGCTGGATGTCTTGTGGTCGTGGTGCTGGCGACGCTGTTGGACTCGTTTACCTCGTGGACTGCTGACCCTCCTCTTACGATCACCCCTCAAGTGAGCCATACGGAAGCCATCCTACTGGGGCTCTATTTTCATACGCCTCAGCTGGGCTGGGCAGTAGGGTCTGGTGGCACCATTCTGAAGACGGTCGATGGCGGGGAGAAGTGGAAGAAGGTTGTCAGCGGCACTACAGCGAGCCTCTCGGGCGTTTTCTATCTTGATGAGAAGCAGGGATGGGTCGTCGGAGCCAATGGGACGATTCGCCGGAGCCTAGACGGAGGAACTACCTGGCATGCGCAACTCATTGATACTCAGGTGGCGCTCTATGGCCTCTCGTTTGTGTCGTCCAGCGAGGGGTGGGTGGTCGGTGGCAACGGAACCATTCTACATACGAAGGATGGAGGGACCCATTGGGTTGATCAGGCGAGCAAGACGAGCGCAGCCCTCTACGGCATTCAATTTCTCACCGCGCAGCATGGCACTGTGGTTGGGGCGGTGGGGACTGTCTTGGTGACGGACGATGGCGGGATCACCTGGACCCAGCAAGAGACGCAGGGAGCTGTCACCCTGTTTGATGTATATTTCTCTGATACATTGACCGGGTGGGCTGTCGGGAACGCCGGCGCTCTCTTTCAAACGACGAATGGCGGCCATCAATGGATCGATCGCACGTTACCCTGCACCAGCACCTGTACGAAGCTGACGGACCTCTTGCGAGTGCGCTTTACCGATCCTCAGACCGGATGGATTGCGGGGGAACGGGGCATGGTCTACCGGACTACCGATAGTGGATTCACCTGGATAGAGCAGGGTGAGATCGCGAAGGTCTCGCTGTTCGGTCTCTCGTTTCCTGATGGAACACAGGGTTGGGCCAGCGGAGAAAAAGGCACGATCGTTCGCTTGACCATAGCCCGCTGATCGCAGCCGTAAAACGTGAATCAGTATTCGTGCGAGACTCGCGAGACTTGCGAGAAAAGCGGGACGGGTCAAAAGTTTCATCTTCGCTAGTCGCGCCTGTCGCGCACGTCTTGCTTGTCTCGCTCAATTTCATCGAGTCTTGATTGGAGAATGCTGAGCGCTGCGATCGCTGCAGTCTCGGCTCGCAAGATTCGTGGTCCGAGGGTGAGAGGGAGGAAGCCCTGCTCCTGTGCAAGGCTTTGCTCGTCGAGGGTCCATCCCCCTTCCGGTCCTATCAACAAGACGATCGGATGCTGACGGTCCGGTGGCAACAGCATGGTGCCGACCGAAGGGCCGGTGGAACGTTCCACGAGCATGCCCTTCAGAGGCGCCGAGGCATATCGCCGGCAGAACTCTTTAAAATCTACCGGGTCTGCGATAGCGGGGAGGGTCCATCGTTCCGACTGTTGTGCCGCGTCCCGCGCAATGCGCTTCCATCTGGATCGTTGATGTTCCAGGCGTCCCGGGTTGGGCTTGATGACGCTGTGTGTGCTGTGAATGGGCACGATGGTAGCGATTCCGAGTTCTGTGGCCTTCTGAATGACCCAGTCCATCTTGTCGCCTTTGATCAAGGCCTGTCCAAGCACGATCGGTGGGGCCTTGGGCGCCGGCTCGATGTGGTGATTGATGATGCGGCCGTCGATGGCCTGAGAGGAAACGTGGGTCACTTCTATGCGATAGCGGATTCCGCATCCGTCGTTCAGGCTGAGGGAATCTCCTGGGTGCAAGCGGAGACTATCGCGAAGATGATGAAGGAGGTCACCGGTTATGCGGATCGTGGGGGGAGTGATGGCGCAAGGGTCGACGAAGAACGTGGACATAGTGCGGGAACCGCGGGCGCTATTCGAAGAAGGTCTTCATCTTGTCGAAGAAGCCGTCGCTGTCTTCTTCCATCGACATGCCGCTTTCTTTGCCAAATTCTTTGAGCAATTCTTTCTGATGAGCGGTCAGTTTGGTGGGAATCTGAATCTTAATGACAAATAATTGGTCGCCGGTACTATGGCCCTTGAGGCTGGGTATGCCCAGGCCTTTGATGCGCAGAGTCTTATCCTGCTGCGTGCCGGGAGGAATCTTGATGACAGTATTGCCTTTCAACGTGGGAACCTCGATCTTACCTCCGAGTACGGCTGTGACAAAATGAATCGGGACGTCACAGAGGATATCGTGCCCTTGGCGCTGGAAGATCGGGTGCGGCTTGACGGTAATTGCCACATAGAGGTCGCCTGGCGGGCCAGCGTTGACTCCGTGCTCCCCTTCGTTCGAGAGGCGTAGGCGCATGCCAGACTCGATGCCGGCCGGGATGTGTACGGCGATGGTCCGCTCCCGATAGGTGCGTTGACGGCCTTGGCAGGTAGCACAGGGTTCTGTGACGATTCGCCCCGTCCCGTCGCATTGACCGCAGGGACGGGTGATGCTGAAGAACCCTTGCTGGAACCGCATCTGTCCGGCCCCTTTGCAACTGGGGCAGGTTTTGACCGATGCCGCGCTCTTGGCACCGGTCCCTTTGCAGTCGGTGCATACTTCCCACCGAGGGATTTTGAGTTTGGCTTCTTTCCCGTAGACCGCTTCTTCGAAGGTCAGTTCCAGATTGTATTGGAGGTCGTTGCCGCGCTCCGCCCGATTGCCGCCTCGTTGGCCGCCGAAAAAATCCTCGAAGATATCGTTGAAGGCGTCGCCGAAGCCGCTTCCACCAAATCCAAATCCATCCGATCCGCCACCCTGTTGCGCCCCGGCGTGACCGAACATGTCGTAGCGCTTGCGTTTTTCCTGGTCACTCAGCGTCTCATAGGCTTCATTGACCTCTTTGAATTTTTCTTCTGACGCTTTCTTCTGTGCCTCCCCCGTCTGGAGATCGGGATGGTGCCGGCGGGCCATATTCCGATAGGCCTTCTTGAGATCATCGTCGGACGCGGTTCGGTCGACGCCTAAGGTTTCGTAGTAGTCGCGCTTGGACACAGACCCCCCCGCTCAGGGTGAAAGAGCAGCAAGACCGAGCCCCGTGCATCGACGAAGCTCGGTCTCATTGACGGTATTCTAACTTATTTTTTGTCTTTGTCTACTTCTTCGAATTCCGCGTCGACGACCTTTTCATCCGTCTTGGTCTCGCCGGTTCCGGTGGCGCCTCCGGCGCCGGCGCCGTTGCCGGCTGCAGCCGATGCAGAAGTCGAAGCTTTCTTATACATTTCCTCAGCCAACTTGTGGGAGGCGGTCGTCAATGTTTGGGTGGCGGACTCGATCGCTCCGGGGTCCGTTCCCTCCATCGCTTTCTTCAGCGAGGCCACCGCTTCCTCGATCTTGGTCTTGTCTTCTGCGGCGATCTTGTCGCCGTGCTCGCTGAGATTCTTTTCCGTCTGGTAGATCAAGGTGTCGGCCTGGTTTTTGGCTTCGGCGGTTTTCCGCCGCTTCTTATCTTCGTCGGTATGGGCCTGCGCATCCTTCACCAGTTTTTCGACTTCTTCCTTGCTCAAGCCGCTGGACGCCGTGATCTTGATGGACTGTTCCTTTTGTGTCGCCAAGTCTTTGGCCGAGACATGGACGATGCCGTTGGCGTCGATGTCGAAGGTCACTTCGACTTGCGGCATCCCGCGGGGCGCGGGAGGAATACCGACCAAGTCGAACTGGCCGAGGAGCTTGTTGTCGTTCGACATCTCACGTTCGCCTTGGAAGACTCGAATGGTCACCGCCGTTTGATTATCGGCAGCCGTCGAGAAGACCTGGCTCTTTTTCGTCGGGACGGTCGTGTTCCGCTCGATCAACTTCGTAAAGACACCGCCGAGGGTTTCGATGCCCAGCGAGAGCGGCGTCACGTCGAGGAGCAGCACGTCCTTCACGTCGCCCTTGAGCACGCCGCCTTGAATGGCGGCGCCGATCGCAACCACTTCGTCAGGATTCACGCCTCGGTGCGGTTCTTTTCCGAAGAACTCTTTGACGGCCTGAATGACTTTGGGCATGCGGGTCATGCCGCCGACGAGGACGACTTCTTTGATGTCGCCCGCGGATACGCCGGCGTCGGAAAGCGCCCTCTTGCAGGGCTCGATCGATCGTTTAATCAGGTCGTCGACCAACTGTTCAAGCTTCGCGCGGGTCAGTTTCACGACCAGGTGTTTCGGTCCATTGGCGTCAGCGGTCACGAAGGGTAGATTGATCTCGGTGTCCTGTGAAGACGAGAGCTCGATCTTGGCGCGTTCCGCCGCCTCTTTCAGGCGTTGGAGGGCCATCCGATCCTTCCGAAGGTCGATGCCTTGATCTTTCTTGAACTCATCAACCAACCAGTCCATGACGCGCTGGTCGAAGTCGTCGCCGCCGAGATAGGTATCGCCGTTGGTCGACTTGACCTCAAAAACACCGTCGCCGATTTCAAGGACAGACACGTCGAACGTACCGCCACCCAGGTCATAGACGACGATCCGTTCGTCCTTCTTCTTGTCCAGGCCGTAGGCGAGGGACGCGGCTGTCGGTTCGTTAATGATCCGGAGGACGGTCAGGCCTGCGATCTGGCCCGCGTCTTTGGTGGCTTGGCGCTGGCTATCGTCGAAGTAGGCCGGAACGGTGATGACCGCTTCGGTGACTTTTTCGCCGAGATAGTCTTCCGCCGTCTGCCGCATCTTCTGCAGAATCATGGCGGAGATTTCCGGTGGGCTGTAGCGTTTGCCGCGCAATTCGACGTATGCATCGCCATTGTCCCCTTCGGTCACCTTATAGGGAAGGCGTTTGGTAGCGTCTTGCGCTTGCTGACTACGGAATTTTCGGCCCATCAGGCGCTTCACGGAGAAAATCGTGTTCTCCGGATTGGTAATCGCCTGGCGCTTCGCAATCTGTCCGACGAGGCGCTCTCCCTTCTCTGTGATGGCGACGACGGACGGTGTCGTGCGGGCCCCTTCTGCGTTGGCGATCACAACCGGTTCGCCGCCGCTCATGATGGAAACGCATGAGTTCGTGGTTCCAAGGTCGATGCCGATTACTTTGCCCATGTGACTGCTCCTTCCTACTCGGTCTGTTTTCTTACGATGGGTTACGATGAACCGATCGTCTCGTCTGTTCCTGATGCGCCGTCCTGTGCCTGTCCGGTCGATACGCTCACCATGGCTGCCCGCAAAGTACGATCGTGCAGGCGGTATCCTCGTTGGAACTCGTCGACCACATGCTGCTCCGGAATCTCCTCGGAGGCGACAGAGGCGACGGCTTGATGCGTGGCTGGATCGAAGGGTTGGCCGACCGTCTCGACGGGTAGTACATGAAATCTCGTCAAGGCTCCCGTCAATTGTTTCAGGGTGAGGTCCACGCCCTGGATGAGGACGTCGCTGCTCCCCCCATCGCGTGAGGCCTTGATGGCCCGTTCCAGATTATCGACGACCGGCAACAGTTCTTTCAGCAAATGTTCATTGCCGAATCGGATCAGATCGCGCTGGTCCCGCTGAGCCAAGCGCTTGTAGTTGTCAAACTCAGCGGCGAGTCGCAGATACTTGTCGTTGAGTTCCTTCAATTTTTCGGTCTTTTCCGCGAGAGCCAGCTGGAGCTCCTCGACCAGGCCCGTCTCTTCCGTGGCGGGACTATCGCCGGGCGACGGAGTATCCAAGTTCTCGATTGTATTCGCGTTCTGGTGTTCTTCAGTCATGAAAGACTCCTTGTCGGTCAGGAGATAGCCACAGGGCCCATAAAGTCAACCTGGCCAGAAAAATTAATTACTTGTGTAGGGGGCACGCGACAAGCGCGACGTGCGGGACTGGCGAGACTTGCGAGAAATGCCGGACGGGTGAGGCGGTCTTAAGGCTGAAGTGTTCGGAACTTCGAACTTCGTGTCGCGCTTTTCACGCCAGTCTCGTCCGTCCCGCTTGAGTCAGGCAGCGGTCGTTGCCGTAGAAGCTTGCGTGAATGAAGCGGGTCAGACCTGTAGCGTGGGAGGGGGAGCACCCTGGGCTCGTCGGTAGAGAAGCTCAAGACCCTCTAACGTCAGGAGCGGTTCAATTTTTTGAATGGATGTCGTTTCGGCTGCCAGGATAGAACTGAGTCCTCCGGTGCCGATGACATAGGTGGAGCGTCCGAGTTCCTGTTCCATTCTTCGGACGACTGTATCGACAAGTCCTGCATATCCGAATAACAGACCGGCTTGAATACTGCCGGCTGTGTCGGTGCCGATCACGGTCTTAGGACGGATCAATTCCACCTTGGCCAGTTTGGCGGCGCGTGCAAACAGGGCCTCCGCCGAGATCCCGAGGCCGGGAGCGATGACGCCTCCGAGGTAGTGGCCCTCTGCCGTAATTGCGCAAAAGGTCGTGGCGGTGCCGAAATCGACGACAATGAGATCGCGGCGATATTTATGATAAGCGGCTGCGGCATTCACCAGCCGGTCGCTGCCGATTTCTTTTGGGTTGGCATAACGGAGTGTGAGTCCAGTGTCTGTATCCGAGGTGACGATCAAGGGGTGCTGATGAAAATATTTTTCGAGCATGTCCTCGACGGTCCCGGTCAGTGCAGGCACGACGCTGGACATGATGGCGCCGGAGAGACGATGAGAGGAAATCCCTGCTGCCGTGAGGAGATTGGCAAAGAGGATGCCGTATTCGTCCGAGGTTTTTTTCACGTCCGTGGCCAATCGCCAATGGGCCGCCAGGGTGCAGTCGTCATAGACGCCCCAGACAATGTTGGTGTTGCCGATATCAACGACGAGGAGCATGGAACCTATTGTACGTTTTGCCGGGTGATTTGGC
>WNGC01001354.1_pt1 | contig 14793 bp, 13 predicted proteins | sample 5400051 | NCBI WGS metagenome assembly WNGC01 (sample SAMN13153368, study PRJNA577476) | soil metagenome | isolation source: 20 cm soil or saprolite under grassland replicate 2 | place: USA:California | collected 2016-06-15 | reverse complement strand
TGCGGGGGCGGTACGTCTGGAGCGCGAGGAGGTGCATGGCGCACGCGGGCCCCTCGCCGCGCGGGCCCGCGACCTCGATGCGGGTGACGGGGTTGAGCGCCCAATCGACGGCGCGGAGCAGCGTGGCACCGTACAGCGAGAGCTGGGCCGCCGCGCCCGCGAACGTCGCGAGCTGGCGGTCGAGCAGCCGGCGCCACTCCGGGTCGTCGGTGATGGCCGCCGCCCGGGCCAGCACGAGGGCGGCGACGCCGTTGGCCGAGGGAGTCGGGGCGTCCTGAATCGGCTTGGCGAGGGTCGCGAGGTAGGCGGCGCCGGCGCGATTGCGCGCCAAGTCCGAGAAGCCGCCGTCCGCTTCGTCCCAGTGGACGCGTATGCAATGCCGTACGACCGCGAGCGCGCGGGTGAGCCAGGCCTCGTCGCCGGTCACCTCGTAGGCGTCGAGGAACGCGGCCGCCGCCTGGACGTTGTCGTCCAGCAGGCCATGCGGCTCGGTCCGGCCGATCACGTGGGCCATGCCGCGCGCATCGTCCCACGCTTCGGCCCAGATGCGACTCAGCACCTTCAACGCGAGCGCGTTGCACTCCGGGCGGTCCAGCACGGCGCCGGCGTGCAGGAACGCCGCGGCCATCATCGCGTTCCAGTTCACGTACGGGGTCGTGTCGACGTACGGCGCCCTGCGCCGGGCACGGGCAGCCTTGAGCTGGGCGAGCGCAGCCTTGAGCGTCTGCCACTCGGCGGCGTCCACCGGGTCCGTGCTCCACCACAGCACGTTCTTCTCGTGGTCGTGCTGCATCTCGCCGGGAACTTCTACGTCGTATACGCGACGTATCACTTGAAACGCCGTTTCGTCATTCAACGCCTCTCGCAGCTCCCCGGGCGTCCAGGTCCAGTAGTCACCGTCGTCGCCGAACTCGACATCCGCGTCCTGCGAGGTGTAAAACGCGCCGTGCGCCGGGTCCGACAGCGTTTCCAGCACCCACGTCACGATGCCTTGCGCCACCTCGGCGAAGAGCGGCGTGCCGTAGGCGGCGTACCCGTTCAGGTATGAGCGCAGCAGCTCCGAGTTGTCGTAGGCCATCTTCTCGAAGTGGGGCACGATCCAGCGCTCGTCCACCGCGTAGCGATGGAAGCCGCCACCCACGTGATCGCGGATCCCCCCCTTCGCCATCCCGGTCAGGCTCTTCTCGACCACCTCGCGGAGCCAGGCCTCCCGCGTGTCGTGCCAGCGGGCCAGCAGGAAATCGCACCCCGCCGGGTGGGGGAACTTGGGCGCGGTCCCGAAGCCCCCGTAGCGGATATCGAACAGGCGCGCCATCTGGCCGGCCGCGTCGGCGAGGATCGCCGGAGTGACCTGTCCTGCCTTGGCCTCGTTCAGGGATTCGGTGACGTGCTGGCGGATCGCCTTGGCGTTCTTGGCGACGCGGGCCCGGTCGCGCCGGTACAGCTCCGCGACCTGCTGCAAGACGGAAATGAAGCCGGGGCGCCCGAAATGATTGTCCTCGGGCGGAAAGTACGTCCCGCCGAAGAACACCTCCCCCTCGGGCGTGAGGAACGCCGTGAGCGGCCAGCCGCCCTGTCCGGTGAGCCCCTGCACCGCGCGCTGGTAGCGGGAGTCCACGTCGGGCCGCTCGTCGCGATCGACCTTGACGCACACAAAATCGCGGTTCAAGAGCTCGGCCACTGCGGGATCCTCGTACGACTCGCCGTCCATCACGTGGCACCAGTGGCACCACACGGCGCCGATGTCCAGCAGGATCGGTTTGTCCTCGACCCGGGCCCGCTCGAGCGCCGCCTCGCCCCAGGGGTGCCAATGCACCGGCTGGTGCGCGGCGGACTTCAAGTAGGCGGAGGGCTCGGAGGCCAGCAGGTTCGGCATTACGGGAAATCTACACCCGCGAGCTCGGGCACCAGCGATGCACCACGCATTCCTCGCACTTCGGCCGCCGCGCGATGCAGACCTTGCGGCCGTGCTGAATCAGGGTGTGTGAGAACCAGGTCCACTTGTCGCGTGGGACGAGGGCCATCAGATCGCGCTCGATCTTGACGGGGTCCCGCTCCTTGGTGAGGCCGAGCAGGGTGGCCAGGCGCTGCACGTGGGTGTCCACCACGACCCCCTCGTTCTTGCCGAACGCCGTGCCGAGCACGACGTTGGCGGTCTTGCGGCCGACGCCGGGGAGCTCCACGAGCTCCTCCATGGTGGCCGGTACGGCGCCGCCGTGCCGCTCCACCAACGCCTGCCCCATGCCCAGGATCGACTTCGTTTTGTTGCGGAAGAACCCGGTGCTGTGGATCTCCTGTTCGAACACCCGAGGGTCGGCGGCGGCGTAGTCCTGCGCCGTCCGGTACTTCACGAACAGGGCGGGGGTCACCATGTTCACCCGCGCGTCGGTGGACTGCGCCGAAAGAATCGTGGCGACGAGCAGCTCCAGGGGGTTGTGGTGGTGGAGCGCGCATGTCGCATCGGGGTAGGCCTGCTCGAGGCGCGCAAGGATCTGCTTGAGCCGCGCGCGGAGCCGGGCCGGGGTCTCGGCCGCCCGGCGCCGTGTCGTCCGTGGCTTCGTCGGCATGCGTGGGCTGAACCTAACGGCTCAGCGGTGGGGCAGGAATCCGGCCAGTGCCCGCACGAAGTCCTCGGTCGCTTCCACGTGGGGCGCGTGACCGGTCGCGAGCTCGATCACACCCGTGTCGAGCAGCGCGGCGGTTTCCCGGGCCGATGCGGTCGGCAACGGGTCGTAGACCCCGTGGACGACCACGGCCCGCGGGGCCCTGCCTTTCGGAAAGGTGCTGCGGAGCCGATCCCGCAGGTCGTAGTTGCCGAGACTCTGCCACACCGCCTGCTGGGTCCGGGCCGTGACGCGGAACGGCGTCAGCTCCTTCGCGCGGCTCGGATCCTTGAAGTACCCCGCGACCGACAGCGCGAATGCGAGACGGCGATACTTTTCGGGATCACCCTGGGCCAGCCCGGAGGCGGAGAGCTCGGCCCGCGCTCGCACGATGCGCGGGTCGGCCAGGCGGGCCGACAGCCGGCGCTCGAACTCCTCCCGCCACCGCGCCGTCAGGGGTGCCGGAGCGACCAGCGCCAGCCGCCCCACCCGATCGGGATGCTCCAAGGCGTACAACACGGCGAGCAGGCCGCCCCAGGAATACCCGAGCAGGGTGAGGCGGTCGATGGCCCAGTGCTTGCGGAGTGCCTCGAGATCGGCGACGTGCTCCTGCCAGCCGACCGGCACGTCGCGCGCGACGGGTGAGCGCCCGCCGCCACGTTGGTCATAGAAGAGCAGGGCGCGGCCGTGCGCCAGTCGATCGTACTGAGGCAGGAGGTACGCGTAGTCGGCGCCCGGCCCGCCGTGCAGCACGACGACCGGTGGGTCGGTGCCCACGCGCCGGGTGTGGAGGCGGACGCCGCCCAGGTCCACCAACGCATCGACCGCCTCGGTGTGCTCGGTGCCGATCATGGGGTCACAAGTTACACGGTCATGAAGCCACTTCACCTTCCGCCCGTCCTGACGGCGCCGGGGATCCGGCGACTCGGGCTCGCCGACGTCGCGATCCTGTGCCTGCTGGGCGGAGCGATCGCGGCGCTGGTCGCGTTCGCGCGCGAGTTCGAGGCGCCGTTCCGGCAGGCGGTACAGATCGACCTGCGCCCCACCGCGCTCCCCCGCTATACGCTGTACTCGCTCGCCCGCGGCGTGATCGCGCTCGCGATCTCGTACCTCTTCGCGCTCGGCTTCGGCTGGGCGGCGGCCAAGTCGCGGGCCGCCGAGCGGGTGCTGCTGCCGATGCTCGACATCCTCCAGAGCATCCCCGTGCTCGGGTTTCTTCCCGGACTCGTGCTGGGGCTGATGTCGCTCTTCCCCACGCGCAACATCGGTCTCGAGCTCGCGGCGATCCTGATGATCTTCACGGCGCAAGCCTGGAATCTGGCGCTCTCCTTTTACAGTTCGCTCAAGACGCTCCCCGACCCGCTGCGCGATGCCTGCAAGGTCGCGGGGTGGCGTGCCTCGCGGACGTTCTGGCAGCTCGAGGTGCCGGCCGCGGCGCAAGGCCTCGTGTGGAACGGGATGCTCTCGATGGCCGGGGGCTGGTTCTTCCTCATGGTCAACGAAGCGTTCCGCCTGGGAGACCGCGATTTCCGCCTCCCGGGCATCGGCTCCTACATGAGTGTAGCGCTCGATCGAGCCGACGTCCCGGCGATGGCGCTCGCCATGCTCGCGATGGTGGCCATGATCGTGAGCGTGGACCAGCTGGTGTGGCGACCGCTCGTGGTGTGGGTGGAAAAGTTCCGGCTCGACGAGACGTCGGGGGGAGAAGGAGGGGCGCCAACCTCGTGGGTGCTCGAGTTCCTGCGGCACGCGCGGCTACCGCGGCGCGCGGCGCTGCTGCAGCGCCGCGCCTACCGCACGGCGCGCCGGGCGGCGCGGCCGTTCGAGCGCCCGCTCGCCATCGCGGGGCCGGTGATCCTGCGGGGGCCGCGCTTTGCGCTCGGGCATCCGGTGGCGCGGTGGGTCGGGGGCGCGCTCCTCGCCCTCGGGGTCGCGCTGGCGGCGGCCCTGGGGGCATGGCAGATCTGGCTGCTGTTGCGGCACCTCGGCGCGCGTGATTGGGGGGCGCTGCTCGGGTCCGCCGCCCTGACGTTCGCCCGGGTGATGGGGGCCGTGCTCGTCTCTACCGCGTGGGCGCTGCCCGCCGGCGTGCTGATCGGCCGCTCGCCCCGCGTCGCGCGACTGCTGCAGCCCGTGATCCAGGTGGTCGCGTCGTTCCCGGCGCCCATGCTGTTCCCCCTCGTGGTGCTCGCGTTCGAGCGGGCCCGCGTGGGGCTGGGCCTCGGCGCAGTCGCCCTGATGGTACTCGCGGGACAGTGGTACATCCTCTTCAACGTCATCTCGGCGGTGGCCGCGATCCCGGAGCAGCTCAAAGACGCTGCCAAGGCGTTTCAGCTGCCGCGGCTCGCCCGCTGGCGCTCGCTCTACCTGCCCGCGGCGTTCCCGGCGCTCGTCACGGGCTGGGTCACGGCGGCCGGAGGCGCATGGAACGGCTCGATCGTCGCGGAATACATCGAGGCGGGGGGGACGTTGCGCACCACACCGGGGCTGGGGAGCCTGATCAGTGACGCCACGGCGCATGCCAACTTTCCGCTGCTTGCGGGCGGGATCGTGCTGATGAGTCTGATCGTGGTCGGCTGGAACCGGTTCGTCTGGCGCGCGCTCGCCGGCTGGGCCCAGACCCGGTTCGGGATGGCGCAATGACGCCCGGCCCGGTGCTGCTCGAGACGCGTCACGCGACGCAGCGGTTCCGGCTGCCGAATGGACAGGTGCTCGAAGCGCTGCGCGACGTGTCGCTCAGCGTGTGCGAGCACGAAGTCGTGGCGCTGGTCGGCCCGTCGGGATGCGGCAAGAGCACCCTGCTGCGCCTGTTCGCCGGCCTGGCGCGCCCGGCGGAGGGGACGGTCGAGTACCGCGGGCGTCCGCTCGACGGCGTGCTCGGCGCCGCCGCGATGGTGTTCCAATCGTTCGCGCTGCTACCCTGGTTCACCGTGATGGAAAACGTGGGCATGGGCCTCGAAGCGCGTGGCGTCGACGGGGCGGCCCGCCGGGATGCCGTGGCGCGCGCCATCAACCTGGTGGGGCTCGACGGGTTCGAGCAGGCGTATCCCAAGGAGCTGTCGGGCGGCATGAAGCAGCGGGTGGGCTTCGCCCGGGCGCTCGCCGTCGCGCCCGAGATCCTGCTCATGGACGAGCCGTTCGGGGCGCTCGATCCCCTCACGGCGGAAAACCTCCGCAGCCAGGTGGTGGATCTGTGGCGCGACCCGTCGACCGGTGTGAACACGCTCGTGGTGGTGACGCACAGCGTCGAGGAAGCCGTGTTTCTCGCCGGGCGTATCGTCGTATTCGGCTCGCACCCCGGGCACGTGCGCGAAGTACTGGTGAATCCGCTTCCCTATCCGCGCAAGGAGCGCACGCCGGAGTTCGAGGCGATGGTGGACCGGCTCCACGCCGTGCTCACGGCGACCCTGCTGCCGGAGCCGGCGCCGGCGGCGCCGCAGCGGCTGATTCCGTTCCCGCGGGTACACGTCTCCGAGGTCACCGGTCTGCTGGACCACCTGCTCACCCGGCCCGACGGCAAGGGCCACGTGTTCGAGCTCGCGGAGGACCTGGGTGTCGATTACGACCGCATGACGGCCGTGGTGCGCGGGGCGGAGCAGCTGGGGTGGGTGACGACGCCGGGGGAGATCGTGCAGCTCACGCTGGCGGGGCGCGAAGTCATGGCGATGGACGACTCGGCCCGCAAAGACGCGGCGCGCGCGCGGCTCAAGAAGCATCCCCTGTTCGGGCGGGTCATCGCGATGCTGACGGAGAGCGAAGGGGCAGTGGAAGACGAAGAGGTGCTCGCGGATATCACCATCTACTTCCCGTTCATCCCGGCCGAGTCCCTGTTTCAGACGATCGTCGAGTGGGGCCGTTACGCCGAGCTGTTGGACCACGACGCCGCCGCGGGGCGCCTGATACTCGCCGAGCCGGTCGAGGGAACGTCGGACGTCCACGTGGACTGAAACGGACGACGCGCGGCACGCCTCGGGGGAGGAGGAGCACCGCGCGTCGGCGCAGGCGATCAGATCGTCTTCTACATCCTCCTTGCTCAAGGTGAAACCTGGAGAATGGAGCGCGGGTGCGCTCCGGCGGGGCGCTCGCGGCAAAGGGCGTACCGGGCGGTCTGCGCAGGTTCGTAGGGGACACTGTGGCCGGTGGGCCGCGAAGTGTGGCTCACGTCCGTCGCCCCGGCGCCGTCGCTCCGCGGCGGCCACGCGGGGGTGGTGATCTGCGGCACGCACGTTTCAAAGCAGCACCGCCAGCGCATCCGCCACCTCCTTCACAGCGCGATGATGCGCGTCCGTGAAGCCCGCCGGAACATCCGAATCGATATCGATCTGGCCAAGGATGGTTGCCCCGCGGCGAATCAGCACGACCAGTTCGGATTTCGTGTCCAGATTGCAGGCCAGATAGTTCGCGGCTGCGCCGACGTCGGCCACGTTCTGGTCGCGCCCGGTCGCGACCGCGGTGCCGCACACGCCCACCCCCACGGGGATACGGAGGTGTGGGGTGTCGCGCCCCGCATACGCCTCGAGCACGAGCTCGTCGTGGTGGAGCATGTACGCGTACACGGAGGTATACGGCGCGCCTTCGGCCCGGATGCGCTCGCAGGCCAGCTGGAGTAACTGCTGCCGCGGGGCATCGTGCAGCTGCGCCGCGCGGAGCGCGCGCACGATCTTGCTCGCTGCGAACGTGGTGGTCATCGGTGTCGCTCGCCCGAGTCTATATCTATCTTTGGCCCGTCCCTCACGGAAGTTGGCCGGTGCCCGTCCGACTGCTCGCGCTCATCCCCGTGGCCGTGGCGATCAGCCTCGCGCTTTCCGCGGCCGTGGACGCCGTGGCCCTCCCGCTGTTCCTCGACACCACGGGGACGATCCTCGCGACGACGCTCGCCGGACCGGCTGTGGGCGTCGCGGTCGGGGTGCTGACGTCCGCCGTCAACACGCTCCGCAATCCGACGTTCTGGCCGTTCGTCGTGGTCCAGATCATCGTCGCGCTGTACGCCGGCCTGACGGCGCGCGCCGGCTTGTTTCGCAACCTCAGGCGGGCGGTCCCCGCCGGGCTCGGGCTGGGCGTGATCGCGTCGCTCACCTCCACGCCCATCTCGTACTTCGTGTTCGGCTGCACCACGACGGGCGGGATTGCGCTCACGACCGCGCTCGGCAAAGCGCTCGGCCTGCCGCCGCTGGGCGCGTGCTTCTTCGGGAGCGTCGTCTCCGATTTCGGCGACAAGGCGGTGACGTTCGCCCTGGTGGCGGCGGTGCTGCACGGCCTGCCGCGTCGCACCGCGGCGCGCTTCCCGCTCGCGCTGCGTGCCATGGGCGCGACGTGAGCGCACTCCACCCGTTCTCGCTCCTGGCCATCGCCGCAGCGCTTCCGGCGTTCGCGTGGATCCTGCCGGCTCCCGGCGGCGGGCTCGCGACGGCGCTCGTGGCGCTTGGGCTGACCCTGACCCCGGGCGCGACCCCGGGGTCAAGGGGTGCCGGATCAACCCCGGGCTGGCGCCCGGGGTTCGTGACCCTCCGGATAGCGCTCGTCACGGCGGCGCCGTTCTGGCTGTTCCTGCGCCTGCTCCATGACGGCCCGACCACGATCGCGATCGGATTACGGATCACCACCATGGTCGCGAGCTGCGTGTGGCTCGTCGCGGCGCTTTCTCCCGACCGGTTGGTGGAGGCGATGGTGGCGCGCGGCTGGAGCCTCGCGATCGCCTACCTGTTCGCCGCGACCCTGTCGGCGGTTCCCGTGCTGAAGGCGCGCGCCCGGCGCCTCGTGGAGGCGCAGCGCTGCCGCGGGCTCTCGCCGCGCGGCAGCGTGGCGAACCGGCTGCGGGCGCTGCGCGCACTCGCCCTCCCCTTGGTCTTGTCGGCTGTGCACGAAGTGGACGAGCGGACCCTGGCGCTCGAAACGCGCGGCCTCGGGATGGGCGTGCGCCGTACGCCGCTCGCCGCGCCGCTCGATCGCGCGGCGGAGCGGGTGGCGCGCTGGACACTGCTGCTGCTCTGCCTCACGGCCCTCATCCGGCGCCTGGCATGACGATCCTCGGGCTCGACGACGTCACCTTCTGGTATCCTGCCGCGGCGAACCCGGCGCTCGAGAACGTCTCGCTGGACGTGGGGCCCGGGGAGATCGTCGCGCTCGTCGGGAGGGGCGGAGCCGGCGCGTCGACGCTGCTCCTGATCGCCGCCGGTCTGGCGCCACGCGTGACCGGCGGCCGGCTCGCGGGCTCGGTGAATCGGAGAGCGCGGGCCGGGATCGTGCTGCCGACGCCGTGGACGCAAGTGTCGGGCATGGCGTTCACCGTGTGGGACGAAGTGGCGTTCGGGCCCGCGAACCTGGGTTGGCCAGAGCACGCGATCACCCACCACGTCGACCGCGCGCTCGAGCGGCTCGAGATCACGCCGCTCGCCTCACGCGATCCGGCCACCCTGTCCGGTGGCGAGCTGCAGCGCGTGATCATCGCCGGCATTCTTGCGATGGATCCGGATCTCGTGGTGTTGGACGAGCCGACCGCCGAGCTCGACCCCGAGGGTGCCCGGGCGGTGTGGCGGCTGGTACGCTCGCTCGCGGCGGAAGGGAAGGGCGTGCTGCTGGCGACGTCGGACGTGGATGCCCTGCCGGACGTAGCGGACCGCGTCGTCTGGCTCGAGCAGGGGCGCGTGCGAGCGCTCGGAGAGCCGTCACTGCTCGCCGAGGACGCGATGTGCGAGGCGGGTCTCGGCACGACCGTCGCGGGCCTGTGGCGTGCGGCGGGGTTGGGCGCACCCTACCCGCTCACGGTGGTCGACGCGGTACAACGATGGCGCTGACGAGGGCACTCGCCTTCGACGGGGTCGCGTTCTCGTACGGGAACGTCGCGGCGCTGAGCGATGTCTCGTTCGAGATCGCCGCGGGGGAACGCGTCGCGCTGCTGGGCCGCAACGGCGCCGGCAAATCGACCGTCGTCCGTCTCGTCACGGGTCTCGGCCATCCCGACGAAGGGACCGTTTGGGTCGGTGACTGGGACACCGCCGACCGGGCGCCGGAGGAGCTGGCGTGGCGCGTCGGCTCGGTGTTCCAGCACGCCGACCAGCAGCTCTTCGCACGGACGCTGCGCGAGGACGTGAGCTTCGGGCCGCGGGCGCTCGGTCTGTCGCCGCGCGAGGTCCGGCGCCGCACCGAGGAGGCCCTCGACGCGCTCGACCTCCACGCCTATGCGGCGCAACACCCCTACGACCTGTCGCCGGCGCTGCGGAAGCTCGCGGCCCTCGCCGGTGCGCTCGCCCTCGAGCCCGCCCTGCTGGTGCTGGACGAGCCCACGGCGGGGCTCGACCGCGCGTGGCGCGCACGCGTGGCGGACGCGGTGCGCGAGCACGCCGGGCGGGGTGCGGCGCTGCTGGTGGTGACGCAGGATCTCGCCTTCGCCGCCGAAACGCTGGAACGGGGGATCGTGCTCGACCGCGGGCGGCTCGCCTGCGACGAGCCGCTCGACCGGCTGCTCACCTCGGCGGAGCGTCTCAAGCCGCTCGGTCTGGCTCCGCCACCGGTGGCCGCGCTGTCGGTCGCGCTCGACCTGCCGGGGCGGCCGGTGCGCGAGCGTGACGCGGCTCACACGCTGGCCCGCGTTGCCGGGGGTCGTTCCGCGTCCTAGATTGCTCGCTCGCTGTATGGCGACTCTCGACACGATTGCGACACGGTTCGCGCGCTGCGTAGCGCTGTTTCGCGACCCGGGGGCGAAGGAAGCCCAGAAGCTGGAATTCCGGGCGCTGCTCGGGCTGCTCAAGGACCTCCCGGTCACACTCACGGTCGTGGCTGGCCGGCTCGCGCTGAACGGCGAGCCGTGCGAGGGGGCCGCGCTTACCGGGCTGATCCAGCGGCTCGACCTGCACGGCGTCGGCACGATCGCCCTGCCGCAGAACCCGGCGCCCGCTCAGCTGTTCGAGCTGCTCAGGGCGCTGGCCGAGCAGCCCGGCCTGGAAGACTTCGCCACACGCCTCGGCAGCTCGGGCGCGGCTGGGATTCGGGTCACGGGTGCGGACGAGGCCCCTCCCCCCACACCGGGGGTCGTCCCCTCCCCCGACGCCGCCCGGCCCGCGGTGCCGACGCTCGGGACGGACGGCATCCTCCGCGGCGAAGCGATGCGGGACATCCGATCGGTACATCTGAGCGGCGTCCCGATGGTGACGCACGATCCGCCGCCCCCCCCGGCCGCGCGGGCGTTGCCGGGAGAGGCGGCGGCGCAGTCCGCCGAGCCGTACGAACCGACGTTTTCCCCGTCCACCCCGCCATCTCGGGCCCCCGCCGCCCCCGTGCCTCCCGCAGCGCCGACGGGGGCTCGACCGGCTGCAACGCCGGGGGCAGCCGGAGCGGCCCCGCGGCCCGCGGCCGGCGCCACCGGCGTGCTCACCGAGCTGGAGCGCAACCCGGCAGGCGCGAACGCTGGCGACCTCCTGGCCAGCGTCATCGAGCAGGCGGAGGCTGCCCTCAAGCGCAACCGTCTGGAAGAGGTGCTGCGACTCGTCGCGGGGATCGCCCGGATCGAGGAGCGTCTACCCGAGGGGAGCGGCGCGCGCCGCCAATACGGGATCGCGGTGCGTCGCATCTGCACCAAGCCGGTGGTGGAAGCGGTGGCGCGCCTCGTGGGTGCGCCGAAGCACCGCGCCGAGGCGACGCTGGCGTTACGGCGGGCCGGCGCCGACGCGGTGGAAGTACTGCTGCGCATGCTGGTCGCCGCGCCGGGCATGAGCGAGCGGCGCGCGGTGTTCGACGCGTTGACCCAGATGACGCAGGGCATGGAGCAGGTGGTGCAGATGCTGGACCACCACGAGTGGTTCGTGGTCCGCAACGTGGCGGAGCTGGCGGGGGAGCTGGGGATGGAGCAGGCCATCCCGGCGCTCAGCCGGCAGCTCGATCACGCCGACGAGCGGGTGCGCAAAGCCGTGGCGCTGGGGCTCGCGAAAATCGGCTCGCGCAACGCCGCCGAGCCGCTGCGCCGCGCGCTGCGCGACAAGTCGTCGGAAGTCCGCATGCAGGTGGCGCTCGGGATCGGCGGCCGCAAGTCGAGCGCCCTGGCGATGCCGCTCGTCGTGGCGATGGACGAGGAAACGGACGACGCCGTACAGCGGGAGCTGGTGCTGGCCCTGGGGCGGATCGGGAGCCCGGACGCGGTGCAGGCGCTGATCAAGTTGGCGCAGCCCACGGGCCGGATCTTCGGGCGCAAGCCCGCGGCGCTGCGCGTCGCGGCGGTCGAAGCGCTGCGGCTCGCCGCCACGCCAGCGGCGGTTGGGACGCTGCAGGGCCTCTCGGACGACGGGGACAAGCAAGTGAAGGCGGCCGCCCGGGCCGCCCTCAAGGAGCTCAAGCAGAAGCCGGGTCGCTAAGCCACGTCCTGCCGTCCCGTCCCTACTCACATCATGCGTGACGACTCTGCCCGGCCCTTCCCACCCAGCGCCCAGCTCCCCGGCCCCCCGAAGGCAAGGCACAGCGATGCCGCGATGAGCGTCAGGTTGTACTCGTAGCCGCGCCGCATCGGGTCGCCGAAGTGGAACACGTCGAACCCTGCGGCGAAGTGGCCGCCCGTCACACCCGCGATGACCATGTAGAGGGCGAGCAGCCAGCCCACCGGCGCCGCGGCGACGCCGAGGATCAACGCCAGGCCGCCCCCTGCCTCGATCAGCATCCCGACCCAGGCCATCAGTCCCGGCACCGGGAAGTGCAGCACGTCCCGCAGCATCCCCGACCATCCCGCCATGCCTGGTCCCGGGAACGGGGGACCGATCAGCTTGCCGAGGCCGTGCATCAGGAAGACGACCCCGACCACAACGCGCAGAATGAAGAGGCCGAGTGCCGGATTGTTGCCCTTCATGGCGTCCCTCCTCCCGTCAGCCGGGAATGAAGTTGATCTTGGGATCGAGCCGGCGCGCGAACGCCGCGAGCAGCCGCGCGGCGCGCTCCAGGTCCTCCACGGCGACCATCTCGTTCGGGCTGTGCATGTAGCGGTTGGGGACGCTCACGAGCCCAGTGGGGATGCCGCGCAGGGCGTTGTAGATGGCGTCCGCATCGGTGCTGGTGTCGTGCGGCGCGGCCTGGACGCTGTAGGGGATCTGCTCCCGCTCGGCGCACTCCACCAGCAGCTCGAACACCACCGGGCTCACCGAGGAGCCCCGAGCCAGCACCGGCCCGCCGCCCAGCTTGTGCTCCCCCGCCCGCTTCTTCTCGGCGCCAGGATAGTCGGTCGCGTGCGTGACGTCGACCACGAGCGCGACTTGGGGGTCGAGCCCCACCGCGCTGGTGCGCGCCCCACCGCCCGTCCAGGCGATCTCCTCGCGCGTCGTGGCGACCGCGAATACCGCCGCGTGCTTGGGCCGGTCCTTCGCCAAGAGCCGCAGCACCTCGGCCACGACGTACGCGCCGATGCGGTTGTCGATGCTGCGCGACACGATGCGCCCGTTCGGCAATTCCTGCACGTCGGCGTCGAGCACCGCCGGATCGCCCACCCGCACGCGCTCGAGCGCCGCCGCGCGGTTGGCGGCGCCGATGTCGATCCACAGGTCGGTGATCTTGGAGACCTTGTCCATGTCCTCCTTCTTCATCAGGTGGATCGCCTGTTTGCCGATCACGCCGCGCACCGATCCCTTCGGTCCGGCGATCACGACTCGCTGTCCCACCAACACCTGCGAATCCCACCCTCCGATCCCCGCGAAGTAGAGGTACCCCTCGTCATCGACGTGCGTCACCTGGAGACCGATCTCGTCGATGTGGCCGGCGAGCATGAGGCGCGGGGCGCCCGCCGGGTTCAGCGCGGCGACCGAGTTGCCGTGCACGTCGGCCTTCACCTCGTCCGCGAACGCCTTCACCTCCTCGCGCCACACACGGGCGGGCGCGGTCTCAAAACCGGAAGGTCCGGGGGTGTCGAGCAGATGCTTCAGGAACTCTAACGTCGGTTTGGTCATGGGCGCGCGGGGGTGGAGAGCGGAATGCCGAGCCGGCGGCGGACACTGTCTGCGGCTGCACCAGTCGCCAGCGTGGGCTGGTGGTCGACGCGGATGGGGATCGCCGACAGGCGCAGCCGTTTGTCGGGTCGTACGACGACCCGCAGAATTGCGGAGAGCCGCGTCCACGGATCGTTCTGCAGGAAGACGAAGTTGCCGAGCGACTGGACGATCGGCTTGCCCTTGTAGCGGACCACGGGCTGCAGGACGTGGGGGTGATGGGCGAGCACCAGATCCGCGCCGGCGTCGACGAGGCCGTACAGCAGATCCTGGTGGTACTTGGGCGGCGCGTCCACGAATTCCTTGCCGCCGTGCACGCTCACGACGACCAGGTCGACCCGGCCGGTCTGCTTCAAGTCACGGATCGCGGGATAGATCCACCCCGTGTCGCCCCAGGCGACGTAGTTTGCCCCGGCGTGCCGGTAAAACGTATACGGGGCCGGGTTCCAGGCGCGCGTGATCGCGAAGAAGGCGATGCGCCAGCCCCCGCGCCGCACGATCACCGGCTGCTCGGCCATGTCGCGGCCGAACCCGGATCCCACGAACAGCACGCCGGCCCGTGTCAGTTGCCGCATCGTCTCCTGAAGCGTGCCCTCGCCGCCGTCCCACGCGTGATTATTGGCGGTGCTCACGATGTCGAACCCGGCTTGGGCGAGGGCCAGCGCCGCGATGGGCGGGGCGGTGAAGGCCGCGCCCGAGTCGTCCACCTGGCCGGTGTCCGCCGCAATCGGACTCTCCAGGTTCCCGAAGGTGATGTCCGCGCCCCGCAACGTGTCGAGCAGCAGGCGAAACGAGTACAGGGTATCCCCCGCGATCAGCCGTTCTCGCGCGGTGCGCCGTCCCAGGTTGATGTCACCGACGGCGTACAGGCGGAGCGTGCCCCGAGCCGGGGGCGCCTGCAGCGCGGCCAGCAGCAAGTTGCCCGCAACCAGGAGGTTCCGCATCATAGCCGTCGAATCTCAACGAACCTGCGCGCCGCCGTCAACGCTGGATCAACCGCGCGAGAATCTCTGCGGCGTCGACCAGCCGGGGCCCCGGGCGGGAAGTATACGCGTTGCCGTCGAGAAACTCGACGCGCCGGTCGAGCAGCGCCCGTGCGTCGCGGTCCGTGACCAGGGCCAGCTCGTGGCGCGCCCGCTCCACGTCGAACCCGCACGGCGCGACGATCACGAGATCGGGCGCCAGGGCGCCGAGCTCCCGCCAGGAGCGCGTCACGGATGGCGCGCCCGGAACAC
>WNGC01001696.1_pt1 | contig 14798 bp, 16 predicted proteins | sample 5400051 | NCBI WGS metagenome assembly WNGC01 (sample SAMN13153368, study PRJNA577476) | soil metagenome | isolation source: 20 cm soil or saprolite under grassland replicate 2 | place: USA:California | collected 2016-06-15 | reverse complement strand
TCAGGCAGTGATCCACGTTCGTGCGCGCCGCCTCGGAGACCAGGACCTCGGGGAACGTCTCGAACGGCTTGATGGGCGCGCGCGGGTTCTTCTCCGCGACGTACGCGAGGATCGCGCGGCTGAGGCGCTCGGCGTCGGCTTCGCCCGCGACGGCGATGACCTGGCGGGTGAGGAAGCTTCCGCTCAGACCGATGGCCACGACCACCGTGAGGATCGCGAGCGCTCTGTGGAATCTGCTCATTGCGGGCCGCCCTCCTTAAACTGTCCACGTCGGAAATTTTCTGCTTACCGCGATCGTTTCTGCTTCTCGCGAGCAGGAAGGATGAATGAAGTGCGCCTACTATACAGGACGCGTCGGGCGACGCAATCGGAAGTTGCCCTGAGGGGAACGTGCACCGCGGAAACTCGTGACCACATTGACACCGGAAGTTCCCGGCGCCTGATCTGGCGCGGAGTTAGCGACGGCTTGCGCCGACGCCGGACACGGCGGGGCCTTCCGGAAGCGTGGTAGGATCGGCCATGCGTTTTTCTGCCGTCCTGGCCGTGCTCATCTTCCCCGCGCTCGTGGCCGCCAACCCCGACACGGACGTCCAAGTGCCGGCCGCGACCCGCTCGGCGACCCCCGCCGCGCCGAGCGCGGAATCGCGCTTCGATCAGGGACAGGCGCTGGCGCGCCAGGGTGACTGGGCAGCCGCCGCGATCGCGTATCGCGAGGCGACGCAACTCCGACCCGCGTTCCCCGAGGCGTGGAACGGTCTCGGCCACGCGCTTCGGAAGCAGGGCAGATTCGACGAGTCGGTGACCGCGTACCGCGAGGCGCTGCGCCTGCGCCCGGCCTACCCGCAGGCGCTCGAGTATCTCGGGGAGGCCTACGTCCAGCTCGGCCGGCTGGCCGAGGCGAGGGAGGTGCTCGAGCGCCTCAGGCCGCTCGACCCGAAGGAAGCCGCCGAGCTCGCGCAAGCCATCGCGAAGGCCGCCAAGCGCTGACGCTCCGCACGATGTTCCGCTCGCGGTTGGCGATCAAGATCGGGTTGCTGATCGTTGCCGTCCTCATCATCGGCTTCGGCGTCTCCACGCTCGTCACCATCCAGCGCGAGTCCGCCGCCCTCGTCGAGCAGAACAAGACCGCCGCGCGCCTCCTGACCGCCACGCTCGTGGCCTCCATCGAGGGCGCGATGCTCCAGGGGCGCCCCGACGTGACGCGCATGATGCTCCAGGAGCTCAAGGCCTCCTCACCGGTCGTGGAGTTCATGGTCTACCGCCGGAACGGCGTCGAGGCGTTCACCGACCTCGCGACGGCTAACCAGGTGGCGAAGACGGGCAACCTCTCCAAGGAGGTCATGGAGAACCTGGCCCGTATGCAGCGCGCACCGGGCGCGACCATGAGCGGGCCGCTCTTCCAGCAGGCGCTCGACACGCTCACGACCCAGGAGTCCGTCACGCGCGAGGGCGGTGTCACGTTCTTCACGCTCCACCATCCGATCCGGAACCGCGAGGCCTGCCAGGACTGCCACGGGAGCGACCACACGGTGCGCGCGGTCGTGCGCGTGGCGACCTCGATGGAGCCCGTCTTCGCCGCGGTGCGCCGCCACCGGAACCGCCAGATCATGATCGGCGTCCTGACGATCGTCTCGGCCGCGCTCGTGCTGACGGTTGCGATGCGCTCGGTCATCATCCGGCCGATCGCGGCGCTCGCAACGACGGCACGCCGGGTCGGCGAGGGCGACTTCAGCGCGCGCGCGCCCGAGGGCGCCCGCGACGAGATCGGAGAGCTCGGCGTCGCGTTCAACGAGATGACCTCACGCCTGGCTCAGGCGCACCAGGACCTCGCGGCGAAGAACGTCGAGCTCGAGAGCGCCCTGCGGCACCTCCAGGAGTCCCGGCAGCGCCTCGAGCTCCTCGAGCAGCTCAAGGGCGAGCTGTCGAAGTTCGTCCCCGAGGCGGTGAAGCGACTCCTCGAGCAGAACCCGAACGCGACCGAGCTGCAGAAGAAGACCGTCGAAGTCTCGGTGCTCTTCCTCGACATCGCGGGCTATACGAAGCTCTCCGAGCAGCTCGAGGCGAAGAAGCTCAACCAGCTCGTGCAGACCTACTTCTCGAGCTTCCTCGAGATCATCCAAGGCCAGCACGGCGACGTGAACGAGACTGCCGGCGACGGTCTCATGGTGATCTTCCAGTCGGACCGCGGCGCGGCGGACCATGCGGTCAGCGCGACGCGCGCCGCGTTCGCGATCCACCAGCGGACGCAGAGCCTGAACGAGGAGTACGGCGGCGTCTTTCCGCCCGTCCAGCTCCACATGGGGCTCAACACGGGAGAGGCCCTCGTGGGCGCCACCAAGCTCGGGACCGGTGCCTCGCAGCGCTGGACCTTCACCGCCACGGGCCCCACGACCAACGTCGCCGCGCGGTTCGCGGGCTCGGCCCAGGGCGGCGAGATCATCGTGGGTCCGACGACCGCCGAGCGGATCCGGGCCCACTTCGTCCTCGAGAGCCTGGGCGAGCGGGCCTTCAAGAACGTCTCGCAGCCGATCCGGGTCTTCCGGGTCATTCCCCCCGGCGTCTACGAGAAGATCGTCTAGCCTCCGCGAGCGCGTCCGCGTCGGGATCTGCGCGTGGGCCGATCCGGCCCTGATCGAGAGCGGCGCGTTCTATCCGAAGAAGTCCATGACGGCCGAGGCGCGCCTGCGCTTCTACGCGGGCGTCTTCGACTGCGTCGAGGTCAACAGCTCGTACTACGCGATCCCCGACGTCCGGATCACGGAGCGCTGGGCCGAGCGCACACCGTCGGGCTTCCTCTTCCACGTCAAGGCCTACGCGCTCCTGACCGGCCATCACCCACGCCGGGCGAGCCTGCCCGCGGAGGTCGAGGCGCTCCTGCCCCGGCATCCGACGCTCACGCGGCGAGGGGAGGTCGACGCATCGCGCATGCCCGCGGCGGCGCGCGACGCGGCGCTCACGCTCTTCGCCCGGGCGCTCGCGCCGCTCGCGCGCGCGGACAAGCTCGGCTACGTTCTCTTTCAGCTGGCGCCCTGGGTGCACTTCGAGCGGACCCGGCTCGACGACCTGGCCGCGCTCCCCGAGCGCCTGCCGGGCTGCACGCTCGCGGTCGAGGTCCGGCATCGCTCCTGGTACGGCGAGCACGCCGTCGAGACGCTCGACGCGCTGCGCGCCGCGCGCCTGGCCCACGTGATCGTGGACGCGCCGGCCACGGGCAACGCGGTGCCCCGCGTCGCGACGGCGACCGCCTCGACGGCGGTGTTCCGTCTCCACGGGCGGAACGCCGCCGGCTGGCTCGCCCAGCTCCGCGGTGAGGAGCCGGCGGTGCGGGAGAAGTACGACTATCTCTATACCGAGGCGGAGCTCGAGGCGCTCGTGCCCGAGGTGGCGGCGATCGCGGAGGAGGCCGAGCAGGTCTACATCTCCTTCAACAACAACAATCGCGACTATCCCGTCCAGAACGCGCTCATGATGCGCCGCCTGCTGGGCCAGCCCGCGCGAGCGCCCGAGCGGCCGTCCGGCGCCTTGCCGGGCGACCTCTTCGCCTGAGATAGTGAGGTCATGGTGACGGGCGCCCCGCCGATCCCGCGTGTCGAGCTCGCCCAGGCGCCGACGCCGCTGCTCCAGCTCGAGCGCCTGTCCGGCGGCGGCGGTCTGGTAAAATCGTAACCCCATGCCAGAGATCCGGCTCCGCGGCGGCGAGGTCGACGGGCTCGGACTCCACTACGTCGTCGAGGGACGCGGTCCGGCGGTCGTGCTGGTTCACGGCCTGGGCGGCTTCGCCGAGTCGTGGCGGCACAACGTGGCGCCGCTCACGCGCCAAGCGACGGTCTACGCCCTCGACCTGCCCGGCTTCGGAACGTCGGCGAAGCCCCGCGCGCAATACCGTCTCGCATACTTCGCCCTCGCGCTGCACGGTTTCTTCGAGGCGCTCGGCCTCCGGCAGGCCTCCCTGGTCGGGCACTCGCTCGGCGCCGGGGTCTGCGTCACCTACGCCCTGACGCATCCCACGCGCGTCGACCGGCTCGCGCTCATCGGCGGCGTCGTCCCCGGCTTCTCGTTCCGCCCCTCGTGGATCTACCGGCTCCTCGCGCTTCCGGGCGTCGGCGATGCGCTCTCGCTCCTGGGCTCGGCGCGCCTCTTCAAGGCGGCGCTGGCGCGCTGCTTCCATCGCCCCGTGCGGGACGAGGTGGACTTCTTCGTGGACCACGACTACGCGGCGCGGACCACGCCCGACGCGCGCCACGCGTACGTGGCGACCCTCCGCTACGTGCGCCAGGACTTCGAGGCGCGCCGCGACGACTACCGGCGCGCGCTCGCCACGCTCGATCTGCCGATCCTCCTGATCCACGGCCGGCAGGACGGCGTGGTGCCCGCCCTGCACTGCGCCGAGGTCGCCGAGGCGCTGCCGAACGCGTCGGCCCGATGGGTGGACGAGTGCGGCCACTTCCCGCAGATCGAGCACGCCACGCAGGTGAACGGCTGGCTCGCCGAGTTCCTCGCCGCGCGCCCGGCGCCGCGTTAGGGGAGGGCGATGGACGGGATCACGGCCGAGGAGCTGAAGTCGCGGCTGGATCGCCACGAGGCCCCGCTCCTGCTCGACGTCCGGCAGGACTGGGAGACGAAGCTCTGCCGGCTCCCGAACTCGGTCCACATCCCGATCGAGGAGATCGAAGTGCGGACCGACGAGCTGAACCCGGAGGACGAGATCGTCGTGTACTGCCACCAGGGCGTGCGGAGCGCGGCGGTCGTGGAGTACCTGCGCTCCCTCGGCTTCAAGAGCGTGAGGAACCTGGCCGGGGGGCTCGACCACTGGGCGCGCGTCGTCGACCCCTCGATGCGCCGCTACTGAGCGATGGCCGGCGCCCTCACAGTCCACCGGGCGGGCGCGACCGCCTGGTGCACCCTCGACCACCCGCCCCTCAATCTCCTCGAGCCCAGCCTCATCCGCACGCTGCGCGAGACCTTCGAGGCGCTCGCCGCCGATCGCGCCACGCGCATCGCCATCGTCACCGGCCAGGGCCGCGCGTTCACGGCGGGAATGGACGTGGCCGTCCTGCGCGACCTCGATCCGTCGCGCGCGCGCGAGCTGATCACCGGGCTCCACGACGCGATCGCCGCCGTCCACGCGGCTCCGTTTCCGGTGATCGCCGCGCTGAACGGGCCCTGCCTCGGCGCCGGCTTCGAGCTGGCGCTCGCGTGCGACCTGCGCGTCGCCGCCGCCGGCACGCTCCTCGGGTTGCCCGAGGTGCGGGTCGGCATTCCATCGGTCATCCAGGCGGCGCTCCTGCCGCTGCTCGTCGGGCCGGGCCGCGCCGCCGCGCTGCTCCTCACGGGCGAGCCGGTCACGGCGGAGCAGGCGCGCGACTGGGGGCTCGTGAACGAGGTCGTGCCCGCCGCGCGCGTGCGCACCGCTGCCGAGGCGCTCGCGGCTCGGGTCCTCGCGTGCGGGCCGGACGCGATCCGCCTGCAGAAGGGGCTGATCGTACGCTGGCGCGAGACGGACTTGGTGAGCGCGGTGCGCCTCGGCATCGACGCGTTCGCCGCCGCGTACGCGACCGCCGAGCCGCGCGAGGGGATGAGCGCGTACCTCGAGAAGCGGCCGCCGAGCTGGGGGCGCCGGCCCTGAAGATCCGCACGGTCACGCTCGACCTCTGGGGCACGCTCCTCCTGGACGGCCCCGGGAGCGACAACCGCTACAAGAAGCGTCGCATGGCCGACTTCAACACGATCCTGACCTCGGCGGTCGGCGCGCGCGTGACGACGGCGGCCCTCGATCGGGCGTACGAGGAGTCGGGCGCGTACCTCGCGCGCCTCTGGAGCCAGTACCGCGACGTGCCCGTCGAGGAGCACGTCCGCGCGATCCTCGCGGCGCTCGACGCCGGGTTGCCCCGGCGCGTGACCGCGGAGGTCATGACGATGCTGGTGGACGCCTACGCGCGACCCGCGCTGCTCGTCCCGCCGGCCGTCGACGACGGCGCGCTCGGCGCGCTCAAGACGCTTGCCGCGCGCGGCTACACGCTGGCGCTCGTGTCCAATATCATGCGCACGCCCGGCGCGACGCTGCGCAAGCTCCTCGAGCGGTACCAGCTCCTCGGCTGCTTCACGCACACGACGTTTTCCGACGAGGTGGGAGTGCGCAAGCCCGATCCGGAGATCTTCGCGCTCACCTTGAGGGCCGTCGGCGGCGAGCCCGCCGCCGCCGTGCACGTGGGCGACGACGAGATCCTCGACGTGCACGGCGCGCATCGGGCCGGGATGCGGTCGATCCAGGTGACGAGCCTCTCGCCCGCGCGGCTCGGGGCCCAGCGCCCCGACGACGTGATTCCGCGCCTCGCCGCCTTGCCGGCGGCCATCGAGCGGCTTGAGTCCTGACGCCGCCGCACCGGCGGCGTCAGGGCGCTACGCTGAGCGGGTGTGCGATCGCTCGGGGAACTTGGGCGACCACGCCGGGGTGTCCTGTGACACCAGGACGCCGATCTCCTCGAAGTAGCGCCGGATCGGATCGGTGATGCGATCGGCGTACGCCTCGAGGACGCGATAGGAGATGCCCCGGAAGTAGGTCGCGCTCTGGATCCGTCCGGTCCGCCAGCCGAGCACCTTGACGCCGCTCGTCTGGCGATTTCTCAGAATCAGTCCGAAGGTTCCGATTCCGGATACCCAGTGCTCGGCGTTGCTCAACGACAGCTCGGTGATCGCGCCGGCGATCTCCCAGTCCGGCGCGAACTCGACCAAGGCGAGCTGAAACAGCCGCTGTACCTGTTCCGGAAGCAACATGTTCTTCTCAGAGACCTCCTGACGGCGCGACCCGCAACAACCTTTCCAGCAACTCGGGTGCCACGGGGCGCGCCGTCGCGAGCGCGCCCTGAAATCGAGCAGTTGCGGTCAGTTCACGCTCATCCGCGCCCGCCGTCGCGTCCGTGGGCGGAAGGCCGGAGGGTGCCAACGTGCCACGGCGACGGTCACTTTGACCGCGCGTGCGAGCCGTCTTGCGCGGTGCGACAACGCCTCGGTAATATAAGCGCGCGATGGACGTCGCCGACCTCAGGGCGAAGATCCGCGAGATCAAGGACTTCCCCACCGAAGGCGTCCTCTTCAAGGACATCACGACCCTCCTGAAGGATGGCCCCGCGTTCCGTCGCGTCGTCGATCTGCTCTCCGAGCGCTACCGCAAAGAGCGCGTGGAGGTCGTCGTCGGCGTCGAGTCGCGCGGCTTCATCCTCGGCGGCGCGCTGGCCCATCAGCTCCACGCCGGCTTCGTGCCGGTGCGGAAGGTCGGCAAGCTGCCGGGGAAGACCGTCGAGGTGGAGTACGAGCTCGAGTACGGCCGGGACGCGCTCGCCGTCCACGCGGACGCGATCGCGGCGGGTCAGCGGGTGCTCGCCGTCGACGACCTGCTGGCGACGGGAGGCACGATGGCCGCGACCCTGCGCCTCGTCGGGCAACTCGGCGGCCGCGTCGTCGGCGTCGCGTTCATGATCGAGCTGGCGTTCCTTCAGGGGCGGGACAAGCTCAAGAACTATCCGCTGCATTCCCTGATCGTCTACGACTGAGGCGCGATGGTGATGACGCCACACGCGTCTGCGGCAGGCCACCCACGGTCTGCGCCGGCCTCGCGGACCTCGCTACAACGACGCCACACGCGTCTGCGGCAGGCCACCCACGGTCTGCGCCGGCCTCGCGGACCCCGCTACAATGGCGCCGACGCTTCGCGATGGTGGTAGAGTCTAGCCATGCGTAGGGGGTTCGTGTCCGCCCTGACCCTGCTCGGGCTCGCCGCGTGGGCGCCGGCCGTCGTCGCCGAGGAGGCGAAGGCGCCGATCAACGCGGCGATGCTCCTGAGCGTCATGACGCAGCCGAGCGCCCCGCGCGCCTCGACGGCGCTCGACGAGTCGCTGCGCGACCCGGGCTCGCCGCCACGCGCGACCGAGCCGCCGGCCGTAACCCTCCCGGTGCGGAACCCGTGCCCGCCGGGCGACCTGCACTACGAGCCACGGTCCCTGCCGGGTCGCCGCGCCCGCCCCTAGCCACCGCACCGCCTCCGGAGGCTGCATGGCCATCAAGAACGTGGGCGTCATCGGCTGCGGCCTCATGGGCGGCGGCATCGTCCAGGTCGCGGCGCAGGCCGGGTGCCCGGTGCTCTTCGTCGAGGCCAGCGACGAGCTCGTCGCGCGCGGGCTCGGGCGGCTCCGCGCGACCCTCGAGGGGCTCGTCGCCAAGGGCAAGCTCGAGGCCCGGGCGAAGGACGAGACGCTCGCCCGCATCGCCGGCACGACGCGCCTCGACGATCTGAAATCCTGCGACCTCGTCGTCGAGGCGATGACCGAGCAGCAACAGCTCAAGAACGAGACCTTCGCGAAGCTCGACCGGATCTGCCCGCCCCACGCCCTCCTCGCGACGAACACGTCGTCGTGCAACGTGACCGCGATGGCGGCGGCGACCCGGCGCCCGGCCCACGTCCTCGGGCTCCACTTCTTCAACCCCGTGCCGCTCATGAAGCTCGTCGAGGTGGCGCGAACGATCCTGACCGACGAGGACACCGTGCGGGCGGCCACCGACTGGGTGCGCGCGGTCGGCAAGACGCCGGTGCAGACGAAGGACTCGACCGCCTTCATCGTCAACCGGCTGCTCGTGCCCTACCTGCTCGACGCGATCCGCGCGTACGAGGGCGGGCTCGCCACGCTCGAGGACATCGACCAGGCGATGAAGCTCGGCTGCGGCTACCCGATGGGGCCGTTCACGCTGCTCGACCTCGTCGGCCTCGACACGGCCATGTACGTCGCCGAGGTCATGTTCGAGGAGTTCCGCGAGCCCCGCTACGCGCCGCCGCCGCTCCTGAAGCGCATGGTGCTGGCGGGCCACCTCGGGCGGAAGGCGGGCAGGGGCTTCTACCGCTACGACGCGACCTAGTTGAACATGGGGGCCCCGACATGGCCCCCAAGCCCCCCGGTGGCTCGGGACGCCCCGGCGGAGCCGTGGCGCCCCTCGAGAATCCGAGAGGCTCCAAGTGAACGTCGGGGAGGCCGCTCCCCGCGAGCCCCCCACCGGTGAGTCCGACAGGTTCCTAGGTCCGCCGGGAGCACGCCAGCCAAAAGGTGCCGGCCGCGCCGGCTCCGAGGAGAGGCAGACCGAGCCACCAGCGCTGGCGCTCCCGTGCCTTCGCGCGGAGGGCCCGCAGCACCACGCGGTCGCCGGCCGCGATCTCGCCGCGGCTCGCCAGGAACTGCCGGAGCCGCTCCTGCCGCTCCGGGTCCATCGGCCTCGTCCCCCACTGCACGTCCTGCTGCAGGGCCCGCAAGCGCTCGACCTCGGCCGTGTCGCGCGCGAGTGCCTGCTGCGTGTCGCGCCACGTCTCGCGCTCGCGCGGCGTGAGGAACGCGAGCTCGGCGGCCGGCGCCCTGCTCTCGAGCCAGGCCAACCACGGGTGGTCGGCCTGGGGAACGAGCGCGAGGAAGAGCCCGGCGAGCGCCAGGACCACGCAGAGCCCGGCGCCGGGCGCCCGGAGCGCCGCCGCCCCGCGCTCCCGGACGGCGCGGGCGAGGGTGCTAAGCGTGAGGGCGAGCGCGACCGACGCGAAGCAGGCGCCGAAGGCGACGACGACCGTCGCGCCCGTCGGCAGGTCCCACGCGTACGACGCGGCGAGGCCGGCCGCGCTCACCGCGAGGCCGAGCGCCCAGCCCGTCGCGAGGCGCCCGGCGACCCCACGCGCCACGAGCGCCCCGACGGTCGCGGGCACGATGAGGTACGAGAACACGAGGAGCACGCCCGCCATCCGCACCGAGCTCGTCACCACCACCCCGAACGACGCGTAGAAGACGAAGTCCCACCAGCGTACCGCGCGCCCGGCGGCGGCCTCGGCGCCGAACGAGATCTCGAGCAGCGGCCGGCGGATCGCCCAGTGGAGGACGCCGAGCGCGCCGTAGAGGAGCGCCAGCGCCCCGACCTCGCCCGGGGTGACGGTGAGGATGCTGCCCACGAGGAGCTGCTTGATGTGCTCGCCGCCCTGGGGGGCCTGGTCCACGACCAGCACCGCCGCCGCGGCCGAGACCGCGTAGACGATCCCGATGATCGCCTCCTGCGGCACGGGCGCCCGGCGCGTCCGGCTCGCCGCGAAGAGCGCGGCGGCGCCGAGCGTGAACGCGAGCGCGTACCAGTACGCGGCCGCGCTGCGGATCGGGTGCCCCGCGAGGAACGCGAGCGCGATGCCGAGCGCCGCCACCTGCGCCAGCGCCAGGTCCACGAAGACGACGCCGCGCGCGAGCACGTGGAGCCCGAGGTATGCGTGGATGCCCGTGAGGACGAGGCACGCCAGGAAGGGGATCGCGAGGACGTCGAGCACCGCGCGGGTTACCGCGCGCCGAGCGCCCGCGCGAGCCGGCCCACGTTCGCGTCGAAGAGGGCCAGGTAGTCGCGCGCCTCGGGGTCGCCGCCGACCGAGGGGATCAGCGTGACCGCGCGGGCGCCGGTCCGCGCCGCGAGCTGCGCGACGAGCGCCGCGTCCGAGGAGGGCTCCGCGAGCAGCAGGGGCACGGCGGCGTCCCGCATCCTCGCCGTGAGCGCCGCGAGCGAGGCGGGGGACGGTGGGACGCCCGGCGCGGGCTCCACCGCCGCGACGATGACGAGGCCGAAGCGCCGCGCGAAGTACGACCAGCTGTCGTGGACGACGACTGCGCGGGCGCCCCCGTACGGGGCGAGCGTCGCGCCCCAGCGCAGGAGCCCGGCGTCCAGCCGCTCGAGGAAGCGCGCGCGATTCGCCGCGAAGGCGCCGCGGTCGGCGGGGGCGAGGCGCCCGAGCGCCTCGACGAGCGCGGCGGTGATCGGCCGCGCGTTCGCCGGGTCGAGCCAGTAGTGGGGATTGCCGAAGCCGTGGACGTGGACGCCGCGGTCGCCGCGCACGCGCGCGATGTCGGTCTGGAGCAGGTCGAGCCCCCGCGACGCGTCGAGGTCGTTCGGGCTCCCCGGGGCGAAGCGCGCGTCGTTCACGGCCCGCAGCACGCGCGCGAGCCACGGCTCGTGGTCGAGGCCGATGCGCACGAGGAGCCGCGCCGCCTGGAGCCGCCGCAGCTGGCCCGGCCGCACCTCGACCGCGTGCGGGTCGTGGACGGCGGGGGCCAGGCTCTCGACGGCGACGCGGTCGCCGCCGACTGCCTCGGCGAGCGCCTTGAGGTCGGTGGAGGTGGTGACGACGGGCAGCGGGCCGCCGCCCCAGGCGGGAGCGGCGACCAGCAGGACGAGGGTGAGGGCCGAGCGCACCTACGACTTCGTGGTGAAGATGGCCTTCGGGATCAGGCAGTGCACGCCCTTGCGCACGTCCACCACCTGGCTGACGCGGCAGTCGCCCACCATCGACACGAGCGAGTACGCCTCGTAGCGCGTCAGCGGCACGGTCTTCTGCGCCGCGAGCATGTCCACCGCCTCGCGCACGGCGTTGACCATCGCCTTGTTCAGGTCCTCGTCGAAGCCCATGGTGATCCAGTGGGTCCGGTTCTCGATGCGCGGCCACTCGAGCTTCAGGTCCTTCCGGACGATGAGCTGCATGACGATCTCGCGGTAGGCGCACTCGAGCGCGGTGAGGTTGACCTCGCCGTTGCCCTGGCGGCAGTGCGAGTCGCCGGTCCACACGAGCCCGCCCTTGAGGAACACGGGGATGAAGATCGTCGTGCCCTCCTGCAGTTCGTTGATGTCCATGTTGGAGCCGTTCTTCCAGGGCCGGAGCGTCGAGACCGGCGCCATCGGGTCGGCGGCGCCGCCCTTGCGGGGCGACGGGTCCTTCGGGTCGATCCCGACCGCGAGCGTGCCGGGGAAGGGCTGCAGGTCGATCACGACGCCCGGCTTGAACTCGGCCTGGCGCTTCTCCCAGTCGAGGTAGAAATATCTGACGAAGCCGTCGGGCATCTCGGACGCGAGCGCGCCGATCGTCGGGAACTCCTTGCCCGGGAGGTTGAAGTTCGTGGCGAACGCCTTGGGGACGATCTTGAGGATCCGGATCTCCATCACGTCGCCGGGCTCGGCGCCGTTGACGGCGATCGGCCCGGTCAGCGAGTGCGGCCCGCCGCCCGGGTTCGCCTTCCGGAGCGCGACGATCTCCTCCATCGTGGTGCCGGGCTGGATCTTGTTGTGCGAGTGCATCATCGTCTCGACCGCCACGACGTCGCCCGAGTTCACGACGAGCTTCGGCGGCTCCTTGGGGTCGAGCCAGCCCCACTGCGTCGTCTCGAGCGTGGCCGGGAGGACGTGGTACTTGCCGCCGCCAACGGGCACCGTGCGGTCACGCTTGGACTCGTCCATCTGCTGGGCGACGGCGTAGAGCCCGGCGGCGAGCACGAGGGTGACCGCCGCGAGGGCGCCGACGAGCCGCGTGTTCGTCCAGAGTCTCGCCATGACGCATCTCCTTTCGAGGGGACGGGCGGGAAAGCGGCGCCATGATAGCAGAAGAGAGATAATGCCGCCGATGCGAGACCTCTTCTCTCTCACCGACGAGCAGCGGCGGATGCGTGACCTCGTGCGCACGCTCGCGCGCGAGCGGATCGCGCCCCGGGCTGCCGAGGTGGACGAGACGGAGGCGTATCCCGCCGAGCAGCTGCGGCTCCTGGGCGAGCAGGGGCTCATGGGACTCTACATCCCCGAGGCCTTCGGCGGCTCGGAGATGGGCGCGCTCGCCTTCTGCCTCGCCGTGGAGGAGATCGCCTGGGCGTGCGCGTCCACCGGGGTCCTCTATCTCGTCCAGTACGCCGGCGGGTTCCCCATCGTGGCCGCCGGCACCGAGGCGCAGAAGCGGCGCTACCTGCCGCGCCTGGCGTCGGGCGAGATCACGGCCGCGTTCTCGGTCTCCGAGCCCGGCACCGGCTCGGACGTCGCGTCCCTGTCGACGACGGCCGTCCGGCGCGGGGACCGCTACCTCCTGAACGGCACCAAGATGTGGGTGACGAATGGGAGCCACGCGGGCGTCCTCACGCTCTTCGCCACCGTGGACCGCGGCCGCGGCAAGCACGGCGTGACGGCGTTCCTCGTCGAGCCCGGGTTTCCCGGCTTCGCCGTGGGCAAGCTCGAGCGAAAGCTCGGGATCCGCGGCTCGCCGACCGTCGCGATCCACCTGACCGACTGCGAGGTGCCCGTCGAGAACCGCCTGGGCGCGGAGGGCGAGGGCTTCGGGCTCGCGCTCCGCGCCCTCGACGGCTCGCGGCCGGCGGTGGGCGCGCAGGCCGTCGGCATCGCTCAGGCCGCCCTCGACGCCGCGGTCGCCTACGCGACGATGCACGTGCACGGCGCCCGGCTCATGGTCCACCACGCGGCGGCGCTCCTGGACCAGGGCGCGCCGCGGGGCGCGCTCGAGGCGTCGCTCGCCAAGTGCTTCGCGGCCGACGCCGCGATGAAGGTGGCGACCGACGCGGTCCAGGTCTTCGGCGGCTACGGGTACACGCGCGAGTACCCGGTCGAGCGCTTCATGCGCGACGCGAAGGTCACCCAGATCTACGAGGGCACGAACCAGATCCAGCGCGTCGTCGTCGCGCGCGAACTCCTGCGGGCCTAGCCCCGATTTCAATCATTGACGGCCCCCGGCCAGAATGATAGGTGTCTAGACATCCTGACAGCGGGAGGCCCATCGGCGTGAACTACCGTCCCGGGATTCCGCGGTACCTCCAGATCGCCGACGCGATCCGTCACGACCTGCGCGGCGAGGGCGAGCGCATCCCCTCCGAGCACGCGCTCTGCAAGCAGTTCGCAGTGAGCCGCCCGACCATCCGGCAGGCGCTCGACGTGCTGGTGGAGGAGGGGCTCCTCTACCGCCACGCGGGGCGCGGCACCTTCTCGACGCCGTCGGGAGCGACCGACCGCAAGCTCCGCGTGATCGGCTCCGTCGGCGACATGATGGCGCTCGGCGACGAGACGTGGTTCAAGCTCGTCGGGCGCGAGATCGTGCCCGTGCCCGCCAACATCGCCCAGGCGCTCCGGCTTCCGGCCCGCTCGTCGGTCTATCGCATCAGCGGCGTCCGGCACGCCGACAACGGGCCCTTCCAGCACGTGACCGCGTACGTGCCGCTGACGATCGGCACGGCACTCTCCGACGAGGACCTCTCCAAGACCTCGCTGATCGGCGCGATCGAGCGGGTGCTCGGCGTGCCGATCAAGCTCATGGAGCAGGTCGTGGACGCGGTGCTGGCGCCGCGGCAGATCGCCGAGCTGCTCCAGCTGCGCCCGCGCTCGCCGCTGCTCCTCTTCGAGCGCACGTACTCCGCCGCCAGCGGCGAGCCCGTCGAGTACGCGATCACGTACCAGACGGGCCGGCGCTACCCCTATCGCCTGGTCCTCTCCCGCGCCGACCGGCGGACCTGACCCTTGGCGTACCGCATCGGGTTCGACGTCGGGGGAACGTTCACCGATTTGGTCCTACAATCGCCGTCGGGGGAGCTGCTCACCGCGAAGCGGCTCACGACCTACCCGGACCCGTCTGCGGCGTGCCTGGCCGGCCTCGACGAGCTCGTCGCGCAGGGCGGCGTCGGCTGGCGCGACGTCGCCCAGGCGGTCCACGGGACGACGCTGGGCTCGAACGTCGTCATCGAGCGCAAGGCGAGGGGCGTCGGGCTCCTCACCACGCGCGGCTTCCGCGACGTGCTCATCATCGGGCGCGAGAAGCGCTACCAGGTCTACGATCTCCAGATCGAGAAGCCCGCGCCGCTGATCCCGCGCCGCTTCATCGGCGAGGTCACCGAGCGCATCCTGGCCGACGGCGCCGTGCGGACTCCGCTCGACGAAGCCGACGCGTGCCGCGCGATCCGCGAGCTCGTCGCCCGCGGCGTGAC
>WNGC01005047.1_pt1 | contig 14804 bp, 15 predicted proteins | sample 5400051 | NCBI WGS metagenome assembly WNGC01 (sample SAMN13153368, study PRJNA577476) | soil metagenome | isolation source: 20 cm soil or saprolite under grassland replicate 2 | place: USA:California | collected 2016-06-15 | reverse complement strand
GGTCCAGGCGGAGGCCGCGCTGTGGGAACTGGTGGCGCGGGGCCTGGTGACCGGAGACGGGGTGGCGGGGCTGCGGTTTCTGCTCCGGCGGGAGCGCGGGGGGAGGCGCCGGCGGGGCGCCGGCCGCGGAACGATTCTCGCGCATGCGGGGCCTGCCGTGTTGCCGGCCGGCCGGTGGTCCCTGTGGCGGATCGAGGCATCGGAATCGCCTGCCGCTGAGAAGCGGCTGGAGGTGATCGCCCGCCAGTTCCTGCGACGCTATGGGGTGGTCTTTCGCGAGGTGCTGGCCAGGGAGGCTCTGCCTCCCCCGTGGCGGACGCTGCTCGCGATCTACCGGCGGTGGGAAGCCTCGGGCGAGATCCGCGGCGGCCGCTTTGTCGACGGCGTGGTCGGCGAGCAGTACGCGCTCCCGGAGGCGGTGGAAGCGCTGCGGGCGGTGCGGCGGCAGGAGCCGGCAGGGGAGACCGTGCTCGTCCCGGCGGCCGATCCCCTCAACCTTGCCGGCATCCTCACGCCGGGCTCACGGGTCCCCGCGACCTCGGGTCACCTGATCGTCTACCGCGACGGCCTGCCGGTGGCCTCGGGGCCCCTCGGGGTGGTGCGGAGTCATCTCCAGCCGGTGGCCTAAGCGCGCGCTACCCCGGCTCGGCCAGCAGTTTCACGATTGTCCGTTCCGTGGTGTCGTACTCGCCCTCGCCGACGTGCGTGTACCGGATGGCGCCCTTTTTGTCGATCAGGTAGAGCGCCGGCCAGTAGATGTTCTTGTAGGCGTTCCAGATCTTGAAGTCGTTGTCCATCACGACAGGGTACCTGATGCCCTCGCGCGCGATGGCGTTTTTCACGTACTCCACCGAGTGCTCGTGCGCAAACTCGGGGGAGTGGACCCCGACGATCACGAGCCCCTGGCTCCGGTACCTGGTGTCCCACCGCTTGACGTAGGGAAGCGTGTTGATGCAGTTGATGCACCCGCCGGTCCACATGTCCACCGCGACGACCTTCCCGCGAAGGCCGGCGAGGATGAGGGGCGCGTCGGTGTTGAACCAGGGGCCGCCCCCGGCGAATTCGGGCGCGTTCGAAGCGCCGCCGGCGCCTCCCGGCAGCGCGGCCAATCCTACCGCGGCGAGCAGCAGCAACGTGCCGGACAGCGAGCGCATTGAGCCACCACCCTTTCCAATTTGCCCCATCGTCAGGATAGTTGTCGATTGTATAGATTTGATGATGGCGATGCCGTTCGATCTGAAACCGTACGCTGATGTCCGCCGCGGAACGATTCGCGCCGTCTGGCCCGGAACGAACATCTGTTTCTCATTCAGGTGGGGGATATTTGGCTCCACGGACCCTCCGAACGAAGGATGGATGCCTGCGCGCCTGCCTGCTACTCTGCGCATACGCGGGCGTGCGTGATCCTTCCGACGGCCCGGCTGGGTGATGCGTGCTATGCGCTGTGTCTCTCGGCTGTCGTGTGCCGCCTTGAGCCTGATCCTTCTGTTATGGGGTGTCGCCGGCCTGTCTATCCGTCCGGCCTTCGCGGCACCCTTCTTCTTTAGCACCGGTGACCCTGACGGGAGGATGGCCACCGGCTCCCGCCCGCCGAGCCCAGGCAAGATAGAGATCGAGTCGGCCGATGACTTCATCTTGAACTCGACAACGCAGATCGACAGTGCTACTTTCACCGGCCTCCTGCCGCTTGGCTTTCCACTCCCGGGGATCGAAGGAGTCCGCGTCGAAATCTATCGCGTCTTTCCGCAGGATTCGACCAGCCCCCCCTCCGGGCGCGTACCCACTCGCGTGAACTCGCCTTCCGATGTCAAATTCGATGCCCGGGACACCGCCGCCGGCAGCCTGACCTTCTCGGCCGCCGATCTCGGTGTTTTCGTCGTCTCGAACACGGTCCTCAATGGGATCCACCCGGTGCCGAACCAGCAAACTGGCGGCGAGGGTCCTGCGACTGGTGAAGAGGTCCAACTCAATGCGCAATTCACCACCCCGCTCACGTTACCGGCTGATCACTACTTCTTCGTGCCTCAGGTGCAGCTCTCCAGCGGGGATTTCCTCTGGCTTTCGGCGCCCAGGCCGATCGTGCCGCCCGGGACGCCGTTCTCGCCCGACCTGGAGGAGTGGATCCGCAACGCGGACCTGGCCCCTGACTGGCTGCGGGTCGGCACGGATATCGTTGGAGGAACCACCTTCAATGCGACCTTCTCGCTGACAGGTGAAACGGTGCCGGAGCCTTCCACTGTCCTGCTCATGCTGAGCGGGCTGTCGCTGCTCGCGTGGAGGGGGACGCGTGCGAGACCGCGCCCGCCCGTTAGAGGCCGGGCCGGAAGGGAAACGCCTGGAGGATCCAGGCATTGAACCGGAACACCAGGTCGAAGAGCAGCGCCCCGCCCATGGCGACGAGAAAGACGCCGCTGGCCGTCTGGATCGCGCGCCCGTAACGGCTCACCACACGCAACGCGTTGAACGCCGTCGTCAGGAGGACCGCGGCGGCGAGGAACGGCGCTCCCAGCCCCAGCGAGTAGGCGAAGAGCAGGAGCGCGCCGTCCGCGGCGCGTTGAGTGGTCGCCGCCAACGTGAGGACCGCGGCCAGCACGGGCCCCACGCACGGCGTCCAGGCAAACCCGAACGCCATTCCGACCGGAAAGGCGCCCAGGGCGGTCGCCGGCCGCCGGAGGATCTGCATCCTGAGTTCGCGTTCGAGCGCAGGAAGCCTGATCACCCCGAGCATCGAGAGGCCCAGCAGAATGATGATCACCCCGCCGATCCGGCTGAGCAGCAGCCGGTTGTCCAGGACGAAGGCCCCGAAATACGATGCCGACGCGCCCAGGCCGGTGAAGATCACCGAGAAGCCCAGGACGAATGCCGCGGTCGCCAGCGCTACCCGGCCGATCTGCCGGCGGCGCTCGGCGGGCCGGAGATCCGCGATGGAGACACCGGAGATGAACGAGAGGTACCCGGGAATCAGCGGGACGACGCAGGGCGAGAAGAACCCCAGCATCCCGGCTGCGAACGCGATGGCGAGGTTGATGTGCTCCATCAGCGCATCATCACGGCCGGCCCGGGGCGGCCCGCCGGCCTGTGCCCGGGGTCATTTCCCCGCGGGCAACTTAGTGATCTCGCGGAGCGTCTTCCGGCGCCTGAGGCCTCAGAAGCAGGTGAACGCCGTGGACAGCACGGTCACGCCCGCCGGCAGCGGCGTGGCCAGCGTGGTGGGGGCCGCGAGGTTGACCGCGAACACCCCGGATCCTACCTGCACGAACTGGAGGGGCGGCTGGAGCCCGCCGCCGGCGACCGGTGTCGACGCGACCGTGGTGGGAACGCAGGTCCTTACGTTCGTCTCGACCGGGATGATGATTGGAGCCGAGGCGGGGCCGACGGTGGTGAAGGACGGCAGGACCGACACGATGGTGCCGTGGTGCGAGCAGATGGTGACGGGCACCTGCGCGGGCACCAGAATTTGAGCCGCCTGAGGCCCCACGGCCCGGAACAGCGTCGTGGTCCCGGGGGCGCACGTCAGCGTCTGACCGTGGGCGACGATCGGAGTCCCGAACACGGCGATCGCCGCAGCGATGCCGAGCATCATGACCTGCGCGCCTCTCACACGTCCCATGACACAGTCCCTCCCTGGTGGAGCTCGTCCCTTTGCATCCCTTCTATTTATCTTACATGATGCTCACGCTGATGTCATTCATTCGTCACCCCTATTCTGGGCCCCGCGGTCAAAGAACTTGTGAATGCGTTGTCAAGAAGTCGTGAATTTTATACGCCCACTTCTCATGGGGCCCGAGGGCGCCGATATCAAGGGAGAACATCCGGCCCGCGGCGAAGAGGCCGCCATGCACGCGCAGGCCGGCCGGGAGCCGGCGATTTCGCTGCACGAGGTCACCAAGCGGTTCCGGACGCCGAGCCGGACGTTCTACACGGCGGTCCGCGATCTTTCGCTGACGGTGGCGCGCGGCGAGTTCTGCGCGATCGTCGGTCCGACGGGATCCGGCAAATCGACCACGCTGAGCCTGGTCGCCGGGCTCGAAGCGCCCAGCCGCGGCCGGGTGCTCGTGCTCGGCGAGCCCGTGGCGGGGGTCAGCCGCCACGCCGGCTACATGTTCCAGACCGATGCGGTCTTCCCATGGAAGAACGTGCTGGACAACGTCGCCACCGGACCGATCTACCGCGGGGTGCCGCGGGAGGAGGCGCGCCGGCGGGCGCGCGACTGGGTCGCGCGTGTGGGGCTGGCGGGGTTCGAGGACCGCTATCCCAACCAGCTCAGCGGCGGGATGCGCAAGCGGGTCGCCCTGGCCCAGAGCCTGATCAACGAACCGGAGATCTTGTTGATGGACGAGCCGTTCGGGGCGCTGGACGTGCAGACGCGCACGCTCATGGAGAACGAGCTGCTGGAGTTGTGGTCGCTGACCTCGGCGTCTGTGTTGTTCGTCACCCACGATCTGGAGGAAGCCATCTCGCTGGCGGACCGGGTCCTGGTGTTCACGGCGGCGCCGGCGACGCTGAAGCGCGCGTACCCGATCGATCTGCCGCGCCCCCGGAACGTGACGGAGATCCGCTTCGATCCGCGGTTCACGCGGTTCTACGAACTCATCTGGGAGGATCTCCGCAGCGAGGTTGTGGTGACCTATGAGCGTACTACAAAAGGCGCAACCGCCTGATCTCTCCGCCACCGCCCTGGTCGGCGAGGAGCTGGCTGCGGAGGCGCGCGACCAGCGGCGGCACCGTCTGGAGCGGATCCTCCAGGTGGCGGTGTTCGTCGTGGTCGTGGGCGGGTGGGAGGGCAGCGTGCGGCTGGGGTGGGTGGACGCGTTCTTCTTCGGCCAGCCTTCCGGGATCGCGGCCACCATCTGGCGCTGGGTGACCCGCGGCACCTCCCAGGGGCCGCTGTGGCAGCACGTGGCCGTGACGGTTGAAGAGACCGTGATGGCGTTCGCCATCGGCGTGGTGATCGGCGTGATCGCGGGGTTCGCCCTCGGACGGAACCGGACGCTCGCCGCGGTCTTCGGCCCCTACGTGCGGATGGGGAACGCGATCCCGCGGGTCATCCTCGGATCGATCTTCATCATCTGGCTCGGACTGGGCATGGCCAGCAAGGTGGCCCTCGGCGTGACCCTGACCTTTTTCATTGTGTTCTTCAACGCTTTTCAAGGCGTGCGCGAGGTCGATGTCAACCTGGTCAACAACGCGCGGATCCTCGGGGCGGGCCCGCGGCAACTGTCGTTCGACGTGATGCTCCCGTCGGCCCTCGGATGGATCACCAGCAGCCTGCACACGAGCTTCGGCTTCGCGCTGGTGGGCGCGGTGGTGGGCGAGTTCCTCGGGGCCACCCGCGGCCTCGGCTACCTCGTTGCCACCGCGCAGGGCGCGTTCAATACCAACGGCGTCTTCGCGGCGATGGTGATCCTTTCCGTCGTGGCGCTGATCGCGGACGCCCTCGTCACCCGGCTGGAGACCCGGCTGACCCCGTGGAGGCCGGCCGCCCAGCGACCGGGGCCGTGAGCGGTGTGAGGGAAATGTGAGCGGGCCGATCGAAGCATAAAGGAGAGATGAGGTGAGGGAGGGAGACTGAATGCGCAAGGATCGGATGTGGACGGCACTGCTGCTGAGCGTCCTGCTCCTCGGGATCGGGGCCGCCGGCCCCGTGGGCGCACAGGCCCCGCCGAAGATGAGCGTCATGGTCGGGGGGTTGGAAAAGATCATCTACCTGCCCGCGATGCTCACGCAGCGCCTCGGCTACTTCAAGGACGTCGGGATCGACATGACCCTGTACAACGAAGAGGCCGGCCAGTCGGCCGAGGAGGAGATGCTCGCAGGCCGGGTCGACGGCGTGGTGGGATTCTATGATCACACCATCGACCTGCAGGCGAAGGGCAAGATCCTGGAGGCGGTGGTCATCCTCGACCGCGTGCCGGGTGAGGCTCTGGTGGTCTCCAAGCGGTCGGGCATCAAGTCGCTGGCCGACCTGAGAGGCAAGAAGATCGGCGTGACCGGGCTCGGGTCCTCAACGAACTTCCTCGCCTCGTTCCTGGTGACGAAAGGCGGCGGCGACCGCACCCAGTACACGCCGCTGGCCGTCGGCGCCGGCAACACGCTGATCGCGGCCATGCAGCAGAACCGGATCGACGCCGCGGTCACGACCGAGCCCACCATCTCCCGGCTGCGGAAGATGGGCGTGGCAGATGTGCTGGTCGATATGCGCACCGCGGCGGGCACGCGGGGCGCGCTGGGGGGCACCTACCCGGCGGCGTGCCTGTACATGCAGACCGACTTCGTCAACCGTCACAAGGAGGCGGTGCAGAGGACTGTGGCCGCGTTCGTGAGGACGCTGGGGTATCTGCAGTCCCACGCGCCGGCCGCCGTGGCGGAGAACATGCCCGAGGACTACTACGTGGGCGACAAGCCGCTCTACCTCGCGGCGCTCGCGGCGAGCATGAACATGTTCAGCCCGACCGGGCAGATGCCGCCGGACGGTCCGCCGACGGTGCTCAAGGTGCTGGCGTCGTTCGAGACGGACATGGATCCCAGCAAGATCGACCTCAGGAAGACCTACACGGATGAGTTCGCGCTCGCCGCGAAGACGATGCACAAGTAGCCGGGGAACGGCACCGGCCGGACTCGGGGGGCGCAGGGAGCACTCGCTTCCCTGCGCCCTCGCCTTAGGGGGGATGGGACATGCGCGGCACGGTCGTTGTCCTGGTTGCACCCAGGCAGACAGCACTGCACACCTACGACGTGGCGGGTCCCGGGTCCGGCGAGGTCCTCCTGGAAGTGGTGCGCGCCAACGTCTGCGGCTCGGAGCTCCACATCTGGCGCGGGCACCACCCGACGGTCAAGATGGGGAGCGTGCTTGGCCACGAGATGTTGGGGCGCGTCCTCACCCTCGGGGCGGGGGTCGAGACGGACTACGCCGGCGCCGCGCTCCGCCCCGGAGACCGGGTCGTCTGCGCGTATTTCATTACCTGCCGGAAGTGCCCGGCGTGCCAGGCCGGGCGGTTCAACCTGTGCGTCAACTGCTATCGCCACTGGTCCCAGCCGGCCGATACCCCGCCGCATTTTCATGGGGCGTTTGGGACGCATTATTACATCCATCCCGACCAGTACTTCTACCGTGTGCCGGAGGAGATCCCGGATGCCGCGGCGGCCAGCGCGAACTGCGCGCTGTCGGAGCTCCTGTTCGCGCTTGACCAGGCCGGGGTCGTCTCGGGGGAGCAGGTGGTCGTGCAGGGGGCCGGCGGCCTCGGGCTCTGCGCGCTCGCGGTGGCGAAGGCGCGCGGCGCGAGGACGATCGTCATCGACGGGGTGCCGGGACGGCTGGAGCTGGCGCACCGGTTTGGCGCCGATGTGGTGATCGACTTCCGCGAGCACGACACGCCGGAGGAGCGGGCGGCCCGGGTCGCCGCGCTCACCGGTGGGGTGGGCGCCGACGTGGCGGTTGAGGTCACCGGCGTTCCGGCGGCGTTCGCCGAGTCCATCCATCTCGTCCGGCCCGGCGGGCGGGTCGTCGAGTTGGGGAACATCTCCCCCGGTCACCTGACGCCGTTCGACCCCGGCACGCTGACCCGCCGCGGCGTGCAGATCCTGCCCGCGATCCGCTACCACCCCTGGTACCTCAAGCGCGCCCTCGATTTCCTCGCGGCCACCCGGGGACGGTATCCGTTCGAGGCGCTGCTCGACGCGGAATACGCGCTCCGCGACGTGGGCAGGGCGCTCGAGGATTCGGATCAGCGGCGGGTCACGCGGGCGTCGCTCGTGATGGGCCGCTCTGGCCCAAAGGAGGGATCGTGATGAATCGCCTGAGAGGACCCGGGACGGTGTGGATGGCCGCGCTGGCGATCATCGTGGTGGCGCTTCCCGCCGCCTCCCAGCAGGCGCCCTGACCCTGGCGCTGTACCAGGAACCTGAGCTCCTCAACCCCAATCTCGCCACCCAGACCGCTTCGTTCGAGGTCGCCATCCTGACCGTCGAGGGACTTCTGGCGGTGAATGACAAGGGAGAGTATTATCCTCAGCTCGCTATGGAGGTCCCCACACCGGCGAACGGCGGGGTATCGCAGGACGGCAAGACGATCACCTACCGGCTGCGCTCCGGCCTCACCTGGTCGGACGGCCACCCCCTGACCTGCGACGATGTGAAGTTCACCTGGGAGGCGATCGTCGCTCCAAAGAGCGGTGCGGTCACGACCAGCGGCTACGACCAGATTCAGGCAGTGGACTGCCCCACCCCCCAGACCGCCGTCGTCCGGTACAAGGACTATTACGCCCCGTTCCTCAGCCGGTTTCGCTGGATCCTGCCGCGCCACGCCACCGGCGATCCAGTCAAAATGACGAAGTGGGACTATAGCCGCAGGCCCCTGGGCAGCGGCCCTTTCAAGGTCGTCGAGTGGGCGTCGGCGGACCACATCGCGCTGGCCCGCAATGAGCAGTACCGGGTCAAGGAGCAGCCCTATCTCGACCGGGTGATGATCCGGATCGTGCCGAGCCGCGAAGTCGGCAAGCAGCTGCTCCGGACCGGCGACGTGGACATCGTCTGGGACCTGGTCGAGTCCGACGTGCCCGAGCTCCGCGGCGTCTCCGGAGTGCGGATCAGTTCTCCGCCGGGCCCGGACGCCGAGCGGCTCGTCCTCAACCTGGCCGATCCTGCCCTCGACGGGCCGCCTCCCGAAGTGGCCAAGCAGCACCCGCATCCGATCCTGGGCGATCCCCGGGTGCGCGAGGCCATCGAGCTCGGCATCAACAAGCGGGAGATCACGAGCACGCTGCTCTACGGCCTGGCCACCGTCGGCACGAACGAGCTGCACATCGGGTGGGCCCGGTGCGCGACGCCGCCCAGTTCCTACAACCCCGCCAAGGCCAGACGTCTCCTCGAGGAGGCCGGGTGGATGCCCGCCGCCGGCGGCATCCGGGTGGCCAAGGGCGCGCGCTACGCCAAGGATGGGACGCGCCTCCGTCTGAAGATCCAGACCACCACCGGGAACAAGCTCCGGGAGCAGGCGGAGCAGCTGGTTATCGAATACATGCGGGCGATCGGGATCGAGTTCTACATCGAAAACGTCCCCTCGCCGGTGCTATTCGGCTCATGGTCGAGCGGCGCGTTCCGCAAGCACGGGCATTTCGACATCCTGATGTACACCACCAATCCCGACGTCGATCCGCACTCGCAGGTCGAGGGGTACTTCGCGTCCTGGAAGATGCCGACGGCCGACAACGGTGGGACCGGGTACAACTACGCGCGCTACCAAAACCCGCAGTTTGATGCAGACCTCAAGAAGGCGGGCAGCGTCCCCGATCTCAGCGCGCGCCGCGAGGCGTACTGCGATGCGATGAAGCAGCTCGTGCAGGACCGGCCGCACATCTACCTGTACGACCGCGCGAGGCTGCACGCGTACCGGGACCGGCTGGAGGGCTGGGCCGGCACGCCGTGGGAGAACGTGGGATGGAACGCGCAGGGGTGGTGGGTGGCCCGCTGATCCCACCGCCCGCGTCCCGTGGGGCGGGCCACAGGTCCTGAGCGCGGATGAGCCGGTACCTGCTGCGCCGCCTGCTGCAGGCGGGGCCGCTGCTGGTTCTGATCAGCGTCGCGGTGTTCGTGCTCATCAACATCGTCCCGGGCGGACCGACCGCCGCCTACGAGAACAACCCGCGGCTCACGTCCGAGGACCTCGCGCGGATCGAGCACGAGCTCGGGCTCGACCAGCCGATCCACGTCCGCTACCTGCACTGGCTCGGCGCGCTCCTGCGCGGGGACTGGGGGTACTCGCTCGTCTCGCGGCGGCCCGTGCTCACCGAGATCGGGGAGCGCCTGCCCAACACGATCTACCTCCTCGGGGTGACGTTCCTCGTGACGATGGCGCTGGCGATCCCCGCCGGGATGCTCTCGGCGGTGCGGCAGTATTCGCTCTTCGACCACGCCACCACCACGCTCGCGTTCATGGGCCAGTCGGTGCCGATCTTCTGGTTCGGGCTCGTCCTCATCATCGTGTTCCACGTCACCCTCCGCAACCCGCTGACCGGGACGCCGCTGCTCCCCGGCGGCGGGATGTACACGCTGGGAGCGCCGTTCTCGGCGTGGGACCGGATCGCGCATCTGCTCCTTCCGGTCGCCATGCTCACGCTGGCCACGGCGGCCCAGTATGTCCGCTACATGCGGGCGAGCATGCTGGAGGTGATCCACGAGGACTACATCCGGACGGCGCGGGCCAAGGGGGCGGCGGACCGCCGGGTGATCTGGAGGCACGCGTTCAAGAACGCCGCGCTGCCGCTCGTGACCATCGTCGCGCTCGATCTGCCGGCGCTGTTCAGCGGCGCGCTATTCACCGAGACCATCTTCAGCTGGCCGGGGATGGGGCGGCTGTTCTTCGATTCGGCGCTCCGGTTCGACTACGCCCTCTTGATGGGCATCATCATCGTGAACGCGGCGCTGATCATCTTCTCCAACCTCGCCGCCGACCTGGTCTACGGCGCGCTCGACCCGAGGATCAGGTATGTCTAGGCCGCGGCCGGGTGTCCTCGGGCGGCGGCTCCCCCGCGGGCACCGGACGCTGGCGCGGCTGGCCTGGATCCGGTTCCGTCGCCACCGGATGGCGCTGGCGGGGCTCTGTCTCGTCGCGGTCTTTGCGCTGAGCGCGATCTTCGTCCACCTGGTCTCGCCGTACGACCCGGAGCACTCCGACCTCGATCATCGCCTGGCCGCTCCCACCTGGGGGCACCCGATGGGCACCGACGATTTGGGACGCGACCTGCTGACGCGCCTCCTGTACGGCGGCCGGATCTCGCTGACCATCGGCGTGATGGCGATGGCCCTGGCGGTCGCGGTAGGCACGGCGGTGGGCGCCGCCGCCGGATATTACGGGGGGTGGCCGGACAACCTGCTGATGCGCGTCACCGACATGATGCTGTCGTTCCCGGCGCTGTTTGTCCTGATCCTGCTCGCCCTGGTGCTCCGCACCGTGGCGGTCCCCTTCCTCAGGGGCGGCGTGCTCGCGATCGTGATCGTCATCGCCGTGCTGTCGTGGATGACCGTGGCGCGCCTGGTGCGGGCGTCCTTCCTGGCCCTGCGGGAGGCCACTTTTGTGGAGGCCGGCCGCGGGCTGGGAGCCGGCAGCGCCCGGCTGATGCTCCGCCACATCCTGCCCAACAGCCTCAGCCCGATCATCGTCGCCGCGACCCTGCGGGTGGCCGGCTCGATTGTGACCGAATCGGGCCTGAGCTTCCTGGGCTTCGGCGTCCAGCCGCCGGTGCCGACCTGGGGCAACATGCTGCAGGCGGCCCAGGACCAGATGACGACGGCGCCGTGGACCGCGGTCTATCCGGGGTTGATGATCTTCCTGACCGTGATCGCCATCAACTATATCGGGGACGGGCTGCGGGACGCGCTCGATCCCCGGCACTTCCCGTAGCCGCTCGGCGGCTTCTCGGCAATCTTTGGGTACAACTCAGGCGAGGGTGACGGGGATGCCGGGGACGGCCCGGAAACGGAGAGCGCATGATTCGGGTGCAGAACGTGGTGAAGAAGTTCGGGCAGATGACCGCGGTGGACGATATTTCCTTCGAGGTGCGCGCAGGCGAGATGTTCGCGTTCCTGGGACCGAACGGCGCCGGGAAGACCACCACGATCAGGATGCTGACGACCCTGCTGCGGCCGACGAGCGGAGCGCTGCGGCTGAACGGGCTGGATCCCGTCGCGCAGAAGGAAGAGGCGCGAAAGCAGTTTGGCATCGTGTTTCAGGATCCCAGCCTGGACCAGGACCTGACGGCCTGGGAGAACCTGGACCTGCACGGCGCGCTGTATCACGTGCCCGGCGCGGCGCGCCGGGAGCGGGCCGAGATGCTGCTCAGGCTCTTCGACCTCTGGGAGCGCCGGGACGCGCCCGTGAAGGAGTTTTCGGGCGGCATGAGGCGCCGGCTCGAGATTGCGCGCGGCCTGCTGCACACCCCCAAGATCCTGTTCCTGGATGAGCCCACGTTGGGCCTGGACCCGCAGAGCCGCAATCAATTGTGGGCCCACGTGAAGCGCCTGAACGAGGACGAACGGGTCACCGTGTTCCTGACGACCCATTACATGGACGAAGCGGACCGCGTGGCACACCGGATCGCGGTGATCGACCACGGACGCATCGTCGCCGTGGGCTCGTCTCGAGAATTGCAGGAACGGACCAGAACCAACTCGCTCGAAGAGGCGTTCATTGCTCTGACCGGCGCCTCGATCCGCGACGAGAGCGCCGGGCCGGCGGACCGGATGCGCGAGGCGGCGCGGATGTGGAGGAGACGGTGATGAGCGCCATCTACATCCTGTGGCTGCGCGAACTAAAGAAATACACACGGTCGCGGACGCAGATCGTCGCGTCGTTGGGCCAGCCGCTGCTCTACCTGTTCGTGCTGGGCTTCGGGTTCGGCCCGGTCTTCCGGCGGGCTGGAGAGGGGAACTACCTCCAATTCGTGGCGCCCGGCGTCATCGGGATGGTCGTTCTCTTTGCGTCGATCTTTTCGGGCATGTCCTTGCTGTGGGACCGGCAGTTCGGCTTCTTGAAAGAGACACTGGTCGCGCCGGTGTCGCGCATGCACGTCATGATCGGCCGAACCTTGGGTGGGGCGACCGTGGCCATGCTGCAGGGCGCCCTGATGGTCGTCGTGTGCCTGGCCGCGGGGTTCCGACCGGCGAACCTCGGCGCCGTGCCCCTCGGAGCGCTCTTCATGCTGCTGATCGCGCTCGTCTTCGTGGCGCTCGGGGTGTCGATCGGCGCGAGCCTGCAGGATCTGCAGGGCTTTCAGCTGATCATGAACTTTCTGGTGATGCCGATCTTTTTTCTGTCCGGCGCCTTGTTCCCGCTGAACAACCTCCCGGGGGCGCTGGCGGCGCTGACCCGCCTCGATCCGATGTCGTACGGGGTGGACGGCCTGCGGGCCGCCCTGCTCGGAGCGGCCCACTTTGGGGTGGGCACGGATCTGGCGGTGCTCGCCATCGCCGCCGCGGCCCTGCTGTGGCTGGGCGCGTGGCGATTTTCAAAGATCGAGGCCTAACGCCGCGGCGGATTCACGAGATCTTCATACCCCATTCACAATTTATTCGACCCCGGGGAGCATAGTGAGGGTATCCGAACGAGTCGAGGGAGGAGCGACGATGCGGAGATGGCGGGTGCATGCGGTGGTGCTCGCAGGAGCGCTGGTGGTGGGTCTGGCGCTCCCGGCGCTGGCTCAGGTGGTCATAGGGCCGCCGCCCATGAGCCCGTACCCATTCGGCCCGCACATGTTCGGCGCGCGCGGGTGGGGGCCGCACCCCTGGGTGATGGGGCCGTTTCTGCTGCTGCGGGCCCTGCTGGGGATCGGCCTGGTGGTGCTGATCTGGCGGGTGTTGCTGACCCGGTCCCTGTGGCATCGCTCCGACCGCGCGACGCGAATCCTGAGAGAGCGATATGCTCGGGGCGCCATCGATGAGGACGAATACCGCAAGCGCCTCAGGACGCTCGCCTGACTTCGATGCCGCGGATCCTGGTTGTCGACGACGAGCCCGAGATTGTCGATCTGCTGCGCTCCTACCTGCAGCGGGATGGGTTCGACGTGGACCAGGCGGCCGATGGGGAAGCCGCTTTGGCCGTCTTCGGGCGGCTGCAGCCGGATCTCGTCATCCTGGACCTGATGCTGCCGAAACTCGACGGCCGCGAGGTCTGCCGGCGCATTCGCGAAACGGCGCGGACCCCGATCATCATGCTGACCGCCCGCGACGAAGAGAGCGATAAGCTCATCGGATTGGAGCTCGGCGCCGATGACTACATCACCAAGCCCTTCAGCCCCCGCGAGGTCCTCGCGCGCGTGCGGGCGGTGCTGCGGCGCGGCAGCCGCGAGATGCCCGAGATGGTGCGCGCCGGCGACCTGGTGATCGACCTCCGGGCCCACGAGGTGAGCCTGCAGGGGCGGCGCGTGGACCTGACCCCGACGGAGTTCCGGCTGCTGGAGATTCTGGCGGGCCATCCCAATCAGGTCTTCACCCGCATGCAGCTCATCGACCGGGTCCAGGGCCATGCGTTCGAGGGGTACGAGCGCACCGTGGACGCGCACATCAAGAATCTGCGGGGCAAGGTGGAACCAAACGCGAAGGCGCCGCGCTACATCCTGACGGTGTACGGGGTCGGCTACAAATTCTCCATCGCGGACGAGCATCATGCGTAGCGTGCGGAGCAAGCTCAGCGCGGCGTTCATCGGCATCGCGCTGCTCACCACCGTGCTGACCGCGATATTCGCCAGCTATACGGCCCGCACCATCTTCAGGCAGTACGTCGAGCGCAACGAGGAGCGGCTGCGCGGGAGCGTGTCGCCGGCGACGCCGGTGCCCCCGCGTCTCGCTCCCGTAGAACGGCCGCGCCGGGCGCCGTTTGGGCCGCGGGAGCTTCTGTTCGAGAGCCGCTTCCGGAACGCGATCTGGGGAGGCACGCTGGTGGCCTCCGGGGTGGGCGTCCTGGCCGCGCTGTGGCTGGGCAGCCGCATCGTCAGGCCGGTGGTGACCCTGACGCAGGCCACCAGGGTTATCGCCGGGGGCGGGGCTCCACCGCTCGTGCCGGTGGCCGGTCGCGATGAGGTCGCGGAGCTCGGCCACGCGTTCAACCGGATGACCACCCAACTGGCCGCGCAGGAGGAACAGCGCCGCCGCCTGTTTGCCGGGATCGCGCACGAACTGCGGACCCCGCTCTCCGTGATCCAGGGAACCCTGGAAGGGATGCTGGACCATGTCGTCGAGCCCACGCCGCAGCGGATCGCCGGCCTCCACAGCCAGGCCCTGCTGCTCAAGCGGTTGATCACCGACCTGCGGGA
>WNGC01002281.1_pt1 | contig 14806 bp, 8 predicted proteins | sample 5400051 | NCBI WGS metagenome assembly WNGC01 (sample SAMN13153368, study PRJNA577476) | soil metagenome | isolation source: 20 cm soil or saprolite under grassland replicate 2 | place: USA:California | collected 2016-06-15 | reverse complement strand
AACATCGATTGCGGCAGCGTACCGGGCTCGAGCAACCGGTCGCCCTTGTCATAGGTGCGGCGCTTCAACTTGCCGGCGATGGCCGTGCGCTCGGCGGATGTCAGAGGGGCGAAGATCTCCACCCAGTCGACCACCCGTTTGGCCTGGCTCTGCGTTGGCCGCGCCGCGTCCGAGATCTGGGTCGCCGCGCTCTCGGGTGAAGCCAGGTCGATCGCAGCTGACGCCAGATGCCGATAGACCAGGTCATACCACTCGTTCTGGGCCTGGCGTGACAAAGCAAGCGTCTCGGTGAAGAAGGTGATCTCGAATTCGGCATAGACGCCGTTGATCGTCTTGGTCGTGATGGCAGGCGCCGGCTCGGGAAGGATCAGCCGGCAGTTGAGGAGCGCGCGCTCGATCACCTCAGCCGCAAACGATGGCGGCGTGCGGCTGCCGACTTGCAGCGTCACAGTATTGCCGTGAATACCCGAGGGCGAACTCACATTGACGATTCTCGATTTGGCGATCGTGCTGTTTGGCACGATGGCCAGATCGCGCCGTGCGGTCAGCACATGCGTCGCCCGCCAGTTCATCTCGATCACCCGGCCGTCGGTGCCGCCGTCGATACTGATCCAGTCGCCGGGCCGGTAGGGGCGGCTGAAACTGAGGACGATGCCGGAAAAGACGTCGCCCAGCGTGCTCTGCAGCGCCAGCCCGAGGATGATGGCGATAACGCCGGAGGTCGCCAGCAAGCCTTGAATCGGCACGTCGAACACGTAGGAGACGATCGCGAACAGCGCGACGAGATAGATCAGCCCGGCGAGCAGATCCTGCAGCAGCTTCCCCTCGCGCGGCCGGCGCTCGACGATCACAAAGGCGCGCAGAAAGCCGACCAGGAACCACGCCATCCACAGCCACCACGCGATCATCGCCCGCGCTATCGGCGACCTGCGGAACAGCAGATGTGACGCTGCGGTGCCGGCCGCAAACATGAGGACGATGACCAGCAACACGTCCGGGCCAGTCGTCACGATCACGGCACGATCCCAATCAATGTGCTTCAGCGGATGCGCTGGCTCGGGTGGGATCCGGCGGCAACGGGATGAATTCGGAATTGTCGAGATCCGGCAATCTCATGCGGCCGGCGCGCCAATCCGCCTTCGCCTGCTCGATCCGCTGGCGCGACGACGACACGAAATTCCACTCGATAAAGCGATCGCCCACTGGATGGCCTCCCAGGAGCATCAGCACACTCGGCGCCTGTGCCTCGATCACCGTCTCGTCGCCATCGGCGAACACCGCCATCCGGAGCGGGTCGATCGCCCGTCCGCCGACCTCTACCGCGCCCGACACGAGATAGACTGCGCGCTCCGCATATTGGCGCGGCAGCTCGAGGCGCGCGCCGGGTTGGAGCGCCGCATGGACATAGAACAGTGGCGAATGCGTCCTGACCGAGGAACGCAGCCCGAACGCCTCCCCCGCGAGGAGCCGCAGCCAGAGGCCGCGGTCCTGGTGCACCGGCAGATCGTCGCCCTCGTGATGCGCAAAGCTGGGCGTCGTCTCCTCGTCTTCCTCAGGCAACGCGACCCACGACTGAATGCCGTGCAGCGGTCCCCCTTCGCGGCGCGCCCGCTCAAAGCGTTCCGAGTGAGTGATGCCGCCCCCGGCCGTCATCCAGTTGATTTCGCCGGGGCGGATCGCCTGCTCGATGCCGGTCGAATCGCGGTGCATGATCTCGCCGGCAAACAGATAAGTGACGGTGGAGAGCCCGATATGCGGGTGCGGACGCACATCGGCCTCGCGCGGGAGCCCCTTGGCCAGATCGACCGGCCCTATGTGATCAAAGAAGATGAACGGCCCGACCATGTGCCGCTCCGCCGACGGCAGCACGCGACCGACCTCGAAGCTGCCGATGCTGCGCCGCCGCTGCTCGATCACCACTTCGATCGTCACGTCACCTCCTAGAGATGCGGGCTCCTCCGCTTATGGTGCCTGCCGCCGCGATAAAGGCAAGAGAGGAGTCGCTGCGGAGGCTGTCGAGACAGGCATCGCGCATTCGTGATCAGCTCACGCACCTTGTAATTGGCGAGGGATCGCCGGCAGTGGTCGATCAGTTCATCACCGCTGAGAACTTTTCCTGGCCTTAGCACGACGCAGGCGGCCACGAGCTCACCCCATTTTTGGTCGGGGATGCCAAAGACCGCGGCCTCAAGAACCGCGGGGTGCTCGTAGATCACGGCTTCGACTTCGCCCGAGTAGACGTTTTCGCCGCCGGTCACGATCATGTCTTTCAGGCGGTCGAGAATGTAGAAAAACCCATCGGCGTCTTGGCGGCCGACGTCGCCGGTGCGAAACCAGCCGTCTAGAAACGCCTGTGCGGTTTCCTTCGGGTTGTTCCAATAACCGCGCATGACATTGGCGCCGCGAGCGATCAGTTCGCCAGCCTCACCGGCCTTGACCTCCGCGCCCGATCCGTCGACGACCCGGACCTCAATGCCAGCAGCCGGCCGCCCGCACGAGGTCAGTCTTTGGCCGACATGCTCATCGTCGCGCAGAGCGGTAAGAAAACCGGTTTCGCTCAGCCCGTAGCCCTGCACCAATCTGACGCCGGGCAGGACCTCGCGGGTGCGGCGGATAAGCTCGGGGGCCATCGGCGAGCCGCCGTAGGCGATCTCATCGAGGCTCGCCAGATCGTACTTTCCGAGCTCCGGGAATTGCGTCAGCAGGTTGATCATCGTGGGCACGAGAACGGTGTGGCTGACACGCGCGCGCTCGACGGTTTGGCAAAAGTCTTGCGGGGTGAACCTGGGGATCGCGACCTGCGCGGCGCCGAACGCCGGTGCCGCGAACATCACCGGGAAGTCGGCGATATGAAAAAGCGGCGCCGCGTGGAGATGCACGGCGCCGTCCTTGTGCGGCATCCAGTAATCGAAGTGCTCAACGTTCGCCAGCATGTTGGCGTGCGTGACCACGACACCCTTCGGGTGACCGGTCGTGCCGCTGGTGTAGATGAGGGCTAGGACAGCGTCCGGATCGTTGATCGGCGCCGACCGGGATCCATCATCTCCAAGGTCGAGGGGCTCCTGGTCGAGGACGAGCTGCCAGGCAAGCGTCAGGCCATGCGGGCTCGCATCGGCGAGAATGCGGTCGATCTCGACCACCGAGAGCCGCACATTCAACGGCACCACGATCACTCCGAGCTGGGCGCAGGCGTAGATCAGCTGAAGGTAATCGGCCCCGTTCGGCATCAGGACAGCCAAGCGGTCGCCGGGCCCGAAGCCGTGTCCGCTGAGCGCGCCGGCTATACCGGCAACGCGCTGGTCCAACTCGGTGAAGGTCAGCCATCTATCGCCCGACCAGAGCGCCGCGCGGTCCGGAAACGACTGTGCGGCGCGGCCCAGCGAGCTCGCGTAGATCATCGCGTCCTCTCCGCGTCCGCCCTTTAGGCCACGGCTGGTATTGGCCGCGGTGCGGCAACCGCACCGACATCGCGCAAGATCTTGATCTCTGTCGCGTCAAATCCGAGTTCCGCGAGGACCTCGTCGGTGTGTTCGCCGAGCTCCGGGGCTCGCTTCGCCGGCACCTTGGCTACGCCGTGCACCTGCATCGGGCTGCCGATCGTCGAGGTCACCTTGTTGCCGGCACCTTCGAGCGGAACGACGATGTCGTTCGCGCGCAGTTGCGGGTCGTTGATGACGTCGGCTGGCGCCTTCACGTCCCCGAACGTGATGTGCGCCTGCTCGAACACCTCGCGCCAATGCGCCATCGGCTGGGTGGCAAACGCTTCATCGAGGATGCCGGCCAGCGCCGCGGCGTTGGCCGCCGCCTTGGCCGGATCGCTGAAGCGTGGATCGGTCAGCAGATCCGCGCGGCCGATCGCGTTCGCCAGTGCGGCCAGCTTGTCCGGCGTGACCAGCAGCACGAACCAATGGTCATCGGCGCTCTGGTAGACATTCATCGCCGGGTTCGGCGGGTTCTTGCGGTCGTGCAGCCCGAAGAGCTTCGCCCCGCTCAGCGCGCCCTGGATCGAGACCCCGGCCGCCCAGATGCCCTCCGCCAACAGCGATGTCGTCACGTATGAGCCCTTGCCGGTGCGCTCGCGGCGGTAGAGGCCCATGACGATCGCCGAGAACAGGCCGACTGCGGTCGCATGGTCGCCGCTTCCCGATAGCGGCCAGGTCGGCGGCGCGCCGGCATCGCGGGTCAGCGACAGCAAGCCACTGCGCGCCCAATAGGCGGTAATGTCAAACCCCGGAAGACTGGCGTCAGGCCCTTTTTCGCCAAAACCCGTCAGATCGGCATAGATGAGGCGGGAGTTCCATGGCGCGAGACGTCCTCGTATTCGAGGCCGAGCTTCTTGCGCGCCGGGTGCGGCGTATTGACGATCAGCACATCGGCCCATTCGACCAACCGCCGCAGGATTTTCGCCGCGCCGGGCGCTTTCAGGTCGAGAGCGACGCCGCGCTTGTTGCGGTTGTTCAGGTGCCACTGATAGGGCTCCGGCGCGATTGGCTGCGGCGGGATCTTGTTCGCAATCCGCCAGAGTTCGCCCTTGGGCGGCTCGACCTTGATGACGTCGGCGCCAAAGTCCGACAGGATCACCGCCGCCGCCGGGCCGGCGATAAAGCTCGCCAGGTCCACGACCTTCAACCCCGAGAAGATGTTGTCGGTTGTCATTTGCTGCCTCCGTGGTCGCCACGGCCGCTCGGCCACGCGACGCGTGTTGCTGAATTCAGTTTCCGTGAAACTGCGGCGTCCGTTTTGCGAGAAAGGCCGAGGTCCCTTCGGCTTTGTCGCCCGTCCCGGCGCACAAGCCGAACAGCGATGCCTCGAGCGAAAGTCCCTCCGCCAAGTTCGTCTCCAGCCCGCGGTTCACCGCCTCGAGAGAGAACTTCACGGCGATCGGGGCGTTGGCGAAAATCTGCTTCAGGATCGCTTCGGCTCGGATGAGCAGATCGCCGGCGGGGACCACCTCGTTGACGAGTCCGATCCGGTGGGCTTCCCCCGCGTCGATCATGCCGCCGGAGAGAATGAGCTGCAGGGCTCGCCCCTTACCGACCAGCCGCGGCAGACGCTGCGTGCCGCCGCCGCCTGGGATCAGCCCGAGGGTGACTTCGGGCTGACCGAATTTGGCGTGCTCTGCGGCCACCCTGATGGTGCACGCCATCGCGGTCTCGCAGCCGCCGCCAAGCGCATAGCCGTTCACCGCGGCGATCACCGGCTTGCCGAGATTCTCGATCAGATCCAGGACCGCCTGCCCGTAACTGCTGGACTGCTCGGCCTCGACCGCGGTGACGTGCGCGAGCTCCCCGATGTCGGCGCCGGCGATAAAGGCCTTGTCGCCTGCCCCGGTCAGGATCACGCCGCGGATTTCGGGGTCGTCACGCGCGTCCTCGAATACCGTGCGCAGCTCTTTCCAGGTCTGCCGATTTAGGGCGTTGAGCACCCTGGGGCGGTTCAACGTCACAAAGGCAATGGCGCCCTTTTTGTCGTACAGCAGGTTTTCCAGTATCGGTGACGAACTCATCGGACTGCTCCAGCGGAAAAGATGAGCGCAGTACGCGAACGCGCGGTTCAGATAAAAGCGCTGAGCCCGGTGACGGCCTTGCCGACGATCAGGTTCTGCATCTGGTAGGTGCCTTCGTAGGAGTAGAGCGCTTCGGAATCGGTGAAGAAGCGCGCCACCTTGTAGTCGGCGACGATGCCGTTGCCGCCCAGGAGCTCGCGGGCCCATGCGACGGTCTCGCGGCACTTGGCCGTGCAGAACGCCTTGGCGAGCGCCGCATGGGCGTCTGTCAGCTTGCCCTCGGCATGCAGCTGCGCCTGCCGTGTGATCAGGCACTGCGACGCCGTGATGTTGGCGATCATCTTGGCGAGGAGATCCTGCACCAGCTGGAACGACCCGATCGGCTTGCCGAACTGCAAGCGCTCCTGGCTGTACTTGACGGCGGCCTCGTAAGCGCCCATCGCGCATCCGGTCGCCATCCACGCGACGGCGTAGCGCGTCATCTTCAGCACCTTCGCGGTGTCGCGGAACGAGTTGCCGCTCTGCAGCCGGTTCGCTTCCGGCACACGGACGTCCCGCAGCGTGATGTGGCCGTTCTGGACGACCTTGAGGGCGATCTTGTTTTCGATCTTCTCGACACTGAAGCCCGGCGTCGTTTTGTTTTCGACGATGAAGCCCTTGACCTGGTTATCGGCGAGATCACGCGCCCAAATGATCGAAACATCGCACCATGGCGCATTGCCGATCCACCGCTTCTCGCCGTTGAGGATCCAGGCGTCGCCTTTGCGCTCCGCCGTTGTCGTCAGCCCGCCGGAGGCGCCGGAACCGACCAGCGGCTCGGTGAGGCCAAAGCAGCCGATCTTGTCCAGGCGTGCCATCGGCGGCAGCCATTTCTGCTTCTGGTCCTCCGATCCGTCGATGTAGATCGAGCCCATTGCCAGACCGTTGTGGACGCCCATGAACGTCGAGAACGACGGGTCGACGCGGGCCATCTCCATCTGGACAAAGCCCAGCAGCGCCAAGCTTCCACCCGCGCAGCCGTAGCCGCGCATGCCGAGCCCGCCAATGCCCAATTCCTTCGCCGCCGGCAGCAGCTCGAACGGAAAGGCGTCATCCACCCAATATTTCGTGATGACGGGCGCGACCTTGGCCTCCATGAACGCGCGCACCCGCTTCACGACGGCGAGTTCCTCGGCGCTCAAAGTCTCGTAGACCTCGTAGAAGTCGCTGTTCGGCGCCGGAAGCGGCTTCCGTTCGGTGAATTCCCGATGCACTACGTTTGTCATGTCACTAATCCTTCCGACCCTGCTGCGGCAGCACCGCCGCCTGAACCGGTGCCAAATGTGGTGAAGAAAGGCGGCGCGGACTTGATCGAAGCGAGCATGATTTGACCAAATCGATCGATATCACGCCGCGGCCGGACCGCTGCGCCAATGACGGCGCCATTGGCCGGGGCTCGATTGAACCAGCTGGGCGAAGACCCGAGTGAAATGGCTTTGGTCGGCAAAGCCGCAGGTCAGAGCGATCTGGGCCAGCGACAGCGTCGAGTCGACGAGCAGCTGCTTTGCCTTCTCGATCCGCTGCTCCATGAGCCAGCGATGTGGCGGCTGGCCCGTCATCTTGCGGAAGGCGCGGGCAAAATGGCCCGGCGAGAGCTTGCAGGCGCGCGCCAGTTCCGGCAGCGATATCGGCTCGTCGAGGCGTGAAACCAACATTTCTTTTGCTCGCCGCAGCTGCCAGGGGGCCAATCCGCCGCGCGCCGCGCGGGGCGGAAGCGAGACGATGTTGTGTGCCTGCTTGAGGTAGGCCTGGAGCGCCGAGGCGACGTGATCGGCGCAGACAGGGCTCATCTCCGAAGGCCGGGAGCGGGCGGTGTGGAGACAGAGTCCAAGGTAATGAACCACTGGATCATTGGCCCAGTCGCATCGATCGAAGCCGATGATTGGGTCGATGCGGCGCCACTCGACCAGAGAGGTCGGTTGTGTGATTTCGATGCTCGCCATTTCCGCCATTACCATCACTCCCGCTCTCAACACGAGTTCGCTGGTTGGTGCGACGCGTTGACGGGAAGCTGTGTGCTCCGGCGGCGACAGCCGAGTAAAAGTGCGTAAAATTTCGAAGTGGACCCGGTAAACCTGTCTATTCAATGCTTCGTTTCAGCGTGATCATGATCGTGGGCCAGTGGTAAATCGTTTAAATATTTTTTTACCTCAGCCTGCGAAAGGCGGTTCACGGGGAGCGCCAGGCGTTCATCTCCGAGCCGCTCTTCCCGACCGGTGGACGTTCCCTGAAGCCGTGGCGTTTTCTGTTCGCGCCGCTCCACCCTTATTCCGAGCCTGACCTGCGTATATCCGCAGCCTCCCGAATACCCGCTGCGGATCCAGATCGCCGCTCGCTGCGCCGGTCACTCGGCCGACCAAGGCGCAGAACACGCCGACGCTGACGACCCCCGTAAATTCGTTGTTTGACCACGCCCAGAGTACCTGACGCGTCGATCGCCGAGATGGTGCGCGTAGCCCGCATGCGCCGGCGCACTCGCGAACTCATTTGCGACAGCAATCGCGGTGATGAACGTCAAGGCTTTCTGCAGACTTAATCCGACAGCGGACGCCGTTTGGGGGTGGCGCCAGTCAAGTAAAAACAGGTAAAAAGGGGTGAACTCAGCGAGCAACCGATGGACGGACAAGCCGTCGTCTTTGGCCCGTTCCGGCTTCTCGCGGCAGAGCGCCTGCTGCTTGAAGGCGACCAGCCGGTGCGCCTCGGCAGCCGTGCCTTTGACATCCTTGCCACGCTGCTCCAACGCCCGGGTGAGGTAATCGGCAAGGATGAGCTCATATCCCTCACCTGGCCGAAAACCTTTGTCGAAGACGCCAACCTGAAGATCCAGATCAGCGCCTTACGCCGGGCCCTTGGCGATGGCCAAGGCGGCCGCCGCTACATCGCTACCATTCCAGGACGGGGTTACAATTTCGTCGCCCCGGTTCGCTTTGAAAAACCGGCCGAGGCCTCGTCGGCCGCGACGATCGCGTCGGCGACAGCGCACAATCTGCCGCTCGCGGCGACCCGGATGATCGGCCGCGAGGAAGTCGTGGCGACGCTCGTCTCGCGCTTATCACGTGAGCGCCTGCTGACAATTGTCGGGGCCGGCGGTATCGGCAAGACCACGCTCGCCCTCGCCGTCGCGGAGCGCATGATCGCCGATTATGAACACGGTGTCTGGCTGGCCGATCTGTCGCCGCTCGGCGATCCGCGCCTGGTGCCGAGCGCGGTTGCGACAGTGCTCGGCCTGGAAGTCCGCACCGAAAATCCGCTTCCCGGGCTGGTCGCTGGCCTAAGAGACAAGCGAATGCTGCTGCTGCTCGATAATTGCGAGCATGTGATCGACGCGGCGGCCAGCCTGGTGGCGGCGGTTCTCAGCGGCGTGCCTCGGGTCAATATCCTGGCGACGAGCCGCGAGCCGCTCGGGGTCGCAGGCGAGCACGAGCACCGCCTCGGACCGCTCGGCAGCCCGCCCACATCGTCCGGACTGACGGCCGCCGAGGCGGCGGCTTTCCCCGCGGTACAGCTGTTTGTCGAACGCGTCACCGGGATTGTCGACGACTTCGCGCTGACCGATGCGAACGCCCTGCTCGTCAGCGAGATTTGCAGCAGGCTGGACGGTTTGCCGCTGGCGATCGAGTTCGCGGCACCCCGTGTCGAAGTACTTGGGGTCGAGGGCCTTGCGGCCCGATTGGACCAAAGCTTACCGCTGTTTGGGACGCGACGCCGCGCAACGACGGCGCGCCATCGGACCATGCGAGCCGTCGTCGATTGGAGCTACAGCCTGCTGAGGGAGGACGAGCAGCACTTCTTCCGGGCTCTCGGCATCTTTGCCGGCGGCTTTACGGTCGAGGCTGCCGCCGCCGTGGTTCTCGATGCAGCAAAGACGCGTATGGATGCGATCGACCGCCTGGCCGATCTGGTGGCGAAATCTTTGGTCGTCGCGGATGTCAGCGAGGCCAAACCACGGTTCCGGCTGCTCGACACTACCCGCGCCTACGCAATCGAGAAGCTTGATGAGAGCGCCGAGCGCGACCAAATCGCGCGCCGCCACGCCGAGTACCATCGCCAAATTTTCGAGCGCGCTGAAGTCGAATCGGCAGCCCGGCGAACGGATGAATGGCTGGCAGATTATGCTCGGGAAATCGACAATTTGCGCGCGGCGCTCGACTGGGCCTTTTCGTCAGATGGCGATGCGTCGATCGGGATGGCGCTGACCGCCGCGGCGGTTCCGCTATGGATGCAATTGTCCTTGGTCGAGGAATGCCGTAGCCGCGTCGAACAAGCGCTCGCTCGGCTGGAACGTGAGGCGCCGATCGATGCCCGCGGCGAGATGAAGCTGCAAGCCGCGCTGGGCGCGTCGCTGCTGTTTACCAAAGGTGCAATCTCCGCGGCGGTGCAAGCCTCTACCGCGGCTCTGCGCCTTGCCGAATCGCTCGGCGACACCGAACACCAGCTGAAAGCATTGTGGGAGATTTGGGTTCATCGCACGAACACCGGCGAGCACGCCGCCGCTCTCGCTGTAGCCCAACAATTTTACACCCTCGCACTGGAGCATGCCGACCCGGCCACCTTGCCGATCGCGGATCGGATGATCGGGATGTCGTATCACTACTTGGGCGATCAAACGAATGCTTGGCGACACATCGATCGGATGATGAGAGCCGATGTCGATCCGCAACGGCGCTCCCCGCTCATCCGGTTCTGGTTCGATCAAGCGGTCGCAGGCCGCGTCGTGCTGGCGCGGATTCTCTGGCTGCAGGGGTTCGCCGACCAGGCGTGGCGTACCGTGCAGAGCGCCGTCGGCGACGCCGAGGCGCTCGCCGACCCGGCCACGCTGTGTTACGCCTTATCCCACGGCGGCTGCCTGCTCGCGCTGTGGGTTGGAAATCTGGCCGCGGCAGAACGCTACGCGGAAAGGCTGCTCGATCATTCGAGAAAGCACGGCTTTGCGCCCTGGAATGATTTCGCCTCTCGTCTCAAAGGAGTTGTACTCGTCGAGACCGGCGATCTCGACGGCGGGTCGCCACTGCTGCGCGCCGGCCTCGACGAGATCACCGATCCCAACTCCGGTCTCTGGTTCCTGACCGGCCTTAGTCAGATGGCAGAAGCCCTGGGCCATGTGGGGCGGTTCGCCGACGGACTGGCAACGGTCGAGAGAGGCATCGACCGGTCCCAAAGAGGCTGGCTCGCACCCGAGCTACTGCGTATCAAAGGCGAGCTTCTTTTGTTGCAGGGCACTACCGGAACCACAGACGCGGTGGAGGATGTCTTCCGGCAGGCTCTCGATGGGGCGCGTAGGCAGGAGACGTTATCTTGGGAGTTGCGCGCCGCGACGAGCCTCGCCCGGCTGCTGCGCGACCAGGGCCACCCGGCGGCTGCAATGTCGGCTCTCCAGACGGTCTATGAGCGATTTACCGAAGGCTTCGGCACTGCCGATCTGATCGCCGCGAAACAGCTTCTGGACGAATTGGGCGATGCCCATCACGACTGAGCCGCACGCGACAGCCAGCGGCGGCACCGCGATCTCCTTTGGCCCGTACCGACTCCTTCCGACGCAGCGGCTGCTGCTTGAAGGCGACCAGCCGGTGCGCCTCGGCAGCCGTGCCTTTGACATCCTTGCGACGCTGCTCGAACGCGCCAGCGAGGTTGTCGGCAAGGAAGAACTGATAGCCCGAGCCTGGCCGAAAACCTTCGTCGAAGACGCGAACCTGAAAATCCAGATCAGCGCCTTACGCCGCGCCCTGGGCGATGGCCAAGACGGCAATCGCTACATCGCCACCATTCCAGGACGGGGTTACAATTTCGTCGCCCCGGTGCGCTTTGAAAAACTAGCCCGGGCCCCGCCGCCCGCGACGATCGCGTCGGCGGCAGCGCACAACCTGCCGCTCGCGATGACTCGAATGATCGGCCGCGAGGAGGTCGTGGCGACCCTCGTCTCGCGGCTATCGCGAGAGCGCGTGCTGACAATCGTCGGGCCCGGCGGCATCGGCAAGACCACGGTCGCCCTCGCCGTCGCCGAGCGTATGATCTCCGATTATGAACACGGCGTGTGGCTGGTCGATCTGGCGCCGCTCGGCGACCCGCGCCTGGTGCCGAGCACCGTTGCCACCGTGCTCGGTCTGGAAGTTCACACCGAAAATCCGCTTCCCGGTCTAATCGCCACCCTTAGGGACCGGCAAATGCTGCTGCTGCTCGACAATTGCGAGCACGTGATCGACGCGGCCGCAAGCTTGGCGGCGGCGGTTCTAACCGGACTGCCTCGGGTCAACATCCTGGCGACGGGCCGCGAGCCGCTCGGGGCCGCGGGCGAGCGAGTGCACCGCCTCGGACCGCTTAGCAGCCCGCCGACCTCGTCAGGACTGACGGCCGCCGAGGCGGCGGCCTTTCCGGCGGTGCAGCTGTTCGTCGAGCGTGCCACCGCGATTGTCGAAGATTTCGCGCTGACGGATGCGAATGCCCAACCGGTCGTCGAGATATGCCGGAGGCTTGACGGTTTGCCACTGGCGATCGAGTTCGCCGCACCCCGTGTCGAAGTGCTTGGCGTCGCAGCTCTCGCGGCCAGCCTTGATAGCTTGCCGCTGTTGGGGGCGCAGCGCCGCACGGCGATGCTCCGGCATCGGACAATGCGGTCCGTCGTCGATTGGAGTTACGGCTTGCTGAGCGAGGACGAGCAGCGCTTCTTCCGGGCGCTCGGAATCTTTGCTGGCGCCTTTACGGTCAACGACGCCGCCGTGGTTCTCGATGCGGTAAAGACGCGCATCGATGCGATAAACAGCCTGGCGGATCTGGTGGCGAAATCTTTGGTCGTGGCGGATGTCAGCGGCGCCCAACCGCGCTTCCGTTTACTCGATACGATCCGTGCCTATGCGCTCGAAAAGGTTGATGAAAGCCGCGAGCGCCCGACGCTGGCAAGCCGCCATGCGGGGTACTACCGGGACCTTCTGCAGCGATCTGGAACGAGCGGTGAAGGGCGAGCGGCAGATCGTCCCCTTATCGATGATTTGCGCGCGGCCCTTCGGTGGGCAACGTCATCGGAGGGCGACCTGAGGATGTCGATCGAGCTCACGACCACCGCGATACCGCTCTGGGTCGACCTGTCGCTGATGGCGGAATGCCGTCGCCATGTCGAGGAGGCGATCGCACGGCTGCCTCTCCTGGCGAATCAGGACCCGAGGGATGAAATGCGGCTTCAAGCCGCGTTGGGCATGTCGCTGAACTATACGACTGGTCCGGTTCCAGCGACCGCCGCCGCCTGGAGCAGAACCCTCGAAATTGCGACTGCTCTTCCAAGCGTCGAATATCAGCTGCGCGCGCTGCGGGGGTTGTGGGCGTACCACATGAACGCGGGCGAGTACCGCCGGGCCCTGGGGTTGGCGCACCAGTTCCGGAATTTAGCAGCAAGAGAAGCCGCTCCCGCCGATCAGGATTTCGGGGATCGCATGGCTGCCCTCATTTTGCACTACCTCGGGCAGCAGGAGGACGCGCGCAGTCTGCTCGCACCTCATCTCGACCGCCGAAGCGCCCAGCTACGTCAGTCGCAGATCTCACGCTTTCTGCTCGACCAGGATGTAGCGGTGCAGGCGCTCCTGTCCCGGATCCTCTGGATCCGGGGTTTTCCGGACCAAGCCACACGCACCGCTCAGTGGGGCATCGAAAAGGCCGAATCGATCGGGCATGCGTTGTCACTGTGCCATGCATTGGCCCAGGGAGTGTGTCCGGTCACGCTTTACAATGGCGACCTAGAGGCAGCAGAGGCTTGTGTGGCGAGGCTGCTTGACACTGCTTCCGGACTGGGATTGGCGGGGTGGATCGCCCGCAGCCATTGCTTCCAAGGCGTGCTGTCGATCATGCAGGACCGTTTGGACTTCGGCTTGCCGCTGCCGCAATCGGCGCTCGCCGAGTTGCGCCGGTCGGGAGCGGCTCCGGCTTATCCCGCCTTTCTCGGAACGCTCGCACAAGGTCTCGGACGGGCAGGCCTGTTCGGCGAGAGCCTCCAGATCATTGAACAGGCGTTAGAATCGTGCGAACGCTCGGAGGAGCGGTGGTGCCAGCCGGAGCTGCTGCGCATCAAGGGCGAACTTCTGCTGTTACACGAGGTGCCCGGAGCCGCGGCGGCGGCCGAGGATCACTTCCGGCAAGCGCTCGACTGGGCGCGCCAACAAGGTGCGTTGTCCTGGGAACTCCGCGCCGCCACGAGCCTCGCCCGGCTTCTGCGAAATCGGGGCCCATCAGTCGATGCCATCGCCTGCCTCCAGCCGGTCTACGACCGCTTCACTGAGGGTTTCGGCACCGCCGATCTGATTGCGGCGAAAATGCTGCTGAACGAGTTGGGCCATGCCCATCACGACTGAACCGTCAGCGACAGCGGACGGCGAGCACATCTTCGCGTTTGGGCCGTTCCGGCTGCTCGCAGCGCAGCGCCTCCTGCTCGAAGGCGATACACCGGTGCGGCTCGGCAGCCGGGCCTTCGATATCCTGGCTGCTCTTGTCGAGCGCTCTGGTGAGGTTGTCGCCAAGCAGGAGCTGATTGCCCGAGCGTGGCCGCAAACGTTCGTCGAAGAGACAAATCTAAAGATGCAAGTCAGCGCGTTGCGGCGCGCTCTCGGCGACGGACAAGGCGGCCATCGCTATGTGGCCACCGTTCCGGGGCGGGGCTACAATTTCGTCGCCCCGGTTCATCATGACGAACCAGCGCGGGCCGCGCTCCGGCCGGCAGTCGCGTTGGCGCACAATCTGCCGCTCGCGGCGACTCGAATGATCGGCCGCGAGGAAGCGGTGGCGGCGCTCGTGTCTCGACTGTCGCGCCAGCGCCTGGTGACGGTCGTCGGGCCGGGTGGTATCGGCAAGACGACGGTCGCCCTCGCCGTCGCCGAGCGCATGATCGCCGATTACGAACACGGCGTGTGGCTGGCCGATCTGGCGCCGCTCAGCGACCCGCGCCTGGTGCCGAGCGCGGTTGCGACGGTGCTCGGCCTGGAAGTCCGCACCGAGAATCCGCTTCCCGGGCTGGTCGCTGGTCTTAGAGACAAGCGAATGCTGCTGCTGCTCGACAATTGCGAGCATGTCATCGACGCGGCGGCCAGCCTGGCGGCGGCGGTTCTCACCGGCGTGCCTCGGGTCAACATCCTGGCGACCAGCCGGGAGCCGCTCGGGGTCGCGGGCGAGCGCGCGCATCGCCTCGGGCCGCTTGGCAGCCCGCCGAGCTCGCCCGGACTGACGGCCGCCGAGGCGGCGGCCTTTCCCGCCGTGCAGCTATTCGTCGAGCGCCTCACCGCGATT
>WNGC01001352.1_pt1 | contig 14828 bp, 12 predicted proteins | sample 5400051 | NCBI WGS metagenome assembly WNGC01 (sample SAMN13153368, study PRJNA577476) | soil metagenome | isolation source: 20 cm soil or saprolite under grassland replicate 2 | place: USA:California | collected 2016-06-15 | reverse complement strand
AGAGCGTCTTCATCCACGAGGACCGAATCCGTCGTGGCGTCCACCAGTCCATAGTGCACGCGTACCGAATCGCCGATTGATGTCACCAGCGACCCGTAAATCGCATACCTCGCCTTGAGATTGCGGGCCAGCTGCTCCGCAGGGTTCCGATCCGAACGAGTGCCCGCTTTCCACCCTCTGATCGCGAGCGTCGGCGACACGGTGCGAAGAGGTCCCGCGCCGTCGATGTTGCGCGCCAGCAAATCGACGATGCCTTCGTGCCAGAGCCCAAGATCCGAACTTGCGTCGAACGGAGCCACGACAACGGTTACAGCTTCCGGCGGACCAGAGGGGACGTGGGTTCGTGCGTAGAGCCCGACGGCGACGGCGAAGAGGAGAAGAAACACTCCGGCGGCGATCTTTCGCCTGGAGATCTTCCGCAATCTTCGAACGCTAATCGCGCGAGAGATTTTCGACAGACGCGGCGTGGCCTGGCCCAGCGCGGTGATCAACTCGCTGGCGCTCTGAAACCGGTCGTCAGGATTCTTCTTCAGGGACTTCTCGATTGCTCTGCATACCGGGATCGGAACGTCGTCGCGCAGATAATCGAGACGAGGCGGAGCTTGGGTGAGATTTGCGGCAAGAATCGCCTGAGTCGTCGCTCCGGTGAACGGTGGCGAGCCGGCCAGCATCTCGTGTCCGACGACGCCCAGCGCGTAGATGTCGGCGCGATGATCGACTTCAGTCCCTCCCAGCGACTGCTCGGGCGCCATGTAGCCGACGGTGCCCATGGACATTCCCGTGCGAGTAATTCGAGAATGCGGAGCCTCGCCGGGGAGCGACAGCGCCGCGGCAATTCCGAAGTCGGCGAGTATCGCATGGCCATCCTGCAGCAGGATGTTCTCGGGCTTGATGTCGCGATGAATTACGGACTGCTTGTGCGCGTACGAAAGCGCGGACGCGACTTCGCAAAGGATCCTGACCGAGTCATCTATCGGAAGCTGCTTCTCGCGCTTGAGTCTCTCGCGGAGTGATTCGCCGGAGATGAACGGCATCACGTAATACATGAGACCGTCTTTGAGTCCGGCCGTGATGATCGGCAGAATGTTCGGATGCTGCAGGTGCGCTGTGACTTCGCTTTCGCGCTTGAAGCGCGCGGCCATCATGTCGCTGGTGAGCTCGGGCGGCAGGATCTTGATGACGATCTTGCGGTTGAGCGCGAGATCCGTCGCGCGAAACAGTCTGCTCATGCCTCCACCCCGCAGCTCTTCGTCGACGCGATAGGCGTCGGCGAAGCTCTTTCGCAGGTGTTCGAGCAGGTCGTCCACGCGTGCACGTCTCCAGAGAGGGATTCCGGTCAAAACATACGGCGGGGCCTCTAAACCCGCGACGGCAAAAAACGGCGTTACGGGTGGTGGTCGCGCCGTTCGGGACGACTTCTTCCTTCGGGTGTAGAATGATCATGACCGGGTTTTCAGGCCTGATTTATGAATTACCGCTCTCTGCCGGATCCCGCCGCCGTATGCCCCTCATCAAATCCAAGGCTCATGCATTCACCTTCGCTCAATAGATACTTGTCAATTGAGGTGCTCGCCTCCTTCGCACTTCTTGCCTCGCTCGCGTGCGCAGCGAGCAATGACGCAAGACCGTCCCCGTCTGGGGAAGCGATTCCGTCGCAGGGCTCACCGGGCGCAACCAGCACCACGCAAAGTGGAACGGTGACGGGTTCATCCGTCATTCCAACCGCGCAGGCGGCCATGTCGACTTCAGCGGCGCAAACATCGCCTGGCACGGCGTCGAGCACCGCCAAGGGCGTCGGAAAAGATTCAACTCCCGACCCGCCTATCTCGGTCCCAACCGTGAAGGGGCGCACCAGGAGAGACAGTCTCGAGCTCGTAAAAGCCGTAAGAACCGGACTCAAGAGTACCGCGTGGCCGGTAAAGACTGCGCCGCCACTGCCGGGATCGATTCTGCCGGCCCGCAGAATTGTCGCCTTCTACGGGAATCCTCTGTCGAAGAAAATGGGGATTCTCGGTGAGTTGCCACCTGATCAGATGCTGGCGCGCTTCGACCAGAAGCTCGAGGAGTGGCGTAAAGCGGATCCGACCCATCCCGTGCAGCCGGCGCTGCACCTCATTGCGGTTGTGGCCCAAGGCATTCCAGGCCGGGATGGGAAATATCGCATGCGCATGACCGACAGCCTGATCAACATGGTATATGGATGGGCGCAAAAGAAAAACGCGCTGCTCTTTCTCGACGTGCAGGTTGGTCAGAGCACGGTCCAGGAGGAGCTGCCTCGTCTCATTCCGTTTCTGAAACGTCCGAACGTCATGCTCGGCATCGACCCGGAGTTTTCGATGAAGTTCGGGGATCCGCCCGGCAGGAAAATCGGCACCATGAGCGCGGCGGACGTGAATTACGCCATCGGTCTTCTGGCGGATGTCGTGAAGCAGAACAATCTTCCGCCAAAGGTGCTGATCGTGCACCGATTCACCAGGCCGATGCTCACCAATTCAAATGCAATCAAGCTCGATCCGCGCGTGCAGGTCGTGATCAACATGGACGGGTGGGGCCAACCCTGGCTCAAGTACGATTCATACCGGGCTTACGTCGAGGCGGAGCCGGTGCAGTTCACCGGGTTCAAGCTCTTTTTTCACAACGACACCAAGAAGCACGACCCACTTCTCACTCCGCCGGAAGTGCTGATGCTGAACCCGAAGCCGCTCTACATCCAATACCAGTAGCAAGTTCACGTTCGGTAGCGTGGACTCCCTACACGCGCGATTCCCGCTCGCTCGACATTGAGCGTGGTCATATTATTGAGCGATCGCTGTCTACAGCGATCGCTCTTTCTTTTGCGGTAACGGAGGCAGGATGACTACGAGGCGGGAATTCCTCTCGAGCATGGCGGTTGCCGGGCTCGCGGCGCAACCGGTTTTTCGCGAGCACGCGATCAAGTCATTGTTCCGGGCTAACGCGATCGCCGGCGATCGTTCGCCGACAGCTGTGGCGGACGACGAGTCATACTGGGCGGAGATCCAGCGCGCCTTCGACGCCGATCGCACGATGATCAATCTCAACAACGGCGGCTGCAGCCCGACGCCGAGTCACGTGCTCGAGGCGATGATTCGCGATCTCAGATTCTCGAACGAGCTGCCCGTCGAGCACATGTGGCGCGTGCTCGAGCCCCGAATCGAGAGCGTGAGGAGAGATCTCGCCGATGACTTCGGCTGCGACCTCGAGGAGATGGCGATCACGCGCAACGCATCCGAAGCGAACGAAATCATGATCTTCGGGCTCGACCTGAAACGCGGCGACGAGGTCGTGCTCACGAACCAGAATTACCCGCGCATGATCACCGCCTGGGACCAGCGCGCCCGCCGCGAAGGAATCGTCGTCAAGCAGGTCTCGTTCAAGGTGCCGCCGCCGTCGGACGATTATCTGGTCGAGCGGTTCAGGTCGGCGATCACGCCGCGCACGAAAGTCATCGAAGTCACTCACATCACCAACCTTACCGGTCAGATCATGCCGGTCCGTCGCATCGTCGAGATGGCGCGCCCCCTCGGGATCGAAGTGTTCGTGGATGGCGCGCACGCTTACGCGCACTTCCCGTTCAAGCGCGACGATCTCAAGTGTGATTACTACGGGACGAGCCTGCACAAGTGGCTGCTCGCGCCGGTCGGGACCGGATTTCTCTACGTCCGAAAGGACAAGCAGAAGAGTCTGTGGCCTTTGATGGCGGCGGCTCCGACGCAGGACAACGACATCAGGAAATATGAGGAGATCGGTACTCATCCCGCCGCTAATCACAACGCGATTTCAGCGGCGCTCGCGTTTCACCATGGCATTGGCATCGACCGGAAGGTCGCCCGTCTCCGCTACCTGCGTGATCGATGGGCGAAGCGCGTCGTGGCCGAGAGCTCGCGGGTGTCAGTGCTGACACCACTGGATAACAAGCAGTCGGGAGCGATCGCCCTCTTTCAGGTCGAAGGCATCGACAACGTCAAGCTCGGCGCGTGGCTTCTCAATCAGCACCGGATCGTGAACACGCCCATCGTGCATCCCGAGTTCAAGGGAATCCGCATCACGCCGAACGTGTACACGACACTCGACGAAATCGATATTTTCGCCGACAAGGTTCTCGAGGCGGTAAAGAAGGGGATCCCCGCATGATTGTGTTCATCGCAATCGGTCTGGCGGCTGGCCTTCTGGCGGGGATGTTTGGAATCGGTGGGGGGATTATCATCGGACCCGCGTTGATACTATGGGCCCGATTCGCACCGCAGATGGCGACGGGGACATCGCTCGGCGCCCTGCTCCTGCCTGTGGGCGCGCTCGGCGCGTGGGAGTACTACCGGCGCGGGCACCTCAACATCGTCGCGTCGCTGTGGATTGCGCTCGGACTTTTTATCGGCGCGTGGTTCGGTGCACGGCTGGCGCAGAGTCTGTCGGGTCCGCAACTCCAGAAAGCGTTCGCCGTCTTTCTCGTGCTCATCGCGATCAGAGTCTGGATAAAAGCCTGAGGCGGGGCGTACAGATCGCGTCTCGACGGCTGGGCACAGGAGTACATAAGCGGGGAGCTCTTAGCTGCTTAGCGTCTTAGCTAGGAGCTCAAACGAAAACCTCTCCATCTCAATCTATGATTCTTCTCAGAACGGCATCGCTGCTGATCATCTCCAACATCTTCATGACCTTCGCGTGGTACGGGCATCTGCGGAATCTCAGCGACAAGAAGTGGTACATAGCCGTGGTGATCAGCTGGGGGATCGCCCTCTTCGAGTACATGTTTATGATTCCCGCGAATCGCATCGGAGCGACCGAGCTATCGCTTCCACAGCTCAAGATTCTTCAGGAAGCGATTACGCTAGGAGCTTCTGCGGCGTAGGGAGCTTCGGATCGCAGGTTTCAAAGCTGCACCAGGTGGCCGTACACAGAAGCTCTCAGCTAAACAGCTAAGCAGCTAAGAGCTCCCCGCTTATGTACTCCTATAGCCAGCTAGCCGCATCGACCCTTCCTAGACAGCTCTTATTTCGGGGTACTTCCAGAACGCCCACAGAACGTAGAGCAGCATCGCAACGCCGCCGCTGAAGACTGCCCACTGCACGCCGACGAATCTCGCCATCGCGCCGGCGATGAAGGAGCCGATCGGCGTGAAGCCGACATAGACGAAGACGTAGGTGGCCATCACCCGCCCGCGGAGCTCGTCCGGGACTACTGACTGAAGAATTCCATTCGCAAGCGCACCGTTGATCAGCATCGTGAGTCCAAGCGCGAGCAGGATGACCGCGGCGACGTGAACGGAGCGAGCGAGGGAAAAGAGAATCGTGAGGCCAGCGAACGCGTACGCGGTGGCGTTGAACAATCTTCCGCGACGGATACGAGCGCCCAATCCCGCCAGCGAGAGCGCGCCTGTGAGCGCCCCGATCCCCACGAAAGTCAGCAGCAGTCCGTACCCGCTCGCGCCGGTGTGCAGGACGTCGCGCGCTACGACAGGCATCATCGTCAAATACTGAAATCCAAAAATGGAATAGACGGCGATCACACCCATCAACCCGGAGACCGACCGCGAGCTGCGTATGTAGTCGACACCCTGTTTTAGCTGCTCGAACGGCGACACCAGGTGCTGCACGGGAGTCCACCGTGGCAGCCTGATCTGGGCGAGACTGGCGAGCACCGCGAAATAGCTCAGCGCATTGATTCCGAAGCACCATGCCAGACCGAACTTCGCGAGCACGATCGCGGCGATCGATGGGCCAACGATTCTCGCGAGGTTGAACCCGCCGGAGTTGAGGGCGATGGCATCGACGAGATCCTCGCGCGACACGAGCTCGACGATCATTGCCTGGCGCGCCGGTATCTCGAACGCCGAGATGAATCCACCGGCGGTGGTCACGGCGAGCAGCCACGGGAAATTGACGCGACCAGTCCAGGTGAGCCACCAGAGAGCAGCCGCTTCGATGAGCAGCAATGTCTGGCAGATGATGACGATGCGGAGCTTACTGCGTCGATCGGCGATGACTCCGCCATAGAGTGAAAGCAGCAGCACCGGAAAGGTGCCCGCAGCGCTCACCACGCCGACGAGAAAAGCGCTGTTGGTCAGCTCGAGGGCGAGCCATCCCTGACCTACCTGCTGCATCCAGGTTCCGATCAGCGATACGGTTTGTCCGGTCCAGAAAAGTCGGAAATTCCGGTGAACCTGGAGCGCCCTGAACGGGTTGATCGATCGACGCTGGGCGCGCGCTGGAGTGGGGTGAACCATTCAGCACGCATTATACACGGCTCGCGCTCACGGTTGTATGTTAGAGTCATGCGCTTCCACACCTACTCGAAGTTCAGCCCGGAAGCTGCTGATGCGGTCGATCTTCAGGCGCTGCTGGACAAGCTCGCGGATTTTCTGCTGCAGTCGGGGTTCGCGGGCGGACAAAACCTCAATCCGTACTTCGACGATTTCGATTCCGAGCCCGATCGATCCGTCGAGGCTCTGCGCCAGGCCATTCTCGATGCACTCATCGAGAGCGGCCAGTTTACGCCCGAGCTGCTGGAAGCGCTGCGCGGTGATGGGACAAAGGAATCACAGGAAAAACTGAGCGAGCTGCTGGACAGTCTGATCCAGAAGCTGGCCGCCGAGGGTTACCTGAACCTGCAGGCGCCGCCCCAAATGCCCGCTGGACATCAACCGGTGACGGGACGCGGAAGTCTGGCGCAGGCAGCGTCGAAGAGTGTCCAGTTCAATCTCACCGACAAGGGCATCGACTTCCTTGGTTACAAGAGTCTCCGCCACATTCTGAGCTCGCTGGGCAAGTCGAGCTTCGGCTCGCACGACACTCCGCATCTAGCGACGGGAATCGAAGCGGACGGCTACAGCAAGGAGTATGAGTTCGGTGACGTCCTCAACATGGACGTTAACGAGACCCTCAAGAACTCACTCGCGCGCACCGGCTCGCTCGATGTTCCGATGGATCTCGACTACAGCGACCTGATGGTGAGGCAGGCGGAATATCGCTCGTCGTGCGCGACGGTGCTGATGCTCGACACTTCCCACTCGATGATCCTCTACGGCGAAGATCGCTTCACGCCAGCGAAGAAGGTGGCGCTCGCGCTGACGCATCTCATTCGTACCCAGTTCCCGGGTGACACGCTTCAGGTCGTTCTCTTCCACGACTCCGCCGAGGAGATTCCGCTTTCCACGCTCCCGCAGGCGCAGGTCGGTCCGTATCACACCAACACGGCGGAAGGACTCAAGCTCGCGCGACGGCTCCTCATGGCGCAGAAAAAAGACATGCGGCAGATCGTGATGATCACCGACGGCAAGCCCAGCGCGATGACGATGCCGAACGGGCAGATCTACAAGAACTCGATGGGCCTCGACAGCACCGTGATCGCGACGACGCTGAGAGAGGTGGCGAACTGCCGGCGCGCCGGTATTCTGATCAATACCTTCATGCTGGCGCGCGACCGGGCGCTGGTCGAGTTCGTGAAGAAGGTGTCGGAGATCAGCAAGGGCAAGGCGTACTTCACCAACACCATGACGCTGGGACAGTTCATCCTTATGGATTTTCTGAGGAAGAAGACGCAGAAAATCTCGTAGCGCTAACCAACTGCAACTGAAGACTACCTGCCAGGGGCTGTGGGCGTGCCGGCTGGTGGCTCCGGGCGACAACAACTTCACAACAACTTACGAATGCGAATCACCGGAGTTCTCTCGGCTCTAGGGATCACACTCACTGCGGCCTGCGCGTCCGTTCCAAGGCAGCGTGCGGCGGCGCGTTACGACATCCTCATCACCAACGCGCGAATTGTCGACGGCACTGGGAATCCCTGGTACCGTGGCAGCGTTGCCACGATCGGCGACCGTATCGCGTACGTCGGGCCGTCGGTGATGGGATTGAGCGCCAGCCGTGTGATCGATGCGAAGGACCAGGTCGTCGCGCCGGGCTTCATCGACATGCTGGGACACTCAGAGTTCGCGATCCTGCGCGGACCGCACGCTGTCTCCAAGATCACGCAGGGCATCACCAGCGAGATAACGGGCGAGGTAAGCTCCGCCTGGCCGAACGTCGCGCTGGGTGAGCAGCCGAATCCGCGGTACCCGTGGCGATCACTCGGCGAATACTTCGCGTTCCTGGAGAAGAGCGGGACCGCCATAAATCTCGGGACGTACGTCGGCACGAGCTCGGTCCGCGAGGCGGTGATGGGTCAGGCGACGCGCCATCCAACCGACCCCGAGATGAAGCAAATGGGCTCCCTGATCGACTCGGCGATGCGCGATGGGGCGGTGGGCCTCGGGACCGGGCTGATTTATCTGCCGAGCACGTTCTTCTCGACCGAGGAATTGGTCGCGCTCACGAAATACGTAACACCGTACAGAGGCGGATACGCGGCGCATATTCGTAGCGAAGGTGCGCGACTGATCGACGCCATTCGCGAGACGATCCAGATCGCGTCCGAAGCCGGCACGTGGGCAGAGATCAGGCACATCAAGTCGCGCTCGCTCGAGCAGATGCAGCAGGCGGTCGCCCTCATCGACTCGGCGCGCGCGGCAGGTGTCGACATCACCGCCGACCAGTACCCTTACATAGCGAGCGGAACTGGTTTAGCGGCGATGCTCAATACCTGGGTACAGGAAGGCGGCAGCGATTCGCTCGTCATCCGACTCAAGGATCCGGCGGTGCGCGCGCGACTCAAGGCGGAGCTCGGCGCGGACAGCGCTGCCGGCATTCGAACAGCGGCGCGCACGATGGTGAACGAAGTCGGCGTCGATTCCCTCAAGATCTACGAGGGCAAGCTGCTCACCGAGATCGGGAAGATGCGGAACGAAGACCCTTATGATGCGGCATTCGACATTCTCATCGGAGATCGCGGACGAACGAGCGCGATCTATTTCTCCTTCAACGAGGAAGCGCTACGGTACGTCATGAAGCAGCCATGGGTATCGGTCGGGCAGGATGCCGGCGCGGTCAGCCCGGATTCGACGGGTAAGTGGCGCGAACGCGGACATCCGCGCGGGTTTGGAACCTTTCCGCGAATTCTCGGGCGCTACGTGAGACAGGATTCCGTGATCTCGCTCGAGTTTGCGATTCGCAAAATGACGTCGCTGGCCGCGCAGAGAGTGGGGATCAACGATCGAGGGCTGCTCAAGCCGGGGATGTACGCGGACATCACTGTCTTCGATCCAAACACCATCATCGACCGTTCGACTTACGAGAATCCATCGCAGCTGGCAACGGGGGTGAGCTACGTACTGGTGAACGGCGTACCAGTCGTCGATGGCGGACAGGTGACCTCCGCGCTCCCGGGCCGGGCGCTTAGAGGACCTGGCTACTCGCTGCGGCATTAGACGCGGCGGGTGTGCTCGACAGGCGCTGAGATTGTCGCGATGACTTCCTGACCAGTCCTAATCGGCCAGCAACCCGATCTTCAGCGCGAAGTCCACGTAGTCGCTGCGGTGCGCGAGCCCGAGCTTCTCGTTGATGCGCTGTTTGTAGGTATCGACAGTTTTGGGACTGATAAATAATTTCTCGCCGATTTCCGGCGCGCTGTACCCGCGCGCGACAAACTTGAGAACGTTCTGCTCGCGCTCGGTCAGCTTCTCGAATTTGGTGCGCTCGTCGGCGTGCTCCGCGCGGCGCTGAATTCTCTGCGCCAGCGCGCGCGCAGCGGACGGCTGCATGTACACGTCGCCGTGAGCAACGGCGCGGACGGCGTCGATGAGCTCGCGATCGGCGGCGCTCTTGACGAGATAACCGCTCGCCCCCGCTTCCAGCAGCGGAACGAGATATGAGTCCTCCGCGTGCATCGTGAGGATCAGGACCTTACCGCGCGTCTTCCTCGCGACGAGTTCTTTGGTTGCTTCGGCGCCGTCCATCTCACCCATCGAGAGATCCATCACGATCACATCAGGGTCGAGCCTGTCGGCTAGGGACAGGGCATCCTTCCCAGTGGACCCTTCGCCGATGACCTCGATATCCTTGGCCGTTCCCAGAACTGCTTTGAGTCCCGCGCGCACGACGGCATGGTCATCCACCAGGACCACCCGTATCATCCCATCCCTCAAGCCGCCTCCGTGTCGAGACCGATCCGCGCTACGACGCGCGTACCTTTGTCCGGCGTACTATCTATGCAGAGCTCGCCGCCGGCAAGTGAGAGACGCTCCTGAATAGCTGCAAGGCCACTTTTCCGGCGCTTGACTTCGAGGGGACCGTCAAAGCCCCGCCCGTCGTCGGCGACCTCGAGCTCGATAAGGCCTGGCCGCCCCCGCAAAGAAACGTCGACGTGACCCGCGTCCGCGTGTCTCTCGACATTGCGAAGCGCTTCCTGCGCCACGCGATACAGTGTCGCGGAAAGCGCGGGTGGAATGATGACGCCTGAGACATCCACTCTTACATCTACCTCCACCAACGAGCGTTGCTGGGTCGCGTCACCAAGGGCTTCGAGCGCGGCGGGCAACCCGAGATCGTCCGCCACTCGCGGGTGCAGAGAGCGCGAGACGTTTCGTATCTCTTCGATTGATGTCCGAAGCAGCTCCCTCACGTTCGCCAAGCGAGAGCTCGCCGGACCCTGCTCAATTTCGTTGGCAACGGCCGCGATCTGAAAGCTTGCCGCTACGAGCGTCTGTCCTACGGTGTCATGAAGGTCGCGAGCCACCCGCGCCCGCTCCCGTTCTTCCGCATAGACAACTTCCGCCCCCAGCTTTCGCATACGCTCCCTGCCGGCAGCGATGTTGTCGAGCATCTCGTTCATGGTGGTTGCGAGATGTAACAGCTCGGGATCCGCAACGAGTGAGGGCTGCACTCGCTCTGCGAGGCGTCCGTCCGACACTCGTTTCGCGACACGTTCGAGTTCGGCGATTGGGCCGAGCGCGAGCCTTACTAGCGCAAAATTCACCGCCGCCGCCAGGACTATAGCGCCGACAACGACGTACACATCAGTCACGCTGCCCGGCCTGAGCCACGTTTCGCCGAAGAGCGCGGGTACAGCAAAGCTGAGGATGATCAGATTCGCGCCGAGGAGCTTCGTCTCGAGTGAAACACCAAGCACTCCGCGAAGCCAGCTTGGCAGACGGGGCCGTTTTGGAAGCGCAAGACCAGGCTGGGTGGATAGTATCGTTCGAGCGACCGTCATGTGCGCCTCACTTCACGATCAGAGCGGTAACCATGCCGAACATGCCGTGATCGGATTCGGCGTGCGGCAAAATATGGCAGTGAAACGCCCACGTTCCCGGATTGTTGCAATTGACGATCACGTCCCAGCGCTCGCCTGGCGCAACGTTGAGTGTATCGCACTTCCAGGGGGCCGGTTGTGCCCAGCCATCTTTCGCGATGACGGTCATGTGCATCCCATGAAGGTGCATGGGGTGGATCATCATTCCTTCGTTCATGAAACGAATGCGGACCTTCTGGCCTTTCTTCGCGACGATCGGCTCGGTGGCCGGAAAGCTCTTCCCGTTGAAGGTGTAGCCGTGAGCGCCATCGTTGAGGACGAGCACGTAGTCGATGTCGGCTTTCTCGATTGGTAGCGGGCTCTTCGGCTCGATGATGAAAGCGCCCAGCAGACCAAGTCCTACCTGCGTTGCTGAATTATGGTGTGAGTGGTACATGTGCGACCCGGGATTGGGCGCGGTGAATTCATAGGTGTACGTCTGCCCCGATTTTATGGGAGGCTGAGTAATGAACGGCACGCCATCCTGATCATTGGGCAACTCCACCCCGTGAAAATGGATCGCTGTGGATTCTGTGAGCTCGTTCTTGATGATGACGCGCACGCGATCACCTTCGCGGACGCGAATCTGCGGTCCGGGTATCTGGTCGTTGTAAGCCCACGCCTCGACAGTTTGTCCGGGAGCGGTTTCCCAGGAAATCTTTTTCGCGGTCAGCTCGAAAACCTTTACGCCGTTACTCAGGCGCGGTTGGAGCAATTGGTTTCCCTTCCCAGCGGTCCTGGCGGGAAACGACTTGATGCCCGCTTCGTGCATCTTGTCCATCGCTTCCGCCGCGGCGGCCGCGGAGACTGGCGCCGGATTGGGCGCCATCGAGCCGCCACTGTGATCGGCATCGCTTGCGTTGACCGACTGCGCACCTGATTCGCCAATCGAGCATGCGGATACCGCGCTGCCCGCGAGGGCCGTGAGCGCGGTATTCCGAAGGAAATCGCGGCGCGAGCCCTTCTTACTCAATAGCGCGGCGGGCATTTTTAGCTCGTCATTGTTGTTCACTGCTCTCGCTCCTTGTGTGCTGAGTTGGACACCAACCCAAGTTTACGATCGAGAGGCGGTTGACTCTGTGGTGGCTCGGAGGATTTTTCAGAGGAGAACACCTCGTCCTTTGTAGGGAATAACCTGACACGCATGTCCGAATCGATAACGCAGGAAATCCTGGCGGAGATCGTGGAGATTGCCGCTGATGCGGTGATCTGCATGGACGCTTTTCAGCGCATCACGTTTTTCAACAAAGGCGCTGAGAAGATCTTCGGCTGGACGTCAGCGGAAATCATCGGTGAGCGGATCGAGACGCTGATCCCCGAGAGATTCAGGGGCAATCACCCCCGGCAGGTGGCAGAGTTCGGGCGCTCAGATGTAAAGGCGCGTCGGATGGGTGAGCGCCGCGAGATCGCCGGCCTCAGGAAAGGGGGCGTCGAGTTCCCCGCCGAGGCTGCAATCTCGCAAGTCCATCAGGGCGATAGCGTCGTCTACGCCGTTGTGTTGCGTGACGTGACTGTTCGGAAGCGCTTTGAGCAGCGGCAGCAATTTCTCGCCGAGGCCGGTGAGAAGTTGGCCGCGTCCTTCGGCTCATCGGAGACCCTGAATCAAGTAGCACGGCTCGCGGTTCCAGCCATTGCCGAGGGATGCATTGTCGAAAGCATGGTCGGCAACGGGTTCGTTGCCGGCGCGGCGGCGCACGTCGATCCCGCCATCGAGGAAATCCTCGATCAGCTGGGCGTTGCCGGATCGCGGGTTCCACCGGCGAGTCACCCTCTCGCTGAGATTCTCGAGAAGCGATCGCCAGTGTTACTGCAGTCCAATGCCTCGCAACGGCTTCTCGAAACGAGCACGGTGCCGGCTTATCGGGTCGCGATCGAGGCAATGCGTCCCGAATCAGCGCTTTTTCTCCCGCTCGTAGCTCGCGAGCAGCTCATAGGCGCCCTCTGCCTCTTCCGGACGAGGGGTGCCTTCGATGGTGATGACCTTGGATTTGCGGAGGATCTCGCTCGGCTTACTGCGCTTGCTTTGGATAACGCCCGTCTGCACGACACCGTCCGCGCAAGTTTGCGCGCACGCGACGAAATGGTAGGAGTCGTGTCGCATGATCTGCGAAACCCGGTTGCGGCGGTGAAGATGTTGAGTCGCGCACTGCTCCGTGACTCGGAAAATGGCGAAGCCAAGGAACGAGACAACATCGAGCTTATTTCACAGGCGGCCGAACAAATGGATGCGCTCATTCGCGACCTGCTCGACGTGAATCGTCTCGATGCTGGCAAGCTGGCGATCGCTCCCGCCGCGGTAGATCCGTCGCTCCTTCTGACGGACGCGCTTCAGACGCTGCGGCCGCTCGTCGACGAGAAAGGCATCAGCCTCGATCTCCAGATAGAGACATCTTTGCCGAAGGTCTTCGCGGACCGCGAGCGGATTCAGCAAACCCTGTCCAATCTGGTCGGCAATGCTATCAAGTTTTCGCCATCCGGATCGAAAATCGTCGTCGTTGCGCGAAGGGACGCGAGCGGCGTCGTCTTCTCGGTACTGGACAACGGGAAGGGCATCGCTCCGGAGGAGCTGCCCAGGGTATTCGATCGATACTGGCAGTCGTCGCGCACCGATCGTCAGGGCGCTGGCCTCGGACTCGCGATCGCCAAAGGTCTGATCGAGGCGCACGGTGGCAGGATCTGGGTAGAGAGCGCACCGGCGAAAGGAACGAACGTCTCGTTCACACTGCCGATTGCCTGAGATTTCGGGCCTCAATCTCCTCGCGGGACAGATCGCGAAAGGTGACTTGTCCGGGCATTACGGACCCGCCGAAGCGCGACCAGAGATTTCAACGACACGGATTCGAAAGAGCTGATCGCGGAATGGGACGGGATCCGACTCGCCGAGCGCCAACTGTACGAGGCTGCGCATCAGGGACACTGCCTTAGCATGAATTGTCGCGTCCGCCGCTGTAGTGCCGGGCTCGATTATATAAAGCGGGCCACGCACGACAACGCTGCGCCACTCAAAGAGCTGAGTGTATTCGTCTATTTCGAAGACAACGCGTCGGTTTCGAAGGAGTTCGCGGAGCTTACCTCCAGCTGCGGTTCGGCCATAGATCCAACCGTCTTCGTAGACGTAGTGCACCGGTACGATGCTCACTCTGTCCTGCAGCGCAAAACCAATCCGTCCCACTCTGTTGCGGGCGAGAATGGCTTCGCACTGCTGGAATCGATCGAGTACAGTAAAGAGCGGCGCTTCGTCAGCCGTGCGGGCGGTGGGGGCGGTGGGGGCGGTGCAGGCCACGAACTCGGCGGCGGGACGCGATTTCAAAAGTGCGGCGTGGTTTGTCATGGTGGGTGCTCCTATTGAACCAACTTTCTGGGTTGCTGTAACTGCGTGACGCCGCGCTGTTTTCTGCGGCGGCGCCACGCAATCCGGTCAAAAGGCCACAACGCCCTCGACCATGAATCCCTTGAACTTCCCGCCGTTCCGAATGTCAGTCGTCGGGAAATCGAGGTACTTCTGATTCACGAACTCGAGCTTGGTGAGAATGTTAGGAGTGAGGAACCAGCCTCCGCCAACCTGGGAGCGGTTGACCTTCACGTCGGGAGTGCCGACTGTGAGCTGGCCCTTAACCGTGTTGTAGCGAGCGGCGACGTATACGCGCTGG
>WNGC01001841.1_pt1 | contig 14832 bp, 14 predicted proteins | sample 5400051 | NCBI WGS metagenome assembly WNGC01 (sample SAMN13153368, study PRJNA577476) | soil metagenome | isolation source: 20 cm soil or saprolite under grassland replicate 2 | place: USA:California | collected 2016-06-15 | reverse complement strand
CGCGCGTGATGGCCGAGCGCACGGTGCGCGTCGTCGTCGCCAAGCCGGGCCTCGACGGCCACGACCGCGGGGCGAAGATCGTCGCGCGCGCGCTGCGCGACGCGGGGTTTGAGGTGATCTACACGGGCCTCCACCAGACGCCCGAGCAGATCGTCACGACGGCCGTCCAGGAGGACGCCGACGCGATCGGGCTCAGCGTGCTCTCCGGCGCCCACAACTACCTCTTCACGCGCGTGCTCGAGCTCCTGAAGGAGAGGGGGGCGGAGGACGTCGTGGTCTTCGGCGGCGGCATCATCCCGCCCGAGGACATCGCCGCGCTCAAGACCCTGGGCGTGAAGGAGCTGTTCACGCCCGGCACCTCCACCCAGGACATCGTCCGCTTCGTCCGCCAGCACGTCCGCGCGGCGGTCTAGACGCACACGCCGTGTGAACACTGGATGATCAGGAAGCTCGGCGGGAAGTAGGGCATGGACTTCGAGCTGAGCGACGACCAGCAGCGGATCCGCGCGGTCGCGCGCGAGTTCGCGGACGCCGAGCTCGGCGACAAGATCGCGCCGTACGATGCGCGCCACGAGTTCGCGTGGGAGATCGTGAAGAAGCTGGGCCCGCTGGGCTTCCTCGGCGTGCTGGTGCCGGAGGACTACGGCGGGGCCGGGCTCGACTACGTCTCGTACGCGCTGATCGTTGAAGAGCTGAACCGCGGCGACGCCTCGGTCGGCATCACCATGTGGGCCCACAACTCGCTCTGCACCAACCACATCGCCCTCTTCGGCTCGCCCGCGCAGAAGCAGACGTACCTGCCGCGCCTGGCCTCGGGCGCGGTGCTCGGCGCCTGGGGGCTCACCGAGCCCGGCTCCGGCTCCGACGCCGCCGCGCTGCGCACGCGCGCGGTGGAGCGCGACGGCGCGTGGGTGCTGAACGGCACCAAGGCCTTCATCACGAACGCGTCGGTGGGGGAGATCGCCGTCGTCCTGGCGCGGACGGATGCGGAGAAGAAGTCGCGGGGCATCTCGGCGTTCATCCTGGAACGGGGGACGCCCGGGTTCCGCGCCGGGACCCCCTATCGGAAGCTCGGGCTCCACGCATCGGACACCGCCGAGCTGGTGCTCGAGGAGGCGCGGGTACCCGCCGCGAACCTCCTCGGCGAGCGGGGCGCGGGCTTCGCGCAGGCGATGACGGTCCTCGAGGGCGGGCGGATCGCGATGGCGGCGATGGCCGTCGGCATCGCGCAGGCGGCCGTGGACCAGGCCGTCCGGTACATGAAGCAGCGGAGCGCATTCGGCAAGACGCTCGCCGAGTTCAACGGCCTGCAGGGGATGCTCGCGGATCTCGTCACCGAGGTCGAGGTCGCGCGCCTGCTGACCCTGCGCGCCGCGTGGCTCAAGGACCAGGGCCGGCCGGCGATGCACGCGGCGGCGATGGCCAAGCTCTTCGCCTCGGAGACCGCGATGAAGGCCGCCACCCAGGCCGTGCAGATCCACGGCGGCGCCGGGTACATCGCCGAGTTCCCCGTCGAGCGCATCTTCCGCGACGCGAAGCTCACCGAGATCGGTGAGGGGACGTCCGAGATCCAGCGCCTGGTGATCGCCCGGGAGATCCTCGGCTTCTCGTGAGCGCGTCCCCGCCGCTGATCGCGGTCGAGGGCGTCGGCAAGCGTTACGCGACAAGCTCGGGGCCCATCGAGGCCCTCCAGGACGTCTCGCTCACCGTCGGCGAGGGCGAGTTCTGCACGCTCATCGGTCCTTCCGGGTGCGGCAAGTCCACGCTCCTCGGCATGCTCGGCGGGCTCACGGCGCCCGACCGCGGACGCGTGCTCGTCGAGGGGCGGCCCGTCACCGGGCCCGACCCGCGGCGGGTCGCGACCGTCTTCCAGGACCCGGGCCTCTTTCCGTGGCGCACCGCGCTCGAGAACGTGGAGTTCGGCCTCGAGCTCCAGGGCGTGCCCGCCGCGCGGCGGCGCGCGATCGCGACCGATCTCCTCGGCCCGCTCGGCCTCGCGGGCTTCGCCGGCAAGTACCCGCGCGAGCTCTCGGGCGGCATGCGGCAGCGCGTGGCGATCGGGCGCGCGCTGGCGATCGACACGAAGATCGTCCTGATGGACGAGCCCTTCGGGGCGCTCGACGAGCAGACGCGGCTCCTCATGGGCGAGTGGCTCCTCGAGATCTGGCGGCGGACGAAGAAGACCGTGATCTTCGTCACCCACAGCCTGCAGGAGGCGCTCGTCCTCTCGACCCGGATCGCGGTCCTGACGGCGCGCCCGGGCCGCATCAAGTCGGTCCTCGAGCTCGGCATGGGCTACCCGCGGCCGATGGAATCGGCCGAGCTGGTGGCGCTGCGCGCGAAGCTCTGGCACGACATCCGCGAGGAGTCGCTGCGCGCGATGGGCGGTGAACGGTGACCGTCGCGCTCGTCCGGCTCGGCCTCGTGGCCGCCGCGCTCCTTGTCTGGGAGGTGGCGGGTCGCGCCGCCAACCCGCTCCTGGCCGTCCCGCCGTCGGCGACGCTCCCGGCGCTCCGCGAGCTCCTGCTGCTCCGCTCGTACCCGGACCTCGGCGCCAGCCTCCTCGTCACGCTCCGCGAGATCGCGACCGCGTACGCGCTCGCGGTGGCGGTGGGGCTCGCGGTCGGCGGGACGCTGGGGATGAACCGCCTCCTCGGGCGCACCTACGGACCCATGCTCGCCGCGCTCTACGCGGTGCCGGCCGTCGTCTGGTACCCCTCGCTCATGCTCTTCTTCGGCCTCGACGCGGCGTCCAAGATCGCGTTCGGGTTCCTCCTCGGCTTCTTCCCGGTCACCCTGGCCGTCCTCGCGGGCATCCGGCAGGTCGACCCGCACCTCGTCAGGGTCGCGAAGAGCTACGGCGCCGGCCCGCTCACGGTCTTCTGCCGGGTCGTGCTGCCGGCGACGCTCTTCACGCTCGTCGGTGGCCTCCGCACGGGGCTCGCCCTGTCGGTGATCGGCGTCATCGTCGGCGAGATCCTCGGCAGCAAGCGCGGGATGGGCGCGCTCATCAACCACGCCTACGGCCTCCTCCGGACGGCCGACTACGTCGCCCTCGTACTGGTGACGCTCGCGCTCATCGTCGGCACCGACGTCGTCGCGGGACTCGTCGAGCGGAAGGCGCGCGCGTGGAGCGAGTGAGTGCTCGTCGGGTGCGCGGCCTGCAGCTCGTCAGCGTCCTCGCCCTGCTCTCCGCCTGGGAAGGGGCGGCGCGCGCGGGCTGGGCCGACCCGCTCTTCGTCCCCGCGCCGAGCGCGGTCGCCCGCGCGTTCGGGCTGATCGGCGGCCCGGCGCTCGCGGCGCTCGGCGACACGCTCGGCAAGACGGCGATCGCCTACGTGCTCTCGATGGTCCTCGGCGTCGCGGCCGGGCTCGCCGTCGGCTCGATCCGCCTGCTCCGCGACGTGCTGAACCCGTTCGTCGTCGCCCTCTACGGCATCCCGAAGATCCTCGTGCTGCCGTGGATCGTGCTGCTGCTCGGCTACGGGACGGCGCCGGCGATCTTCTACGGCACGCTCCACGGTCTCTTCCCGGTCCTGGTCCTGGTCATGGGCGCGGTGCGCGACGTGGACCGTACGCTCGTCACCGTGGCGCGCTCCTATGGCGCCACCACGTGGCAGCTCTACTGGAAGGTGCTCCTGCCCGCGATCGTCCCGTCCGTGTTCGCCGGGATGCGCCTCGCGATCGTCTTCTGCCTGCTCGGCGTGCTGGTCGTGGAGATGTTCGCCGGGATCCGCGGCATGGGCTACGTCATGGGTGCCTTCGCCAACGGCTTCCAGGCGCCGGAGCTGTTCGCCGCCACGGGGCTCGTGTCCGCGGCCTCGGTCGCGATCGTACTGGCGCTCGACCATGTGAGCGAGCGCCTGTCCCACTGGCGCGGCTAGCGTCAGTTCGTTTCCGGCCGCGCGGTCAAGGCTTTTCCGCCCCCGCTTTGCGGTGCCTTCCCGATGGTCGCGCCGCCCCCCCGGCTCGAGACTCAGGAGCAGGGAGGAACCGCGATGGCCGGGGCCCAGGGCAGCGTCACCGGCGTTCTCGTGGCGCTCGCCTTGTGGTGGGTGCCGGCTCTAGGGGCGGAGATGGCCGTCTCGCGGAACGTCGATGTCGCCGGCGACGACGTGGCCGGGCAGCTGCAGCAGCCGGTCGCCGACATGGAACACGAGCTGGCGCAGCGGGGCTGCGTCGCGTTTTCTCGCGCGTACTGGTCCGACAGCACTCCCCTCCGGACCGTTCACGTCGAGGTGCGCTGCAAGGAGGGCAACGAGGATGGACGGCTTAGCCTCCGCTGAGATCGTGACCGTCTACCGGGCGCTCGATGACAGCATCCACCACGCCAGGTGCGGTCAGCGGATCGCGCTGCAGGGCCGGCGCGGGAGCGTGGGACCGGACATGGAGCTGGATTTCTACTGCTTCGCCTGCGCGGAATCCGTGACGCTCCCGCTGTGCGTGCTGGCGCGCATCCCCGTGGCCGACGAGGCCGCCGCCGTCGCGGCCTGAGCGCGGCGGCCCGCGCGGCCGCTATTCGCCCCGCAGCGTCGGGTCGAGGAGGTCGCGCAGCCAGTCGCCGGTGCGGCTCACCACGAGCGAGGTGAGCATCAGCACGAGCCCGGGGAAGGTCGAGATCCACCACGCCGTGTCGAGGTACTCCCGCCCCTCCTGGATCATCCCGCCCCAGGACGGCGTCGGCGGCTGGATGCCGAGGCCGAGAAACGAGAGCGTCGCCTCGAGCACGATCGCCCGCGCCAGCTCGAGCGTCGCGATGACGACGAGCGTCGAGAGCACGTTCGGCAGGATGTGCCGGAGCACCACGCGCCCGACCGAGCCGCCGAGGGCCTGGATCGCGTCCACGAACTCGCGCGAGCGCAGCACGAGCACCTGCGAGCGGAGGATGCGCGCGTAGGAGACCCACCCCGAGAGGCCGATGACGACGATCAGCGTCGGGAAGCTCGGGCCCAGCACCGCGATGATCCCGATCGCGAGCAGGATGAACGGGAAGGCCAGCTGCGCGTCGGCGAGCGTCATGATCACGCTGTCCGTGACGCCGCCGCGGAACCCGGCGGTGATCCCGAGCGTCGCGCCGACGACGCCCCCGACGACCACCGCCGCGAGGCCCACCACGAGCGAGACCCGCGCCCCGTAGATCACGCGCGAGAGGACATCGCGTCCGAGCTGGTCGGTGCCGAGGAGCCGCGCGCGGCCGTCGAGCGCCCCCCGCGTGGGCGGCGCGAGCCGTCCGCGCAGGGCCTGGCGGGTCGGGTCGTGGGGCGCGAGCCACGGCGCGGCCGCGGCGACGATTCCAAGGAGCGCCACGAACGCGAGACCCGCCATCACCAGCCGCACCGTCCGGCGCGCTCGCGCGCCGCCGCGGGCGAGCGCGTCGACGCCGCCCGCGTCAGCGAAGGCGGGTGCGGGGATCGAGGAGGCCATAGATCGCGTCGATCGCGAAGTTGATCGCGACGAACATGATCGCGGAGAAGAAGACCGCGCACTGCACGACCGGGTAGTCCCGGTTGTAGATGGACTGGATCGCAAGCCGTCCGATCCCGGGCCACGCGAAGACGGTCTCGGTGACGACCGCGCCGCCGAGGAGCGTGCCGAACTGGAGGCCGGTGATCGTGACGATGGGGAGCGCCGCGTTCTTCAGCGTGTGCTTGGTGATGACGACCCACTCGGCGACGCCCTTGGCGCGCGCCGTCCGGATGTAGTCGGCGTGGAGCACCTCGAGGACGGCCGAGCGCGTGAGGCGCGCGATCGAGGCCATCGTGAAGGCGCCGAGCGTGAGCGCGGGGAGCACGAGGTGCGTGACGTCGCCGCGCCCGCCCGTCGGGAAGAGGTCGGCCTTCAGCGAGAGCAGCAGGATGAAGAGGATCCCGAGGTAGAAGGTGGGCGCCGCCTGGCCGACGAGCGCGACGGCCATCGCCGCGTGGTCCACCAGCGAGTTGCGCCGGATCGCCGAGAAGACGCCGATCGGCACCGCGACGAGGGCCGCGAGGAAGAACGAGGTCAGCCCGAGCTCGACCGTGGCGCCGAGGTAGCCTCGCACGACGGCGAACGCGGGCTCGCGGAAGTGGATCGAGCGGCCGAAGTCGCCGCGGAGGATGTTGCCGGCGAAGACCGCGTACTGGATGGGCAGCGCGCGGTCGAGGCCGAGCTCGCGGCGGACCCGCATGATCTCGCTCGTCGGCGCGTCGGGCGGCAAGAGCAGCGGCACCGGGTCGCCCGACAGACGCATGACGACGAAGACCACCGTCGTGACGAGCCAGACGGCGACGAGCGCTCGCAGGAGCTTCGGACCGAGGAAGCCGAGGACGGCGCGCATCGGGGATGGCGCGCCCGGGGCCCCGGCCAGGGAGCCCCGGGTGCTTCGGCCGCTACGCGCGCCTGAGCTTGAAGTTGAAGCGACGGAGCTCGAACTGCTGATTCGGGTTCGGGGTCCACTCGACGTACTTCTGGAGGCCGTAGTCCTCGTACGGCTGGATGACCGGCAGCCACGGGAGGTGCTCGAGGAAGATCTTCGTCATCTCGCGGTACGCCTCGGCGCGGAACTTCTCGTCGACCGAGAAGCGCGCGGCGCTGCCCAGCTCGTCCCACCGCGCGTCGCGCCAGTAGTCCTGGGGCCCGCCGGGGCCGAGGAGCCGCCACATCATGCCGTCGGGGTCGCCGAGCGTCGAGGTAGGGTCGGACCAGAAGACGCCCTTGAACGACTTCTCGCGGTTCTTCTGGGCGCGGACCGAGTACTCGATGACCTCGAGCTTCACGTTGACCCCCACGTCCTTCCACATGCCCTGGATCGCCTCCGACATCTGCTTGTCGTTGGACACGTAGGCGACGGTGGTCTCGATCCAGATCTCCTCGTTCTTGTACCCAGCCTTCTTCAGCAGGTCGCGGGCCGCGCCGGGATTGTAGGCGAGCGGCGGCAGGCTTGGATCGAAGTGGTTGTCGCCCTTTGCGATCGGGCCGTTCGGCACGACGCCGCGCCCGCGCCAGAGCTCCTTCACGATCGCCTCGCGATCGATCGCCATCGAGAGCGCTTGCTTCACGAGCGGGTTGTCGAGGGGTGGGCGCTTGCTGTTGACGGCGAGCACGTAGAGACCCGCGTAGAGGGCGCCGGCGACACGCGTCGAGGCGTTGCCGGTGACGCGCTCGCCCTGGTCGGCGGGCAGCTGCGTGATGATGTCCACCTCGCCCTTGAGGAGCGCCGCGATCCGCGGCGCCGTTTCGGGGATCGACCGCACGCTGACGCGCTCCACGTCGATCCGGCCGCCCCAGTAGTCCGGGTTGGCCTCCAACACGAGCCTGTCGTCCTTGACCCACGAGACGAACCGTACGGGGCCGGTGCCGACGGGCTTGGAGTTGAAGACGTCGTTGCCGAAGGCCTGCACGTACTTCGACGGCACGATCTGGCCGCCGTAGAAGGCCAGCCGCGCGGGCAGCAGCGGGTCCGGCTTCTTGGTGTGGATGACGAGCGTGGCGGCGTCCGGCGCCTCGATCTGGTCGATCGTGGTCAGCGCCGTTGCGACCATCGTCTTCGCGGCCGGATCGTACGTGCGCTCGATGCTGAACTTCGCGTCGGCGGAGGTGAACGGGTCGCCGTTGTGGTACTTGACCCCCTGGCGCAGCTTGAAGGTCCAGGTCGTCGGCGCGGTCAGCTTCCACTCCGTCGCCAGGCCCGGGTAGAGCTTGCCGTCGGGGTGGCGGCTCGTCAGATTGTCGAAGATGTTGAACGATACGCGGATGTCGTTCGACGAGGTGCTGAAGTGCGGATCGAACTTTGAGACGTCGCCGCCCTGCGCCCAGATGAGCTCGCGCTTTTGCGTGGTCTGCGCGTCGGCTCTCCGCAAGAGCGGATCGGGCAGCGCGGCGGCGGCGCCGAGGGCGGCCGCCCCTTTCAGTAGCTCGCGTCGTGTGACCTGGACCATAATGGCCTCCGTGGTGCAGCCGGTGGTGACTCGGGTAGTCGGCAATATATACGCTTCACAGAGGCAGTCAAGCACGCAGGAATCTTGCGGCTCATCTGAGTGCGTCGAGGCGATGGACCGGTGACGCACTTCGTCTACATGCTCCGGTGTGCCGACGGTTCGCTCTATACGGGGTCCGCGAGGAACTGGAAGGAGCGGCTGACGCTGCATGAGAACGGTCGCGCAGCCAAGTACACCCGGAGCCGCCGGCCGGTCCGGCTGGTGCGGCTCGAGACGCACGCGTCGAGGTCGGCGGCGCTGAAGGCCGAGGCGGTGATCAAGCGGCTATCGAAACAGGAGAAGGAAAACTACGTGCTCGCGGGAACGTCGTGATGACGCAGGTGGCGCGGATCCTCGTCGTCGATGACGAACCTCAGCTCCTCGACGTCCTCCAGGAGTATCTCTCCCAGCGTGGGCATCACGTCGAGACCGCGCTGAACGGCGAAGCCGCGTTGGCCGCGATCGCCCGCGCGCGCCCGGACGTGGTGCTCCTGGATTTCCACATGCCTGGCATGGATGGACTCGAGGTCCTCAGGCGGATCGGGACGCTGGCCCCGGTCATCATGGTGACAGCGAACACCGACATTCCCGCGGCGCGAGAGACCTTGAAAAGCGGCGCGTTCGACTACGTCACGAAGCCGGTCGATTTCGACCACCTGGACCGCGTCATCGAGGCGGCCCTGGCGTGGGGCGCTCCGCCAACAGCGGGCTGACGCACTTACTTGAGCGCTGCCCATGCTCGGCGGCGTAGCGCTTCGCGTTGTCGTTACCAAACGCGCGTCCACTGAGCCGGTGGCGCGTGTCCGCCCATCAAGCGCGACTGAGCCGCAAGCCAGGGTAGTCGCGAGATCCGACAGGGTGTCAACCTGCGAATGCCAGACTGCACCGCGTCTCGTGCACTTGCATCAGCGGAGAGCAGGCGAGCCCGTTCTTGGAGGACCCACCGCACCGAAAGGTGAAAATAAATCGATAGTTCTATGTCGGCGAGGTCACGCTCGCGCCGTGGCACGGAGCGTGCCTGAAGCTGGTAAGTGCCTCAAAGAAAACTGATCTTCCGGAATTGGCGTGCCTTGGGCAAGACTGGTCCACGCGGTCCGCGACGCCCGGATGAGACCGGCGGGTGTCCAGGGGGTACCCGTTCAATGAGGAAACCGCTCGGCCAGGGGCAGCAAGCCCCGGACGCGCTACAACAGAGCGAGGAGCGCTTCCGCTTGCTCGTTGCCCATGCGCTGGATGCCGTCATCACGATCGACCTCCAGGGGCTGATCACGAGTTGGAACCCGCAGGCGGAGCGCCTGTTTGGCTGGGCTCAGCAGGAGGTGCTCGGTCGACTCCTCTCCGAAACGATCGTTCCCCCCGCCTACCGTGAGGCTCACGAACGCGGCCTGGCGCACTTCCGGGCCACCGGAGAAGGCGCAGTGCTCAATCGGCGGATCGAGCTGACCGCCTTGCACCGGAACGGCACCGAGTTCCCGGTGGAGCTCGCGATCACTCCGATGCAGTGGGGAAAGACCACCGTCTTCAGCGCGTTTCTGCGCGACATCAGCGACAGGAAGCGAACCGAGCAGATCCTACGCGAGAGCGAAGCCAGCTTTCGGCTCCTGTTCGCCAACAATCCGCTCCCGATGTGGGTGTACGACGTGGCGACGATGGACTTTCTGGAGGTCAACGCCGTGGCGGTCGCGCACTACGGCTACTCGCGGGAGGAGTTTCTCCGCATGCGGATCAGTGACATTCGGCCGCCGGAGGACGTGCTCAAGCTCAAGGAGGTGGTGACCGGGCTTGCGATGGGAATGAACCACGCGGGCATCTGGAGGCATCGACTGAAGGATGGCCGGATCAGGGACGTCGACATCATGTCCCACTCCATCGAGTTCGCGGGCCGGCGCGCGGCGCTGGCGGTCGCCATGGACGTCACCGAGCTCAGGCAGACGCAGGCCTCGCTGGCCAGGTCCACCGAGCGTCTCCAGATCCTGCACGAGATCGATCGAGCCATGATCGCCGCGGAGGCGCCGGTGACCATCGCCGAGGCGGTCCTTCCGCGGTTGCGGGACCTGCTCGGGGTCCCACGGGCCATCGTGAACCTGTTCGACCTGGCGACCGGCGAGGTGGAATGGCTGGCGGCGGCGGGGCGCCGCCGCATCCGTGTCGGGCCCGGCGTCCGCTTTCCGCTGGCCCTGATGGGCGACGTGGAGGCCTTGCGGCGGGGGGAGCTGCAGGTGATCGACGTCGCCTCCCTGCCCCGCGGCCCCGACGCGGCGGCCCTGCTCGCCTCGGGCGTCCTCACGTACATGGTCGTGCCCATGATCGCCGGGGGCGAGCTCATCGGCGCCGTGAGCTTCGGGGGGGCGTCGAGCGAGTTCCCGCCCGAGCAGGTCAGCATCGCCCGGGAAGCGGCCACGCAGCTCGCGATCGCCCTGGAACAGGCGCGGCTCCGCGAGCGCGTGCAGCGCCACACGGACGAGCTCGAGCAGCGGGTGCAGGAGCGCACGCTCGAGCTGAGTGCCGCCAACGAAAAGCTCCAGCGCGAGGTCGCAGAGCGGCTGCGCGCGGAGGCCGAAGCCGCTCGCGCCAATCACGCCAAGAGCGACTTCCTCTCCCGCATGAGCCACGAGCTGCGTACACCGCTCAACGCGATCCTCGGATTCGCGCAGCTCCTGGAGTTCGACGCGCAGCGACCCGAGGACCGCGAGAGTGTCGACCAGATCGTCAAGGGGGGTCGACATCTGCTGAGTCTCATCAACGAGATCCTCGACATCGCCCGCATCGAGGCGGGGCGGCTGCCGCTCTCGCCCGAACCGGTCCGCGTGGGCGACTCGATCCAGCGGGTCTTGGACCTGGCGCGGCCGCTGGCCGTCGCGCGCTCGATCGAGCTCGAGAGCACCGGGGAGGCACTCCACTCTCAGCACGTGTGGGCTGACCACCAGCGGCTGCAGCAGGTGCTCCTGAACCTCGTGTCGAACGCGATCAAATACAACCGTGAGGGAGGCAGGCTCACCGTCGCATGTCACCCGGTTGCGGAAGGTCGGCTTCGGATCAGCGTCACGGATACGGGGCCGGGGATCTCCCCAGCCTTGCGAGAGCGGCTGTTCCAGCCGTTCGACCGACTGGGCGCCGAGCAGCAGGGGGTGGAGGGCACGGGCCTCGGTTTGGCGCTGTCCAAGCGACTCGTCGAAGCGATGAGCGGCGTGATCGGTCTGGACAGCGCACCGGGCAAGGGCAGCACATTCTGGGTCGAGTTCCTCCAGGCAGAGAGTCCCGTGGATCGTCTCGCTCGGACCGAGCCAAGCCCAGCGACGCTCGCCTCGCCCGCTGAACGGGACGGCACCGTTCTTTACATCGAGGACAATCTGTCGAATCTGCGTCTGGTCGAGCGCACGATCGCCCTGCGGCCGGGGGTGAAGCTCATCCCCGCGATGCTGGGACGGCTAGGACTCGCGCTGGCACACCAGCATCGGCCGGACCTGGTTCTGTTGGACCTGCACTTGCCGGATATCTCGGGAGACCACGTGCTGCGAGAGCTCCAAGAGGATCCCGAGCTGCGACGGACGCCGGTGGTCATCTTGAGCGCCGACGCCACGCCAGGGCAGGTTCAGCGGCTGCTCGCGGCAGGTGCGCGCGCGTATCTCACCAAGCCCCTGGACGTTCGACAGTTCCTCACCCTTCTCGACGAAACACTGTCCGCCTCGGAGGCGCCTGATGACTGAGCAAGCCCTCCGGACCGCCAGAATCCTGATCGTGGACGACGAGCCCGCGAACGTGCGGCTCCTCGAACGTCTGCTCCAGGGTGCCGGCTACACGCAGCTCGAGAAGACGACCGACTCACGGCAGGTCCTGGCACTCTACCAGACGTTCCACCCGGACCTGATCCTCCTCGATCTGCTGATGCCCCACCTGGACGGCGTCGCGGTGCTGGAGCAGCTGCGCTCCGTCATCCCGAGCGGCGAATACGTCCCCGTCCTGGTGCTCACGGCGGACGCGACGCTCGACGCCAAGCAACGGGCGCTGACGGCCGGGGCGAACGATTTCCTCACGAAGCCGTTCGAGCACTTCGAGGTCGTGCTCAGGATCCGCAATCTTCTCGACACGCGGCGGCTCTATCTCGAGCTCGACCGCCAGAACCGCTCCCTCGAGCAGACCGTCCGTGAACGAACCGAGCGCCTTCTCCAGAGCGAGAAGGTGGCGACGCTGGGCTCGCTCCTGGCGGGCGTGGCCCACGAGCTGAACAACCCCCTGGCCATCGTCCTCGGGCACAGCCACCTCCTGCGCGACTCGGCCGTAGACCGCCGCACGGGCGAGCGTGCTGCAAAGATCACCGCCGCGGCCGATCGGTGTGGCCGCATCGTGCGGAACTTCCTGGCGCTGGCACGCCGGCGAGCGCCCGAGCGGGGCGAGGTGCAGCTCAACCAGGTGGTGCAGGAGGCGGTGGAGCTGCTGGCGTACGAGCTCAAGACCGGCAACGTCGAGGTCTCGCTCGCCCTCGCCGAGGATCTGCCCCTGCTCTGGGCGGACGGGCACCAGCTCCACCAGGTGCTGGTCAACATCGTGGCGAACGCCCACCACGCGATGCGCAAGAGCGGCTCGCCCCGTCGGCTCACCATCACCACCGGGCGGGATCGCACGGGATCACATGTAAGCCTCGCCATCGCCGACACCGGGCCGGGGATCCCGGCCGAGATCCGGGCCAAGATCTTCGAGCCCTTCTTCACCACGAAGCCGCCCGGCGAGGGGACGGGGCTGGGGCTGTCGCTCTGCCGGGGCATCGTCGAGGAGCATGGCGGCACCATCGGCGTGCAGAGCGAGCCCGGGCAGCCGGCGGGGCCGAAGGCCATCCTCGTCGTGGACGACGAGCCCGAGATCGCGGCGATCCTGGTGGAGGCGCTCGAGCGCGACGGCTACCGGATCGAGACGGCGGAGAACGGCGCGGACGCGCTGCGCCGGCTCGAGCGGCACCGGTACGACCTCGTCATGTCAGACACGAAGATGCCCGTCATGGACGGGATCGAACTCTATCGCGAGATGGCACGACGCTTCCCGGCGCTCCAGCGGCGGATCATCTTCGTCACCGGGGACGTGCTGGACGCCGAGAAGCAGCGCTTTCTCGAGTCGACCGGCGTGCCGGTCCTGACGAAGCCGTTCGATCTGAGCGAGGTCCGGCGTGTGGTCCGCCGGAGGCTGGTGGCCACGGCACGGACCTCGAACGGAAGAGCGGCGACTTGCGACACGGCCCCCGTGTGCTAAGAAATCAGTGGGAGACGGTCCCGGGACAGAGAGCGCCTGAGTCCCGGCGTCGGTGATGCCCGCGGCATCCGTGCCGCGGGCAGTCGTCCTCCGTGGGAACGGCGGCGTCGGTGAGCTCAGGGCTTCCGGGCGACGTACTCGCTCAGCAGCCCGAACCAGCTCCTGCCCTTGGCGTCTTCGAACCCACTGCCGACGATCGCGGCCAGGATCGTCTCGCGAGGCACGAAGTTCTCCAGAGTGTCCCAGCAGTAGTGCGTCAGGATCTGCGCCTCCTTGCCGCCGGAGCTGAGGCGGGCCATCCAGGGAACCGCGCGGCCGAGGTAGAAGCGCCCGAGACCGAGGCCGACGCGCGAGCGCGGGCGGGCGAAGTCCAGGATGAGCAGGACGCCGCCCGGCCTCAGCACGCGGAAGTACTCGCCGAACGTGTGCCGCAGGTCCACGACGTGACGGACCGCGTATCCCATGCTGAGGAAGTCGAAGGCTCCGTCGCGGAAGGGCAGCCGCTCGGCCACGCCCTGAATGAGGGAGATGCGGAGCTTCCGGCGCGCCTGGCCGAGCATTCCAGCGCTCGGGTCCACGCCCGTCACCGCGCCCGATGGGCGCACGATGCCCGCTGCGGCGCTGGCGACGGCGCCCGTTCCGACGGCGACGTCGAGGACCTTCATCCCCTTCTTGAGCCCGGCGCGTCGCAGCGCAAAGCGGCGGTACCAGGCCCCCGAGCCCAAGGACATGAGCCCGGCGATGCGGTCGTAGTGGGAGGCGGCGTCGTCGAAGATCTGCGTGAGGAAGCGACGGCGCTGGGTCTCGTCCTGGTAGTACTCCCTGAGGATGGGGTGCGGCGACACCTGGCGCGGATCGCGATTCATTGTAGCGGCGGCCGCGCGGCCGGCGGCACTCCGTGGGTGGCCCGAGCCCGATGCGCGCCGGCTCCGGTCCGCCTGTCGCTTTTCACTCCAACGTGCGCAGGGGCCCGCGCGGCCGGCGCACTCCGTGGGTGGCCTGTCTCAGGTGCCCGGGGCGTCACTGTAACGGGGTCCGCGCGGCCGGCGCACTCCGTGGGTGGCCTGCCTCAGGTGCCCGGGGCGTCATTCAGCGCCTCGTGGCGGAAAGATCCTGCGAAAGAGAGGATCGGTGATGGACCCATCGTACGGGCGAAACCGCCAATAGCGGTAGACCAGCTCCGTCGCGAAGACCATTCCGATCAGCATGTAGGACAGCGCCCCGGTGTACAACGTCCACCACGCCAGGCTCGCATAGAGGGCGAGGGCGAGCGTGAGTGCGCCGTTGAGCACGAAGACCACGCACCAGATACTGGTGACGAGCCGGCAATAGAGCACTTCTTCCTCCGGCAGGTTCCGCCCGCGCAGTCGCGCGAAGACCTCGACGATCGACGGGCCCTTCACGAGCGTCCTCCCGAAGGCGATCAGGAGTGCGCCGTTGATCAGCACCGGTACGAAGAGGAAGAGCCGCCCATCGTTGAGGAGTCCCGCCACGATCGCCACGCCCAGCAGGACGGCGGCAGCGAGCATCAGCCAGGAGACGCGAGCGACGCTCACCCTCGTCGGGATGAACACGCCTCCCGTGATGAGGATGACGGCCACGACGAGGGCGAGGGCGCGGGGGCCGACGAGGTCGA
>WNGC01001351.1_pt1 | contig 14836 bp, 10 predicted proteins | sample 5400051 | NCBI WGS metagenome assembly WNGC01 (sample SAMN13153368, study PRJNA577476) | soil metagenome | isolation source: 20 cm soil or saprolite under grassland replicate 2 | place: USA:California | collected 2016-06-15 | reverse complement strand
CGCCGCCGTGCGCGGATGCACGCTCTGCCAGATCTCGCGGTTGAGCAGAACTTCGTCGGCGCGGTCGGCGACGGCGAAATCGCCGGGCGGAATCGGCGAGCGGTACGCCTGGGGGTTCATCTCGTCGAGCGACCAGGTGTTCGGTAGGACGGCGAACGGCGTCGAGTCTGAGCGTCTCGCAAAGGCGTTCCACAGAGGCGTAGCGGCGGAATCGTACTGGCTGAGCGGCGGCAAGCCGAGCAGCTGTCCGATCGAGCGCACCACGGAGCTGGTCGTGTAGAACGTGCTGTCCACCACTCCGCTCTTGGCGTACGGCGACGCGACGAGCAGCACCGAGCGGTGCGCGTCCACGTGGTCCGGTCCGTTCTGCGCGTCGTCCTCCAGCACGAACACCGCGAGCGAGTCCCAGGCGGGCGACAACGAGAGGCGCTCGACGACCTGCCCGAGCGCGAGGTCGTTGTCGGCCACCATCGAGCGTGGGGTCGGCTGCCCGCCCGCGCGACCGTAGGTGTGGTCCCGCGGCAGCCATAGGAACACGAGGTCGGGAAAGCGTCCCTGTCGATCCCAGCTCGCCACCGAGTCGGCGAACAGGCGCGCGCGGGTGGTGTCGCGGATCTCGAGTCGGAACGCCGGATAGCTCGGCACGGTGATACTGTCGAGCCCGGAGAGCTTCGTGTGGGTCGAGCCGCCGGGCCCGGAGTCGGTTTCGGACCGCTCGCCGAAGTTCACCACCCACAGCCCCTTGCGCCGGGCCGCGTCCCACAGATAGGCGCCGTGCGGGTTGACCAGATCGTCGCCGTCCTCCAGGTCCCAGTTGCGTCCGTGCCCGTAGATCTGGGGCCAGGTCTTTTCGTTATAATCGCCGGCGAACGCGCGGTCGGACCACTCGTGCCCGTCCGCCGAGACTTCGCCGTCCACGTAAAAGTTGTCGAACAACACCCAGCGGCGTGCGATCGCGTGGGCGTTGGGCGTGATGGAATCGTTGAAGATGGCGAGCTCGGGATCGCCATTGCCGCCGCGCGCGTCGCCCAACACCTGATCATAGGTGCGGTTTTCGCGAATGACGTAGACGACGTGGCGCACGGGCGGACGGGCCGACGGGCGGTCAGCGGCGACGTTGCGCAGTCGCGGATTCGAGTAGGGGCTCAACGCGGACACGTCACGCGTGTAGCGGGCGAGTGTCGCGTCGTCGGGCACGGGCACGATCGAGACCGAGCCGGTGATCACGTTGCCGATGTACGTTCCGTCGCGATTGGCGCCGGAGCCGTTCCCCTTGCCGTTGGCGACGAACAGGGTGCGGCCGTCGGACGACGTCGCGACGGCGGTCGGGTACCAGCCCGCGGGGATGAGTCCGGCGACCCGCATGCCCGTGCGCCCGATCCGGACCACGGCGACCGCGTTGTTCCCGGCCATGGCGACGTACAGGGTGCGGCCGTCGGGCGAGAGCGCCAGCGCATTGGGATCGCTGCCGGTCGCCGCGCGGGGCGACAGGGCCACCGCGAGCTGCTCCACGACGGTGCCGCTGCGCAGATCGACGCGCGCGACGGCGTTCGCGCCGGCCAGCGCGACGTACAGATCCGCGCCGCGCAGCGCGAGCGCGGAAGGATGCGGGCCGACGTGGATCGCGGTCAGGCGGACGGGCGGACTGACGGACGGGTCCACCACCGACACGGTCGAGTCGCCCCAATCGCTGACGTACAGGTGCGTCGAGTCCGCGACCGCGCCGTACGGCCGACGGCCCACCGCGACGGCGCCGCGGCGCGCCAGCGTCGCGGCGTCGATCAGGTAAACCGAGTCGTTCTGGTTGCCGACGACCGCCACCAGGCCGCGGTGCCGGACGAGCGCGATGCCGGCCGGAAACAGACGGGCGCCCGGGGCGGCGAGCGCGACGCTGTCGAGCGTCCACGTCATGCCGCCTTGCCACGCGAGCCGGAACACCCGGTTGCTGCCGGCGCCGCTCACCCACACCGTGTCGCGCCAGTCGCCGCCGGAGCGGGCCAGGCCGAGCCATGCCGGCAGCGTCTTCTGCCACACGACCGCGCCCTTCACCGGATCGATCCGCATCAGGCCGTTGGGGCCGTAGCCGTTGTTCGCGACCATCAGCGAGCCGTCCGACAACGTCACGAGGCCCAAGGGAAGCGTCCCGACGCCCACGCTCCGGCCCGCCGGCCGAATGCGCCACCCCGAGGGCAGCAACGTGGTGCCGTCGCGCAGCCGGCCGGGCACGGCGCGCGTGGCGAGGAAGGCGAGGCCGGCGAGCGCCGGCACAGCGAGCAGCGATCGGATGCGCATGGCGCCAATATGGCCGCTCGCGAGCCCGACGTCATCCCCTTAGGCGGCCTAGGGCGAGCGCTCTTAAACGCTCGCCCCTTGTCGTTTCCAGCACTTCCGCGATTTGACCGCGCGGGCGGGTCGCTCGAACGTATGCTGGAAGGACGCCCGTAGCGCGTAAGGTGCGCGAAATGGCGGGGTCAGCCCTCCCTCGGTGGAAAATGGAAAGCCGACCCGAGTCCTCCAAGTCGGCTTTCCGTCGCGGTCACGCGGGTTAGCGCGCAACCGGGCCTTGGTCGGCGCGCCAATTCTAAGAGCAACAGCCAGCGGGTCTGGTAGTCGTCGTTCCACGGTGCGATGTAGAAACCGGGCTGCAGAGTCGCCTTCGGAATTGCTGAATCTCTCCGTGACTCCGAGCTGGCGGACCGAAGAGAACCGGAGTAGCCCACGACCGTCGCAAGAAAGACGAGGAAAACCGGTTGCCTCACGCTGCCCCTCCCGAGCCGCCTAACGGCTCGCGCGTAAGCTGCGGCGCCCCGCCCAGCCGGGCGCACCGGTGCTTGGACTGCTCATAGATGAGGACGGGCGCACAAACTGCAATTGTCCTTCCAGCGGGGCGCGCCGCCAGCTTCACGCGCTTGTTAGGCATCAGTGTCGGAGCGAGAGCCAGATCTGGACGCCGATGCCCACGACGTTCAGCACGGCGAGGACAATGACAACCCAAGTAAGCTTGCCCGTCGCCCGATTCTCCCGACGAAGGAAGTTTTCTGTCAGGAGAGCATTGAGCGTGATCGTGCGGTTGATTGACAAGGCGTCGAGCCTGTCGTTGTGCATCGCTATTGTACTACAGACCTGAAGGCATTCAAGGAGCTCTGAATCAGAAGCCGTGCGCACGCTTCCTGAGGCGAAGGCATCGTTGAGGTTTTCCCACGTTAGCACGAAGCTCTCCTTGCGATACGACACCGATGCCTAACGGATCGCGCTTAGACCCGCCCGCCGGCGCAAGGCCGTTGGACGACAGTCCGTGCCCGCCAGGGGCACCACACTCCGCTTCCCTTAAAGCGATCACCGCCCGGCAGCTTCAAGCGCTTGTTAGGCCGCAGCAAACCACGGGACCAACCCGCTCAACAGCGCACGAATCACGGGCCCGGCGTCCTTAGGGTTGCCTGCCCCCAACCGCGAAAAGCTCAACCGGACCGCGCGGCAGGCGCGATCGACCGGCAATGACTCACCATGCGCCATTCGCACCATATCCGCACGTGCCGCAGGCGAGACTGACGCCAGTTGCCGCCGCGCGTAGGCGTATACCTCGGCGGTCGAGGCCTCGCGTTGACGCGGGGTGTTTCGCACTTTCGCCCAGACCCAAGCTTCTATGAAGCTGGTCCAGCGAATTGCCATTGCCGAATCAATGGCCGTGGCTATAGACATGAATGCGTCCGTCCAGGGCGGGTCGGTCGCGTGCGGAAACATACCAGCGCACGTAGGCGCGTCGACGAACCGAAGACTCTCGCCAAACGCAGCGAAGAAGGCCGTGAGGTCGACGTCAGGAATTCGCCAGAGCACGCCTGGTTGGATCGAACGCATCAGGCTGAGTTCATCTTGCGCGCCGGTGGCCCGACGCACCGCCGAGTCGCGGGCGAGGACGCAAAACCGTGCCATCGCAATTCGAGCGAAGACAATCTTCGAATCCGCGCCACAGGGCGCGTCCCCTGAGCGTGGTGTCTGAGCGGCGGCCCGGCCCAGGTTCAGAATAAGCAGAGCCATCCCTGCGTGCACGCATCGCACCGCCAACTCCTTGCTGCGGCCTAACGGATCGCGCCTAAGCTGCGGGCGCAGCGCCGGTGGGCGCAAGGAGTTGGAGCCGCAGACAAAGAGGCTAGCCAGCGAGGCAACACAATTCCTCCCTGCTTGTGAGCACCCGACAGCTTCAAGCGCTTGCTAGACGGCGCGGCGAGCCTTGCTCCCACGCGTATTCGATGACGCGACCGTCGATGACTATGCAGTAGAGGCCTTGCCAGCTTCGTTGCCAACGCCATCCCTCACTCGTGCCAACGGCTTGTGCTTCGAGCCACCGTGTAGCCTCGTTGGCGGAGATAGTAGCGTTGCATTTCGGGCATCGGGGCGCCCCATCGGGACGAAACCGACCACCGCAGATGCAAGGCGGGAGCTGCTCCTCTACCCAGGACGCCATCTCGTAGTGGAAAGGAATGGAGATGGCAAGGGGCCACTCAGGGCGGTAGAGGAGCGCTGTGCGCCCGCACGACTCGCAATAAGCGTAACTGGAGCCGTTGAACCCATTGTGGACGAGGTAGTAATCGAACGCCGAGCTGCAGTGTTCGCAGGTTCCCTGACCGTCTCTACGAGCCATGATCGCGCCGTCTAACGGATTGCGCTTAAGCTGCGGCGCGCAACTGGAACGATCACGAACACACCAATTCCTTTGAGAGCAGGCGCCGCCAGCTTCACGCGCTCGTTAGGCGGTGCGCATTCTTGATGCGAGAGCCGCTGAAGTGAGAAGAGATATACGCCGTCACAAAGGCAACTCTCGCATCTCCCGAGTGAATCCGCGACTAGCAACTGATGACTCCGGGTTTACACGTGCCCGTTATTGTGCCCGTCATGGTGGAATGAATGCCACAGTGATAGCCGTAATTTTCCGAGCCAGTGAATGTGTGCACTAACGTTTGGCCGGGGGGCAAGTTGCCACCAAAGCGGCCCGCCACGTCCTCGACCACGGTATGCGTCATGGAGCCGGTGTTCGCCCAGCACACCGACTGCCCGTCTGTAACGGTGACGGAAGACGGTGTGAACGCATACTCCGTGACGTCCACCGTGATGGCCGCTCCGCTGTTGGCGCACAGGTTGGTGGACGAGGAGCTTGTGGAACTGCTGCAAGCGACGGCTGTAAGGGCCAAGAAGGCGAGCAAGCACCAGGCTGATACGCATGCACAAGGACCTCAGGCAGGAGGAAGGCGCGCCGCCTAACGGTTCGCGCTTAAGCTGCGGGCGCAGCGCCCGCGGGCGCAAGGCGGTGAAGCGGCAGACAAAAAGGCGCGCCAGCGAGGCAGCGCAATTCCTCCCTACTTGAGAGCGCCCGTCAGCTTCAAGGGCTTGTTAGGCGCCTACCGTCGGGCCACTAGATGCATCAGCGCAGCTCGATCATGGTTCTTGATCTGCATGATCCGGAGCGTCGTGGGTGGTGAGATGTGGGGTGGGATAAGGGGGGAGTCAATCCGCCAACCATAGGGCGTGCGGACGACGACAAACGTGTCCACCTCTGGCGCTTGTGCCCGCCTCATCTCGTGGAGCGAGTCGTCGACTGCTTCGGCGTACACTTGGTAGGTCACCTGATACTGACTCGTGTCAGTGCCGCTCCGCAGAGGTACCAGCCGGTACCCGGTCACGATTGTGTAGGTATCCCACCCTGCTTCCCGGCCGGGGCAAGTGTGCGCTCCGGCGTCCCATGCGTTCGAGGACGTGAAGTCGCCGGTAGTATCGCGACGGAGGAACTCGGTGATCAGAGTACTTGGATTGGGATGCAGGGCGTGCGCCACGATCTCACAACCGGCTGTGTCAGGCATTGTGTCTTCTGCAAGTGCCGGGGCTGACTGGCTGGACGCACCGGTGTCGGAGGCGTGTGTCCGGGAACGGCAGGTCGCGACCATCGGAATGGTGAGCACGAGAGCTAGAACGCGTGCGTCGCGCACGGGCCTCCTGGGCTGGCGCCTAACGGATCGCGCTTAAGCTGCGGCCGGGCAATACTCACGGATCTTCTGGCGCAGGTCCAACACCTTGCTCGTTCACTCCGAAGCGGCAGTCCGTGATCCGCAGCGCATAGGTTTTCTGAGAGTCATTCTGGACGACGGCCGTCGCATTGTGAAGGGGCCGTTGTGCGTCGCAGGTCCAGGTGGCCGTCTTCCACGCGCAGCCCTGCGTGCATTTGAGGGCTATGCCGTTGTGGGTGTTCTGGACGACGATCCGAAAGCCAGCGGAAGACTCGCGCGCTTTGGCGACCCGCCAAGCGGTCAGAGCCAAAGCGGCGGTGACGACGGTGGTCATGGCGAGGGTTCTCATCAGGTTCCTCCTGTTGACTGGTCGGGCGGAGAAAATGTGGGCCGTCATCAACTATCGCAGGAAGGACTGCGCTCCGCAAAAGCGCTGGGCTCTCGCGACGAGGTCCCCATGATTGGGGGGAAAGCGACTTCGGGGACGATATGACATGCTGCATCTCCGCAACAGGGAGGCGGATACCGATCCGAGCCGCCGTCTAACGGCCAGCGCTTCAGCTGCGGGCGCGGCATGATTTGGCGATCCGGCTGGCGGTCTGCTTCCCCGGCGGCTCCTTGGCGCACGAATAGAGCGTTGGCGCGGCGCCCGGCAGCTGCAAGAGCTAGTTAGGCGGCAAGTGGCGTCAGCGAATCGGCTCCGACAACTGGCGCGTGACGCCTCGTTTGTCGGCATCATTCGACCACTGCACTTGCCAGACGCGGCCATCGTCCTGATCCAACAGAAGAAACGTGAAGATATTTTGCGTTTCTTGAAGTGTGAAGCGGCCGACGCGTGCGGCTGCAGGTGGAGCAAATGCCTCCTCGTTCAGGGCGAGGCGACCAGCAAATAAGCTGTCGGAAACCGCAAAGTGGACCTGCCAAATGCGCCCTGTGCTGCTATCAAGAAGCAACGATGTCCAAATGTTCTGTGTCGGCGTGAGCGTGAACCGAGAGTTGGGGCAAATGGGAGCAGCGGCTGTGTGCTCCCTTCGGACGCGCTGGGCGGCAACGGCGCGGAAGCCTGGTGAGATCAAGCCGAGTGCCAAGCCGAGTGAGGCGCAGTGTGCAGCTATCATGGCCGTTCGATGCCTTGGTGTGATCTGCCTAACGGATCGCGCTTAAGTTGCGGCGCGCCGAAGAAAGACTCATTCCACAATCTACGCGCGCCGCCAGCGTCAAGCGTTTGTTAGACCGCCGTTACTCCAGGCAGCTGGGGCCTACTTGGATATCCCGCGTCATCATGGCCCAGCCTCGTACGCGTGTGCCTCCGTTAGTGGTAGCCATTCGAATCCAGGTGTTCCAATGTGGTGCCCTCATGACCTGAGCACGCGAGCCGCCGGCCGAATCCCAGAATCGGTCCACGTACCTCACGAGTCCGCGCCACCACGCGGTGTAGTGAGGGACGTCATCGTCTTCGACCTTGGTCCAGTGTAATGTCAACAGGGTGTCGCCGGGAGGTAACGTATCATTGATGTATTCGCTCCATACGGGAGCTCGGACTACTACTAGGCCGACCGTGTCCACGATCGCGATCCCAGTGTCGGCGTCCACGGCCGCGTTCGCCGACACCTGCCCAATTGAAGGGGCTGTGAGGCTCGGGTCGCGTCGAAGTGTGACCGGCGTGAGCAGGGTCCAGCGACCCGGTGCACAGCACCATTGCCAACACGGGCCCGGCAGCACGTACCCGGGTTTCGGCGGCGGTTGCAGCGTGTCTACCATCACAAGGCTCTCCCCGTGGTTGAGCAAACCCGGCGATCGTACGTCGCGCACAAAATACTTCGGCCCAGCCCGCACGACCGTCAGCGGAAAAGGAGGTAGTCGGTGTTGACGAGGGAAGGCACCGCTCTTGATATAGCCCCCCAGAACCCGTGACACAGCAGCGCAGGTTGAGTCGTCGACGACCAACCGAACCTGGTCGGCGTTGAACAGGGGGAGTCCTTGAACTTGCCGCTGTCCGCTCGGGTCCGTCAGCGATGCGACGGCACGTACTTGGGCTACGAACTGCCTGGCGCTGAAGGACGTGGAGCAAAGCCTAGGTTGCCGCCGGATGGCCGAACGTGCGGCGCCTATTCGAAATTCCGGACCCAGCGGCGCGGCCGCCGCTGGCCCCAGCTCCTGCTGCTCAGGAGCAGGCGGGCGATCGGCGATCTGCATGACGACAATGAACGTCAGCACGAGCCCGAGCCCGATCAGTAGCAACACGCGAATACGTGGCATGGCAGCGCAGTGGCTTGGAGAGGCCGCGGCCTAACGGATCGCGCTTAAGCTGCGGGCGCCATGCCCGCGGCCGCAAGGAGGTGGAGCCGCAGACAGAGAGGCTCGCCAGCGAGGGCAACGCAACTCTTCCCTACTGGTGAGCCGGCAGCTTCAAGCGCTGGTCAGGCGGCTGCCTAACAGAGTGATTCACAGATTCAACCGGGGGTACCAGACGCCGAAGATGCTTGGTGGCCCCATGTTTGGCACCACGTGGCGCTGATCGAGCTCGCGAACGTCAACGTCTTCGGTGCAAGCTGTTCCCTCGAAGGGCCAACCAAGCCGGCGCGCAGCGTCGCGGGCCAGTGCCTCAGCCTCGTTCCTTGATCCTGCCGTGACCCCGATGCCAAGATGCGAAGGCACGGTGAACCAATAACGGCGCAACCCGATGGAGCTTGCCATTGAGTTCTTCTCGCAGCCACCTAACGGATCGCGCTTAAGCTGCGGCGCGCTGGTGAAAGAGTAGTCAGTCAATATCCCACGCGCACCGGCAGCTTCAAGCGCTTATTAGCCGCAGGGTGAAGCCAAGGCCTAGGGTCCTGAGAGCGGCACGTTTGGGCCATGACTCATTCGCACAATGCGTCCATCACGCTTCACGATCTGAACCACAAGCAAACCAGCACGCGAGTTCGGCGGGAGTGTTCCGACAACGGTCCAGATGCTATCCCGCAGTGTCGCACGCAATGGCCGTTGATGACCTATGACACGCTTCCCGTAGACCGGCGCCGCGACCGCTTCAGCCATGCGGATGGCGGTTAGGGTGTCGGGAACGATCCCATTGCGGGGTAGACTCGCACCGTCCGCCGGTTGTTGAGCCTTGAGCGGCAAAGGTGTGAGGACAAGGGCGAGACTGAGGATTAGGGCGCAATGACGCATTGTGGTTGCCCCTGCGGCCTAACCAATATAGGCTGCGAGCCGCGCAGCCTAATTCCGCTGGTTGACCTGGAACAGAGTGAAAATGCAGCAAGGCAAGTGGGTGCCGCTAGGGTGCCTTACCTCCCCCTGACCCTCGACCAATACGAGCAGTGCGGGCGAAGCGCTAACGACGTGAGCGAGGAGTACCCTTCGTCCACCCATCGGATACACAACGTTCCGCGAATGCGCGGTGGCCACCCGGCAAGCCGTCGGAAACCGCCAGTCCCGCCAAGTTAAACGCCGATTCGCCGCGAGGCGATTTGCGATTTCGTCGCCGTGAGGAAGATCGTTCCCCGAGCTGCTGAACCCATTTCGCGGTCACAAATCGGTCGCGATGTTCGCGAGTCCGCTTTTTTCTCGGAGCGTCTATGACCGACTCGCTGACCAAAGCCGTCCGCATCGCCTTGCTCTATGACGGTGTCGGGAACCTCTCAGCGCTACGCGAGGCTGCGAGGTTCTCGGGGCACGGCTTCGCCGCCTTGCGTCGCGGCCAGCGTCGCGTTTCGCCCGCCGCCGCGCGCCGTCTCGCGCGGGTGTTCGCGACGTGGGCTCGGGAGTGCTCGGCGCGAGCCGACCGCATCACCGAGGCGCTCCGTAACCGCCAGCCTCTCGCCGGGAACGACGAGCCAGGGCTGACCAGCACGGAGGGCTGAACCCATGCTGAAAACGGAGTCGTGTACGAGGTGCGCTCGGCCGTCCCGCTCGGTCCCGCCGCCCGCGACCATCTCGTAGCCAAGAAGGCCCGCGAGGAGGCGACGGACGGTTGGCTCCAGCAGGCCGAAGCCCACCTGCGTCGCGCCGTCGAGCACTTCGGCTCCGAACGCGACCTCCGCAGCATCAAGGTCGGTGACGTCAAGGCATTCGGTGCGTGGTTGCGGGCGCTGCCGAACGGGCGGGGCGGGCTGCTGGGTCGCGGCGCGGTGCGACACCACGTCAACAGCCTGAGCAACTTGTTCGGTGCACTGGTAGAGACGGAAGTCGTAGCCATGAACCCGGTTGCTGCGTGGAAGAACAAGCCTCGTGCTGAACGCCGGGAAAGTCGCTGGCTAGAGGCGCACGAGGTGGCGCTCTTGTTCGAAGCGGCCCGGCTCGCCCCGGCGGGACGCGCGGTGCCGTTCCTGTACCCGCTCATCGCTGCGTTCGCGCTGACGGGCGGGCGCGTGTCGGACGTCCTCGGGCTCGAAGTCTCGGACGTGAGCTTCGACCGGCGCACGGTGACGTTCAGGCTGAACGCCTGGCGACGCCTCAAGACCAGTCAGAGCGCTCGCGTCGTGCCGCTATGGCCGCAGCTGGAGGAGATTCTGCGCGCCTACGTGTTCGACGCCCCGCCTGGGCGCTTGCTGTTCCCGGTGTTCCGCGGCGGCATCGAATACATGGCCCACGACTACCGCCGCGCGCTCGACTCGGTCGCGGTGCGAGCGGGCTGGAAGGCGGGCGAGATTCGCAGCAGGATGATGCGGCACTCGTATACCGCCAGCAGGCTCCAGACGCTCGACGGCGGCGAGCCCGTCTCGACGTTCACGGTGTCCAGGGAGTTGGGCCACGGGGGCACGAGCATGGTCGAGACGATCTACGCGCACTTGGGCACCGTGAGGGTACGCTCGGCCGCCGTCGAGTACCGCGTCGAACAGCACGCCGCGAAGCTCGGCGAGCGGCTCGTAGCCCTGCGCTCCGGGACGGTTTGCGCGAATCTTGCGCGTAAGGAGGCGGGCGCCTCGGCGTAAGTTCCATCCCCGCCTGTACCTCTCGCAGTTCCGTCGTAAGCCCCTTAGGCTTAGGCGCGACATGACCGGCCTGATCTTCCACCTCATCCCGCACACCCACTGGGACCGCGAGTGGTATCTGCCGCGCGCGGCGTTCCAGGCGCGCCTCGTCGCGGTGCTGGATGACCTGATCGAGCGGCTGCAGCGTGACCCGGCCTACCGCTCCTTCCTGCTGGACGGACAGACCGTGCTGCTCGAGGACTACATGCGCGCCCGTCCCGAGCGCGAGACGGACGTCAAGGCGCTGGTCAAGACGGGGCGCCTCCAGGTCGGGCCGTGGTACGTGCTGCCCGACGAGCAGATTCCGTCGGGCGAAGGGTTGGTGCGGAACCTGCTGCTGGGCGCCGCGGACGCGGAGCGGTGGGGCGGGCGCCTCGACGTGCTGTACTCGCCCGACGCGTTCGGCCACCCCGCGGCGTGGCCCACGCTGGCGCGCGAGTTCGGCATCCGCTTCGGCGTCGTGTGGCGCGGCCTGGGCGGCGAGGTGGGGCAGGAGCGCGACCTGTACCGCTGGGCCGGCCTCGACGGCAAGGAAGTGCTGCTGTGGCACCTGCCGCCCGCGGGGTACGAGGTCGGCGCCGCCCTCTCCACCGACCCCGAGCGCGTATTCGCCGCGTGGGCGCCGGTGCGCGGAGCGCTCGTGGCGCGCGCCGCCGGCAAGCACATTCCCGTCTTCATCGGGGCCGATCACCACGCGGCGCACCCGGAGGTGTCCCGCCTGCGCGACGTCCTGGCGGAGCTCGATCCGCAGAGCGCCTACCGCGTGTCGCGGCTCGACGAGTTCTTCCAGGTGGCCGCCGAGGGGGCGAAGCCCGCGCCGCTCGCGGGTGAGCTGCGCTGGTCGTACCGCTACGCCTGGACGCTCCAGGGGGTGCATGCGACGCGGGCGCCGCTGAAGCGGCGCTACGGCGAGGCCGAGCTGGCGCTGACGCGGCTGGCCGAGCCGCTCGCCGCGCTGGCGCGCCGGGCGGGCGGTCGCGACCGCCGGCCGTTGCTCGAGCTCGCCTGGCGGGCGTTGGTGCGCTGCCAGTTTCACGATAGCATCGCCGGCTGCGTGAGCGATACCGTGGCGCGTGCGCTCGAGACGCGCCTGGGCGGCGTCGAGGCGCTGGCGTCGGAGATCGTGCGCGGCAGCGTGCACGATCTCGCGCATCACGATCCCGACGCGGCGCGCGCGCGCCCGGCCGACGCGCAGCCCACCCTCGTCCTGTGGAATCCGGCGGCGCGCCCCCGGCGCGGTGTGGCGATCGCCGATGTCACCCTGTTTCGGCGTGACGTGCTGGTCGGGCCCCCAGGCGCCCGCGTGCCCCGGGAGGGACAGGGGTACCGGCCCGTGATGCTCGCGACGGCGGACGGCCGCGCGATTCCGGTGCAGGTGCTCGACCGGCGCATCACGAGCGAGCGGCTCGACGCGCCGCGCCACTACCCCGACCAGGACGAGGTGGACCAGGTGCGGATCGCGTTGCGGGCGCCTCCCCTCGCCGGACTCGGGCTCGCGACCGTCGCGATCGCGAGCGGGGCCACCGCGCCGCGGGCGGGGGCGCGACCGAGCGGGGAGGGCGTGCAGGTCAAGGGGCGCTCGCTCATCAATCACTGGATCGAGGTGGCGCTCGAGCCGACCGGCGCGCTGGCGCTGCACGATCGGCGCAGCGGGCTGCGCTTTACCGATCTGCTGCGCGTCGAAGACGGCGGCGACGCCGGCGACACTTACAGTTATTGCCCGCCGGCGGGCGACCGGGTGACGCGCGCTGCCGGCCCGATCACCGCGCGGCGGCTCGCCGCCGGCCCGCTCGTGGCGGCGCTCGAAACGCGCTTCGCGCTGCGCGACCGCGCGGGAGTCCGTCTCGTCGTCATCCTCCACGCCGACGCCCCGCTGGTGCGTTGCATCCTCGAGATCGAGAATCGGACCGGATGGCACCGACTGCGCGCGCGCGTGCCCACCGATCTCGCGGGCACGACGGCCGTGGCCGGGACGGGCTTCGGCACGGTCGCCCGACCGGCGGTGGCCGTGCCCGCCGCCGGGTATCCGCTCGAGACGCCGGTGCGCACGGCGCCGGCGCACCGCTTCGTGGCGGCGGCGAGCGGGCCGCGCGGGATCGCGCTGCTCGCTCCCGGGTTCTTCGAGTACGAATGGACGCCCGGCGGCGATCTGTTGTATACGCTGCTTCGCTCCGTGGGCGAGCTGTCGCGCGCCGACCTGCCGACGCGTCCGGGACACGCCGGCTGGCCGACCGCGACGCCGCTCGCCCAGTGCCCCGGTCAATGCCGTATCGACCTCGCGCTGGCGCCGGTGTCGCAGACGGAGCTGGAGCGGGGCGACGTGCTCCCAGCGCTGTGGGAGGACGCCTTCCTGCCGTTGCGCGGCTTCTGGCTGCGCGACGCGGTGGACGTCGCCGTGGCGCCGGTGGACGTGGCGCTCGAAGGCTCGGGGCTCGTGCTCTCGGCCGTGAAGCCGGCGCAGCAGGGCTCGCCGCTCGTGTTGCGTTGCTACAATGCCACCGGCCGCCCGGCCGCGGGGGCGTGGCGCTTCGCGGACGGCGTGAAGAGCGCGCATCGCGTGCGCGCGGACGAGCGCGAATCGACCGCGCTGGTGCTCGAGGGGCGGGGGAAGGTCGTGCGGTTCGCGGCGGAGCCGCACGAGATGGTGACGATTCTGGTGACGTGAAATGCGGAATGCGGAATGTGGAATGCGGAATTGCAATTCAAGGTCATTCGCGCCAGGACGCCTAGCTTTACATTCCGCATTCCGAATTTCCCATTCCGCATTGAGGGGAGGGGTGCTTGCAGGAACACCGGGTGTCGGTCGCGCGCACGGCGCGCTATTTCACGTTGGGAAGCCCGGCCGGTGCGGGGGAGGTCTGGTTCGCGTGTCACGGCTACGGTCAGCTGGCCGCCCGGTTCCTGGAAAAGCTGCGCGTGCTGGACGACGGCCGGCGCCACCTCGTCGCGCCCGAGGGCCTGTCGCGCTTCTACCTGACCGAGAGTCCCACCGAGCGACGCGTCGGGGCGACCTGGATGACGCGGGAAGATCGCCTGGCGGAGATCGACGACTACGTGCGGTACCTGGACGCGGTGTACGACGACGTCTTCCGGCGGATCGATCGCGCGCGTGTGACGGTGCACGCCCTGGGGTTCTCGCAAGGAGCGGCCACCGTGAGCCGCTGGACCGCCATGGGGAAGTCGCGCATCGACCGGGTGATACTGTGGGGCGGCGAGTTCCCCCCGGATCTGGATCTCACCGGCGCCGAGGTCGCCGGGCGGCTGCGCGCCGCGCGGCTCACGCTCGTGTTCGGCCGCTCCGACGAGTACATCACGCCGAAGGTGCTCGCGCGAGTCACCGAGCAGCTCGGAGCGCACGACATCCCGTACCGGGAGATCCCCTTCTCCGGGGGGCACGAGCTCAACGAGGCCGTCCTGAAGGAGCTCGCGGCAGCGTGAGGGAGTGACGCTCGGGGTCCCAGGCATCCTGCAGCGCGTCGCCGAGCAGCGTACACGCCACCACGATCACGACGAGCGCCATCCCGGGTGCCGCGGCCACCCACGGCGCGTTGACCAGCGTGTCCCGTCCCGACGCGATCATGTTGCCCCACGACGGCGCGGGTGGCTGGACGCCGAGCCCGAGGAACGACAACCCGGCCTCGAGCGTGATCGCGTTGCCCAGCCCCAGCGCCGCGGCCACGATCACCGGCGTGAGCGCGTTGGGGAGGATGTGGCGCCACAGCACGCGGCCGCGCGACGATCCGACGGCGACGGCGCCTTCGACGAACGGTCGCGCCGCGAGCGAGCGCACCTCGGCCTGCACCAGGCGCGCCACCGGCATCCACCCGGTGAGTCCCAATACGATCACGACCAGCGCCGCGCTCGGGC
>WNGC01004017.1_pt1 | contig 14849 bp, 13 predicted proteins | sample 5400051 | NCBI WGS metagenome assembly WNGC01 (sample SAMN13153368, study PRJNA577476) | soil metagenome | isolation source: 20 cm soil or saprolite under grassland replicate 2 | place: USA:California | collected 2016-06-15 | reverse complement strand
TGCCTGGATTCGTGATCGGGGACAGTTCGCCGCCGCGGGCAGGTGGACAAAACAAGCCCATCTGGACCTCCGACGGAAAAGGCCTGATGCAGGTTTATGCAAAGGAAGGGAGAGCGAATCTCGCGTTGTTCGATGTGCCGGTAGCCCAGGACGCCGATCCGGGCAAAACTGAAGTGCACGATTTGACTTCTGGAGACCAGGTCGTGATGAGTTTTCGCGCGTCGCCTGACGTTTCCAAGTTGATCTATGTGGTTTCGACACCGACGAGCATCAACGATCTTTTTGTCCTGGATCGTGACACTCCTCGCGCGACGCCCACACAATTGACGCACATCAATGACGAGCTCTTCTCGAAGCTAAACCTGACAGAGCCGGAAGAGATCTGGTACGACAGCTTTGACGGCAAGCATATCGAAGCCTGGGTACAGAAGCCGCCGAACTTCGATCCACACAAGAAATATCCGTTGATCCTCAACATTCACGGCGGACCGCACGTCGCCTACGGTCATATTTTCATGCACGAATTTCAGTGGATGGCGGCCAAAGGATACGTGGTGCTTTATCCGAACCCGCGCGGGAGCACGAGCTACGGTCAGGAGTTTGGAAATGTTATCCAGTATCAATACCCTGGGGACGATTACAAAGACCTAATGGCCGGCGTAGATGAAGTAATCAAACTCGGTTACATCGACGATAAGAAGCTCGGCGTGACCGGTGGAAGCGGCGGCGGGTTGCTCACGAACTGGGTGGTCGGTCAAACAAACCGCTTCGCAGCGGCCGTGGCGCAACGCGACATCGCCAGTTGGGAAGATTGGTGGTATTCGGATGACTTTGTTCTCTTCCAGCCCACCTGGTTCAAGGTGCCACCGTTCGAAGATCCACAGGAGTACCGTGCACGTTCCCCAATCAATTACATCAAGAATGTGACAACGCCGATGATGTTTATCGTTGGCGAATCAGATTACCGTACGCCGCCTGGCGCTGGTGGAGAAGGAATGTTTCGCGCTCTGAAATTTCGCAAGATTCCGACTGTCATGGTTCGATTTCCCAACGAATCGCATGAGCTCTCGCGCTCCGGTCAGCCACGGCACCGTGTCGAGCGTCTCCAGCATATCGTTGGCTGGTTCGATCATTGGATAATGGGCGCGTCCAAGCCAGAATACGAGGTCGCACCACAAGAAGAATCCTCGGCAAAGAAAGGCAGCATGCCTGCCAAATGACGAATTATTGGCAGTGAACTACTTTGGGCGAATGGGTTAACTCCTGCTTTGTTCCGGCAACGCGAAGATGGATCACATGCGAGCGGTGGTCTTTGAGTTGCGGCGGCGTCGGAATTCGAAAGCCATGCCGGCCATTTCCATAACCGGCATCCACAAGATCCTGCCGAAATTGATTGGCGGAAACCTTTATCAGGTACCTGTCGCCATCCCAAACTTCGACATCCACTGTGACATTCGGCTGATTTTTGTCCCAAACCCAACCACGAATCTCTTGGCAATAGGCCTGCTCAACGGTGCCGACATGGTGCGGGAGCGGAGCGGCACCAATGCGCCCCGAAAAAATCAGCAAGCCGAAGCAAACGAACTGGAACGTGACGAAGATAGCCAGCGTCCGCGAAACCAGACCCTCACGCCAATAGCGGTGCATCTTACTCCAACGAGAAAAAATGTGGAACGCGGAGAGCAACACTGCCTGGTAAAATCCGTAAACAATGTAGTGAAGCTCAGGTCCGTGCCAGAGGCCCATTAGTCCGAAAGCGAGAAAATAGCCTACGATTGGGGCGACCTCCTTATGAGCAAACCATTTGCCGCGCATCGCCGCGTAGAGAAAGCGCATGTAAACATGGTCGCGAAACCAAAATGAGAGAGTGATGTGCCAGCGATTCCAGAAATCGCGGATATTCCGGGCGAGAAACGGCCGATTAAAGTTTTCCGGTGTATGGACGCCGAAAAGATAACTCACAGCAATGGCAAACGCGCTGTAGCCCGCAAAATCAAAGAACAAATAGAAGCTGTAGGCGTACATGTAGCTCACCAAAGCAGCAAAACTCCCGCTGCTGGCGGCTGGCTCCAGCCAGTATTGTTTAATCAGTGCGGCGATGATGAATTTGTAAAAGAACCCTCGAAAAATGCGGTGCACCGCGCCATCGAGATCGACAAGAAATTCATTACGCGTTCGCGTCTTTCTCCATTCACCTGCGAAGCGTTGGAAGCGGTCAATTGGCCCCGCTGAAATGGTTGGGAAGAAAAAAAGGAACATCGAAAAATCGAGCGTCCCAGGCAGGGCGATGACTTTATCGCGCAAGCAAAATACGACGTCTAACGCGCGAAACGTGATGTACGAAATTCCGAGAAAACCAAACTCGCTTCTCGGTGACATCACCGGAAAGAATTTGGACGCGGCAAGCGGAAGGAGACCCACCGCGACTGCAACATAGAACGGCCAGCCCGCGCGTGCCCCGCTTCTTGCGAATACGAACACTGTTGTCCACTGCCAGATGGCGAATCCAATGACGATCCAGATCTCACGCACTGGAAGATGCGGACGGATGTTTAAGAATCCGTGATACTGCACGAGGAGCATTCCAGCAGTCGCGAGCGTCGCCCAGCGCCAGCCGGCTTTGCCAATCAGACCGAGAATGAGTGTTGGAACTACCGCGTAAAGCAGCAGGCCAAAATAGGTGAAATCGGCGTAAGGAATCACAGCGACTGGGCCAGCCGGACTCGATCGACTTTGCCGTTCGCCGTCATCGGAAAGGCATCGCGAAACACGAATTTGCGCGGCAACATGTACACTGGCAGCCGCTCGGCCAGTTGCTGTCGCAGCGACTGTGTTAGTTCGAAATCCGATGCCTCGGTTTGGCTGCTAAGCACCACGAAAGCGGCGAGCGATTGGGCTGCGCCGTTCTTAATCACTGGTGTTACCACGGCGTCTCTTACAGACGGTAACGCGAGAAGATTTGCTTCGATATCGCCAGGTTCGATGCGGTAGCCGCTGACCTTGAGCTGCGAATCCATGCGGCCTTCAAAAAAAAGTAAGTCATCACGAAACCGACCCTGGTCGCCGGTTCGATAAGCGCGACGGCCGCGATGCTCAAAAAAGACGGTTGCCGTGAGATCAGGCCGTCCAAGGTAACCTGGGCTCACATTTGGTCCGGCAATGACAATTTCGCCTCGCTCGTTTGCTGGCAGGATTTCGCCAGTTCCATTCACGACGAAAATATCGGTCCCAGGCATCGCGCATCCCACTGGCAGCGCCGAATACTTCTCCAAAATTGAATGATCTATCCGAACGGAAGTGGCGGCTACCGTCGCCTCGGTCGGGCCATACATGTTCCACACTTCGGTCTGCGGAAAGCGCTCAAGAAGGCGGGCTGCCGTTTGCGCAGCTAGGGTTTCACCGCAAAAAAGAAAACGGCGAATGCGTGGAAGCATTGTTTCTGTAAATTTTTCTTCGACCAGGCACATCTGTGCAAACGATGGTGTCGAAACCCAGGCGGTTGCGGCGGATTTTCCAAGCGCCCGATAAAGCATTTTGGGATTTTCCACCAGATCGCGGCCGATGCTGAAAAGAGTGCCGCCCGTCATAAGGCTGCAGTACAAATCCATCACCGACAGATCGAATGAGAACGGCGCTGTGTTCAGGAAGATCTCGCCGAGAGGAATGAACTTCTGTTCCTCAAGCATCCAGGCAACAAAGTGCTCCAGGCATCCGAGCGTAATGACAACGCCTTTCGGCTCACCGGTGCTGCCACTGGTAAACAAGATATAAAACGGGTCATCGCGTTTTGCCGGGATGCCAGGAACAGCTGCGGCGGAACTGGAGAGTTTTGCGACACCTTCCGGCGTCAGAAGTAACGCAGGTCGCGAGATCGCCAGAATTTTGTCGATGCGTTGTTCTGGCAATACCGTGTCGAGGGGAACATAAGGTCTGCCGGATTTTACCGCTCCCAAGAATGCGATCAGCATCTCAGGCTCCCGATGCCCGAGCACTGCGATTGGAGCGCGATCGGCTCCGAAGCGATCAGTCAGATAGCCGGCGAGGGCGTCCGAACGACGGCGGAGCTCGTCGTAGGTTAGCCTGCGATCTCCGCTGATGTGTGCGATCGCTTTCGGAGCCTTCAGGGCCCAGTGATCGATTTGTTCGATGAGATTCACTCAAAAACCCTGATAAACGAATGGCGGCGTGGAAAAGTCGCCACGGCCATACATGGCGATCAAGCCCGCAATCACAGCGAGGTAATACAGAACCAGCAGCGCTCGCCACAGCGCCGGATGTCCCCTGATCCAATTCACACGGTCACCTGCGCCCGGCTCTCAAGGTCAGCGATGATCTTACGCGGCGTTCCCCAATTTTCGCGCTCGAACTCCGACGGGGAAATTTTGAGACCGAGTTCCTCCTCGATCCTGACCATCAACTCCACCGTTTTGATCGAGTCCAATACCTGGGATTCGTACAGAGGCAGTTCGAGGTTCCTCCGGACTTCATCGGTCTCAGCGACCGACTCCAGAAGTCGTAACACTTTCTCTGGGAAGCCGGTATTCATAACTGATGAATCACGCCGATTGGGAACTCGAGCGAAACCAACGCGGTGATGCTGTTCGCTATGACATTTGAAAATAAATATGGTGTGGGAGTTCGGGTGCAAGCCATGATGACTGCAGATTATGCCCGCAAGTAAGGTCACGCATGTGAGCCGAAGTAGCGAGATCGTGTAGGGTGTTATCCTACATGAAGCCTAGGCATGCTGCTATATGAGGGATCGCTTTGATCAACTCCGCGGGGCGCGTCCCTGAAAGAAATCATCAAGCGCACGATCGTAATAGATCCAGCCTTTGGCAGTGAGATGACTTTTGTGAAGATAAAGAAAAGCCGGGTCCTCATCATGCGCCTTAAATTCAACTAGCGGGAAATGGTATCGCTGGGACAGCGAGCGAAGTTTTGCATAATAGTTTTTGCGAACTGAACGCGATATCCCCTGCTCGTCGTAAAAGCCGCCAGCGATTGGCATACTAAGCAGCAATGGCCGAGCGTGAACTCGTGCCAGAGTACGCAGGAGCAATTCGAGATCGACCCAGCCAGCTGCTGCATTCATGTCGTTTTGAAACGCGACGTCGCGACTAAGCGCTTTTTCTTCGTTCAAAGTGGAAGTTTTTGTAAACTTGTTTGCATCGGCGCTCCTAGCTTCGCTTACGCCTGCGATAAGCTTTGACCAATCGAGTGTCTCAGCATGATGCGCCGGCGCAGGCCCGATCTTATGCTGAATGTACCGAAACGCCGCTAGATGATCCTGCAATCCCAGAATGGCAGTCTGCACTTTTCCGAGCGGCCAGAGCATCCAGAAAACGGCGCGGTTGAGCCAACTTCCCGAAGCCAGTTGCTTTACCGCGAATTCAAGGAATGGATGATCTTCCAGCGTGCTGGGACACTTTAGCATGCGTGAAGCAACATCCCGCTTCAGCTCGAAATCGAGCTCAGTCCCGAATACCATTTCGCTCGCTGCCATCAGCGAAAAATTTCCTCTGTAGCCTTCCATCCACCCGGGACCGGGCTTTACAAACCAGCCCGGCGAAAGCGAGATAGCAACCTTTTTGCCGTGCAAGTCTGAACCGAGCGCGCCAATTTTTTGCAGCATGGTCAGTGAGTTTGCGCCTCCAGCACCAACCGGCGAAACCTGGAAACCTGTTGGAGCAGTGCGAAAGAAAATGTGCGCCCTCTCCGGTACCAAAACGGCCGTCAATTCCGAGCTACCGTAAAGCGGTAATACGTAGGGAGCACGCGCAGCCGCGCGTTGAAACGCCAGGCCCTGATTTTTAAGCGGGAACAACTCGGGAGCGCTCGTGCGAATGGTCGTGTGTGCGAAGCTATTCCCGTGACCTGGCGCTGCAATCGAATTTCATCTAAGAGTTCCCCCTACCACCCGATCGTGAAAAATCATGCGGCGTACATCCCGCAGGCTAACCATAATGGGCCAATCTCCCATGTCCTTTTATTTGGATTTGCAGACTCGAGGATCGATACTCAAATGTCGTTTGTATTCTTAACACAATGTCTTTCTCTTCACTCTGGCAGCGTTTTCAGCGGTACTTCTTGTATTACCGGGACCTCGATTTCTCTTTCGACATCAGCCGGATGAAATTCCCGGATGATTTCTTTGAGAAGATGGGGCCGCAGATCGATAAAGCGTTCACAGCAATGCGAGCGCTGGAGGCCGGGGCAATCGCGAATCCTACCGAAAAGCGAATGGTCGGACATTACTGGCTGCGGAATCCAGCCCTGGCGCCCACTCCGGAAATTCGCGCCGAGATCGAAGAGACAATCAAACGGATCAAGACATTCGCGGCTGATGTTCACGCCGGAAAAATTACGGCTGAAAATGGAAAGCCCTTTAAGCACGTGTTGCTCATTGGCATCGGCGGCTCGGCGCTCGGACCGCAATTCGTCTCAGACGCACTCGGATCACGGCATGATCCAATGGACATTTTCTTTTTCGACAACTCCGATCCGGATGGCTTTGATCGCGTCTTCGAGAAAATGGGGGATGAACTCGCGCAGACGCTTGTCGTGGTGGTTTCAAAATCCGGTGGAACAAAGGAAACGCGAAATGGAATGCTCGAGTCGGAAGCCCGATTCAAAGAGAAAGGTCTGCAATTTAGCAAGCATGCAGTGGCTGTAACCGGCGTTGGGAGCGACCTGGACAAGTATGCAGAAACGAACGGTTGGATCGCCCGTTTCCCGATGCACGATTGGATCGGTGGACGCACTTCGGTCATGAGCGCGGTCGGACTCTTGCCGATGGCGCTGCAGGGTTTTGACATCGATGCGTTCCTTGCAGGCGCAGCGGCAATGGATGACCGGACTCGCACGCAGGATGTAACCCAAAATGCCGCGATGCTTCTGGCGCTGATGTGGTATTACGCCGGCAATGGCAAAGGCGACAAAGATATGGTGATCCTTCCCTACAAGGATCGGCTGGCCTTGTTTGCGAAATATCTGCAACAGCTGGTAATGGAATCGCTCGGAAAAGAAAAAGATCTAGACGGCAAAGTCGTGCACCAGGGTATTGCTGTTTACGGCAACAAGGGATCGACCGATCAGCATGCGTACGTGCAACAGTTGCGTGACGGTGTTTTGAACTTTTTCGTGACCTTCATCGAAGTGGACAAGGATCGGCGCGGTTCCGCGATCGAAATTGAAGATGGAGTCACAAGTGGAGATTATCTTCACGGATTCTTGCGCGGGACGCGAAGCGCGCTCTATGAGAGCGGCCGGGAATCGATCGCCATGAGCATTCCTGAGGCAAACGCATTTAATATCGGCGCATTGATCGCACTTTACGAGCGTGCCGTCGGCTTTTATGGATCACTGGTTAACATCAACGCTTATGATCAGCCTGGCGTCGAAGCTGGAAAAAAAGCGGCGACAAGATTATTGGAGCTTCAAAAACAAGTGCGAGCAAAACTGACCAGTGGGCCCGCAAAAACGGCCGAAGAAGTTGCGCGTTCCATCAACGCGGACCCGGAAGACGTGTTTCACGTGCTGCGGCATTTGGCGGGCAACAATCCGCGTATCCAGATTTCGCGCGGCGAAGAACCGGCCGACGACCAATTTTCGTACGCAGATTCGGATTCGTGAAGATGCACCCGACTTGGCAGGCGGAGAGCCTGCCCTACAACAGGTTTCACTTGATCGGGAATGACTCAAACATTGTAGGGCAAGCGCCTCGCTTGCCCATCTGATAAATTCGATGCGCGATATGGCGGAGCCGCCTTCTGAAGATCGAACCGATGCCCTGAGGGTTGCATGGAGTGACGTGGTTCGTTTCATTCGGCAGCTCAGCCATGACCTGCGCAATCATCTGAACGCGATCGAGCTGCAGTCCGCTTATATCAGCGAGCTGGAACGCGATGAGCAACTCAAGAACGAAATTAAGCGTTTGCGCGAGATGGTCTCGGGGCTGACATCGATACTACAATCCCTTTGCAAGGACGTTAGCGAGGCGAAACCGGCCTTGATCGCCTACCCTGCCGCTGATTTCACTGAAGTTTTGCGCAAGAAAATAGAACGCGATTTCCCCCCAGAGAGCGCGGCAATTACATGGGAGACTGGACTCGGCGACGCGATGCTAAACGTTGATCCTCAGCTTTTGCAGGAAGCCTTCACCGAGCTTTTTGCCAATGCTTTTGTGCACACACGTGAAAAGGGCGTGCTCGTTGCGACTGCCAAAATCGACAACGACCGATTTCTCTTTACGCTCGAGGAGCCGAAAGCCCAGTTTGACTTATCCACCGCCAACTGGGCTCGCGAGCCGCTTCGGAAAGTCAGTCAGGGCCATTACGGTCTTGGTCTGCATCGCGTCCGCGCTATCATAGAGGCGCATGGTGGCGAACTGTATGCTCAATATAATCCGAAGACTCGGTCGCTCGTTACGACGCTGGCCTTGCCAGTGTAATCGTGCAGCCACGGGCCTATGGCCCGTAGCTTCTTTCGCCTTTCAGGGCTCATTAGGCGGCTCGAAGAGCAGTAGCCGCAAGTCTTCTGGCGACCGGTACTCCTGAGATGAAAACCAATAACCATCGCGTCCTGATCATCGACGACGAACGCCCCGTCCTCATGACACTCGAAGCGTTGCTTACTCGGCACGGTTACCACGTCGAAACAGCGCCGACGGCCGCCCAGGGACTCAAGTTAATAAGGTCCAAACCTCCCACACTTGTTTTGCTCGATCTCCAATTGCCCGATGCCGACGGATTGGAGACGCTCGATCTAATCAAGACCGAAGTCCCCCAGATACAGGTTATTATTTTGACGGCGCACGACTCGTTGCACAATGCCATCGAATCGATTAAGCGCGGCGCTTACCATTTTATCAGCAAGCCCTACGCAGCGGAGGAGCTGCTCAGCCTCGTGGAGAAAGCATTGGAAAAACAGTTCCTATTGCGTGAAGCCAAAGAACTTCGACAGAAGACGGAGCAACTCGAACGGCGCCTGGAAATGGCGGAGGCGCGGCCCATGCTCATCTTCAAGAGCAAACCGATGCACGAAATCGAGGAATTGATCAATGCAATGGCGCCATCAGACGCCAACGCTCTCATCGTGGGTGAAAGCGGAGTAGGCAAGGAAGTCATCGCCAACGCTATTCACGCGAGGAGCCGGCGTGCAGGAAAACCAATGGTAAAGCTCAATTGCGCCGCGTTTCCGCAAACGATGATTGAGGGAGAACTCTTCGGGTATGTGAAAGGAGCGTTCACCGGCGCCATGCAGGATTTTCCCGGAATGATCGCGGCAGCCGACGGCGGCACCCTTTTTTTGGACGAAATATCCGATATGCCGGCGGAACTGCAGACGCGCTTTTTGCGGGTGCTGCAAGAACGCGAGTATCGACCCCTTGGAAGCACGCAAACCATGAAAGCCGACTTCCGTGCGATCGCTTCGACGAATCGGCCCGTCCCCCAGGCGCTCGCGGAGAACCGGCTGCGCTCCGATTTGTACTACCGGCTAAACACTTTCCAGATTGAAGTGCCTCCGCTTCGAAAACGGAAACAGGATATTCCACCGCTGATCGCCGCGTTCGTGAAACAGTTTGCTCAGCAGCTCGGCAAACCGGAGCCGGACATTTCGCCGGAAGCGTTCCAAAAATTGCTCGATTACTCTTGGCCGGGAAACGTTCGCGAACTGCAAAACGCGATTGAATACGCCGTGGTCCTGGCGCGACAAAGCATGATTGACGTGAAAGAGCTGCCAGCAGAAATACAGTTGCCAACCGCGCTGCAACAAACGGAGCTTGCCGCCCTCCCGCGTTCGGGCGTCCAGAGTCTCGACGACGTCGAACGAACTGCGATTATTCAGGCGCTCGCTGAATGCCATGGAAACAAGAAAAAAGCAGCGGAACTTCTCGGTATCCAGCGCCCCACTCTCTATAACAAGATGAAGCGCTACGCGATCGAGTTGTAACACTCGGATTTCACGTGTCACGCCGTAGTCTTCAGCAAAGGCGGATCATTCTTGATCACGACTTCCAGCTTGATTTCCTGGAACGCCAGATGATCGTGAATCAATCCTAATAACTCAAGGGTGCGGGCGTCCGGCATCCGCGTACAACGCAGCTCGATCCGAGCGGGTTTGCCGGCAAGCTCCGGATGTGCCTCCGCCATTTCGCCATCGAGCAGGAATGAAACGTAGGCGTTGAAGCGCTCCTGTAACGCGAGCAATTGCTCATCCGAACCGTCCCACTCGTTAGGCTCGTTCATCACCAGAACGACCTCGCCTGCTTTAGAGTCGTGCGCGATTACGTCGATGACGCCGGTGCGATCTTTGATTTTTGAAGTTTGAGATTCTACGTCCATTCAGATGACTTGGCATTGGACGTTCGGCGGTCGCCAATCGATGTTCAAGGCGTAAGAAAACAAATGTCCAATGATCTGACAGCGCCGGAGGTTCGATAGCTCCTGAAACTGGAGCCGCACGCCACGTGCGGATTCGTGCGTGTGACATTTATCAGCGAACAACGAATTGCACCCGGTGGGCTTTCGCCACCGTTCGCGAGCACCGAATGGCCAGGCGTAGAACGAGTTGATATAGAAATCGGTGACGTCGAAGCGCTCGCAGCAAAATATCCAGATGTGGCGAACGATTTGCGCGCATTTCAAAAAAGTAGGGGCGATTGACCTCAATCGCCTTCGGGCGAACTTTGGTATCGCCGTGACAAAGGTAAAACGTCCGAGTCAATTAACACTTCTTGGACGAAGTGAAGCGAGATTGCCCGCTTCGCCAACGGAAGCACGGCTCGAGACTTTTCCGAATCCTGCGCCCCGCCGCAATTACCGGATTCATTTCGAAACGGACGATTTCACTTCGGTTTGCCCAATCACGGGCCAACCTGATTTTGCGAGAATCGACATCGATTATGTCCCGGATCGCTTGTGCGTCGAAAGCAAGTCGCTCAAATTTTATCTCGCATCATATCGGAATGAGCGCGCGTTTAATGAAGCAGTCACAAACCGGATTCTGGAAGATTTCCTGAAAGCCTGCGCGCCGCGCCAGGCGAACATAACCGCACAATTCTCCGCCCGCGGCGGAATCGCACTCACCGTCCGGGCCGACTATCCCGATGCGAAAATTCCCAACGCCGGCGATGAACTATAGGGAAGCCGCTGGCTTCCCCTTGGGACGACAACCTCGCCCCTACAGAAAGGCCCGACACGATGAAGCCCGCGGTCATTCTTTTGATAGGGCGCGACCGCCGGGCGTGCCAATGTACGGTTCCACGCCTTCGTTACAACGTTAAGTTATGAACGAGCAGAGACGCGCAGTCATTCTCTTAAGCGGAGGAATCGATTCGACCACCACGCTGGCGATCGCAATTGCGGAAGGCTACGAAGCCTACGCGCTCTCATTCGACTACGGCCAGCGTCACCAAATCGAAACAGAAACTGCGCGCCGCGTCGCCGACTCGTTAGGCGCAAAGGAGCATCGCGTTGCAAAGATCGACCTGCGCGTCTTCGGTGGGTCGGCACTCACCGATGATGTCGATGTGCCGAAGCAGCGACCAGAATCAGAAATCGCGCATGGAATTCCGATCACTTACGTCCCCGCCCGCAACACCATCTTCCTGTCCTATGCGCTTGCCTGGGCGGAAGTGATTCCAGCGAATGACATTTTTCTCGGTGTGAATGCAATCGATTACAGCGGTTATCCCGATTGCCGGCCGGAATTCATCAAGGCATTTGAGAACCTCGCCAATCTTGGAACAAAAGCGGGCGTTGAAGGTCGACGGTTTCAAATTCACACGCCGTTGATCAAATTCTCCAAAGCCGAAATCATTCGCAAAGCGGTCGCGCTTGGCATCGAGCTTCCGCTCACGCACAGTTGTTACGATCCGTCGCCGGAAGGTCTCGCCTGCGGCGAATGCGATTCCTGCCTGCTGCGGCTCAAAGGCTTTCGCGAAGCCGGGCTGAAGGATCCGATCCGTTACAAGAAATAATGTAGCGCAAGTTTTTAACTTGCGATCTCGACTGCGCAACTTGCAAAATTGCGCGACAATCAAATGAAGCGCCTATTCAGAATTTTCGAACTCTCGAAAAACGAGCAACGCGTCGTTCTTATAGTGATGCTTGTTCTGATCACGATCACGTTTGTCGGATACGAACGCCGCGTTCATCACGCTCGAGGTGACCGAACATCCACGGCAGAAGCAAAACCGTCTCCAAGTCCTGCGGAAGCTGAGCATGAGCAGTAGGTTCGACCGCCCGCTATTTCAGTAGACACGGACCCCCACATGACCGTGCCGAAGGACTTTTCGCTGTTTCTTCACTCCGAAGGCAAGCCCCTTGCTGAAATTAACCCTGGCAGTGAGGAGCAGGCTCTAAAACCAGTGGCTGCTCTGCAAGCACTTGAGCCTTTGGCCGGAAGTGACTCGCAATTTTAGGAGGAGATGTGCTTAGCGAATCTTCAGGGAAGCTGGAATACACATACAAAAATTGCTATTGCGAACGCTTGCCCGGGGAGAATGCATCCGTGTTCGCCGATCGAAGTCGTTCCGTCGCTCGCCAGTTCGTCGGCAGACTAATCCGTGGAGACGTAAAGAATCTGCGGATAGTCTTTGTTCATACGGAATGATTATCGCTTCGGTTCTCAAAAAATCGTGTCGGGTAAATCGGAAATCGCGATTCAAATCCAGACATTTAACGTTTCAATCCTCGCTTAACCCGGGAATTCGCCCGTAGCCGACAAAGACAGGACTGATTTTGGCGTCGCCGCTCTGCGGTGGCGGCGGTAATTTAAAATCGAAGACGCTGACGCCCCAACGTTGTTTGCCATCGTAAGTACGACCGTCGCTTGAGCCGATCATGACGCGCTTTTTCGTCCGCTTCTCGCGGCCGAGATAAATCATCGTGTGCGTGATCGGTGGGTCGCGATCGATGTTATAAGTGCCGCGCCAGAAGAGAAGATCACCAGGCTTAAGCGCGTCGAATTCGAAGGAATCCTCATGGTCGCTTAGGACCGCATTGAAATTTCCCGCTTTGCGCACCCAGACATATTGCTGGCTCGAATCGCGCGGGACTTCTTTAAACCCATTTTCAGTCAGAAGATTATAGATGAACCCGGAGCAATCCATACCGCCATTTGCGGGATCCGCCGAGCCGTACGTGTAACCGAGATTTTCTCTTGTTAGCGCAAGTCCGGCGTCGAGAAGCTGGCGCACTTTCGCCGGGTAATTTTCGTAGCCCATAATCTCATCAGGTAACAGAGTCGCGTTCGGGGCGCCTTTCTTTTGGGGATGCGGCGAACGTGAAGGGCTTGGAGTTTCAGTTGGACTTGGGACCGGGCTTTCTTCGGGAGTTGCTGTTGGCGTGGGGGAGCCTCTTTTACGCTTCGATTTTGTCTTCGGCGTGGCGGTCGGGGACGGAGTCGGCGAGGCCTTCTTGTGTCTTGGCGTTGCCGTAGGCGATGGGCTGGGCGTCGCTTTCTTCGCTGAGCGTTTCTTATGTTTTCGCGGGGCCGGAGTTGGTGTGGGGAAAATCTTTTTAATCTTTGTGCCTAACGACTCTTCAGCCGCACTCACTGCGTACACCGTGCTGAAACACAGCGCAATGATTAAGAGCCATTTCATAGACGTAGCGCACGATTTAACTGCTGTAGAGCCCGCTGTCCCCAGTGGCAATTCCAACCCGTTGTCATTCCGAGCGAAGTCGAGGAATCTCTGATTTTATTATAACTCTCGTTAGGCGGTCGAGAGATGTCTCCACTTCGGTCGACATGACATTATGAGAGCTCCTGTAGAATTGCTTTGTTCAGGCGAATCCCGCCCTCGAAATTTTCCAAAGGGAAATTCTCGTTAGGCGAATGCGCGCGGCAATCAGGCAGCGCGAGTCCCAGCAGCAGCGTCTCGATGCCCAGGATGCCGCGGAACTGCGAGACAATTGGAATGCTCCCGCCCTCGCGGATGAGTGCCGGATCGCGATCGAAAGCTTTGCGTAATGCGCGCTGCGCCGCTTCACCGATTGCCGAATGCGGATCGGTGAGATACCAGGGACCGCTATGACCGTCGGTGATTTCCATTGTCACGCCTTTCGGCAGGTTCTTTCGTAAGTGCTCCCTTGCGAGCTTCAGAATTTCATCGCCTTCCTGTTCCGGAACGAGACGAAAAGTCAGCTTCGCCATCGCATGACTGGCGATCACAGTCTTTGTCCCTTGCCCTTGATAACCTCCGCCGATTCCGTTGATCTCGGCTGTCGGTCGCGCCCAGATGCGTTCGAGCGAATTGTAACCGGCTTCGCCGAAAAGCTCGGGCACGCCTGTTTCTTCGCGAATCAGTTTGTCGCCATCGAGTGGAAGTTTGCGCCACGCTTGACGCTCCCAATCTTCCAGCGGCTTTACGCGATCATAGAACCCTGCGATCGCAACACGTCCTTCGCGGTCGTGGAGTGTGGCAAGCAATTGCGCCAGAGCCGTGATTGGATTTTGGACGGCGCCTCCAAAAATGCCGGAATGCAAATCCATCTTCGGGCCAGTGATTTTGATTTCGAGGGCTGTCACCCCACGCAAGCCATAACTGAGCGTCGGCACACCGCGCTCAATCATTCCTGTATCGGAGACCACTGCGACATCGCTTTTCAGTGCATCGCGATTTTCGCTCAGAAACGGGCCAAGGTTTCCACTGCCGATTTCTTCTTCGCCTTCAATCACTAGATGCAGATTCACCGGCAGATCGCCATTTTGTTCGATTGTTTCCTGAATGCCGAGAATGTGTGAAAGGATCTGTCCTTTGTTGTCCGTCGCGCCGCGGGCAAACACGTATCCGTTTTTCAGAACCGGTTCGAACGGCGGCGAATCCCAGAGCTCCAGCG
>WNGC01006789.1_pt1 | contig 14855 bp, 13 predicted proteins | sample 5400051 | NCBI WGS metagenome assembly WNGC01 (sample SAMN13153368, study PRJNA577476) | soil metagenome | isolation source: 20 cm soil or saprolite under grassland replicate 2 | place: USA:California | collected 2016-06-15 | reverse complement strand
CGGGTTCGTCGCGAGTTTTTTTGATCAGAATGTCCGGCATGTGCGTGGAAATCTAATCGTGCGTCGTTCGTCGTGCGTCGTACGTGGTTGCTCGCGAAGGCTCCCACGCACGACGCACCACGCACGACGCACGGTAGTTAGGATGCGACCGGAGGGACTCGAACCCCCACGGGTTGCCCCACCAGCTCCTAAGGCTGGCGCGTCTGCCAATTCCGCCACGGTCGCAAACTCCGGAGAAATGTATAACTTCCCGTCGCCGTCTGTCGTTCCCATTCATCCTTCGGGGGCTGTTCATGTCTCATCTGCGCTTCCTCGCGCTCGCCGCGCTGATCATGCCGGTCGCTGCCCAGGCCCAGGACAAACAGAAGCTGTGTCAGGAAGTACAAGATCGCGCCTTCACGCTGGGACAGTGGGCGTCGTACAAGTTCACCGGTGGGCGGTCCGTCGTGATGAAGCAGGGAACGCAGCCCGCGATGCGCATGCCGCAGCAAATGGTCGCGATGATGAACACCTCAAAGGGCATGGACATCTCCCGGGAGGTGGCGCAGCAGTGTCAGGAGATGACAATCGTCGGCAATGAAGACGTGACGGTGCCGGCGGGCCACTTCCATGCGGTGCACATGCACCATCCGAGCAACGGCATGGACGTGTGGGTGCAAACCGACGTCAACTTCGCGCTGGTGAAGACGATCACGAAGGATATGGGGACGATCGAGCTCACGGCGCAGGGCAGCGGCGCCAAGTCGTCGATCACCGAGACGCCGCGCGAGATGACCGGCTTCCCCGGCGCGCCGCCGCCGCGTTAATCGATCAGCTTCCGCTTTTCCGCGGCTCCGCGCTCAGTCGCGCCAGTGCGGCGCGCGCCTCCGACACAAACGGTTGCAGATCGGGATCCGGGTTGCGCCACGCCTGCGCGACCACTGTATAGCCGGCGATTGCGCGTTCGCGATCGCCCAGTCGCTCGTAGACTCGGCCACGCTCGAGCGCGCGCAGGGCCTCGACCGGCAGCAGGCCCGGCGCAAACCCCAGGAGTGGCCGCTCCAGTCGCGCCGCGGCATCCGCGAGCCGGCCCCGAGCTGCGAGCAGCTGGATGTGCACGAGGTCATCGATCAAACAGGAGGTAAAGCAGGCGGTGTCGGGCCGCTCGTCGAACAGGCGAAGCGCCTCGGCGGTGTCGCCGCGCGCCAGCGTCAGGAATGCACGAGTCGCCGCGATGAGATAGCCCCGCGCATCGTTGGCCACCGGCGGCAGGTTGGGCGGTGGATGCAGGCGCCGGGCTTCCATTTGTTGCAGCAGGGATTGCAAGGTCGCGGTGTCGTGCGCGGCGGCCAGGAGTGGCGCCGCGTACAAAATGCCCTCACCGGGCTTCGTCACCCAGGCGCGCGCGAGTCGCGCAGCGCTGTCGGTGGTAAGGCCGCCGACGAGCGCAAATTGTGCGAGCAGCACCGGAAGGATCGTTTTTTGTGTCGCCTCCGTGATGTGACCGCGCGCCGCCAGCGCGAGCGGCAGCGCGAACACGCTGGTATTGGACATCTTCCCGACTTTTTTCTCGGCATCCACGCGCGCCTGCACGATCGTGACGAGAGTTTCCGTCGAGTCGATCCAGCGCCCCAACGCCAGCCACACAGTCTGAAATAGATGGCTGTCCGCGCTGTCGGCGAGAAACGCGATGGCACGGGCGCGCGTTGTCGGGTCGAGCAACCGCACGACGAGATCGGTACTCTGGGCATACTCGCCCCTCGCGCCGGCGGTGAGAAACGCTTCTGCATAACGCCGGCCAGCTGCCGTGCCGCGGTACTCGAGCCCGAGCGGAATCGCGTGGACGTAGGACGGCGTAAATGCCGAGTCGAGGGCGATCGCCCGATCGAACGCATCGAGACTGGCACGCAAGGGGACTCGCGCGAGCGCGCCCGCATGGAAGCGTGCGTCGCCCAGCATGTACCAGAGTTCTGGATCGTCCGGATACCGGCGAACCGCCTCGTCCAGCGTCGCGATGAGACGGCGACCATAGGTCCACCACTTACCGCCGAGCTGCGACGGTCCCATATAGACGACGGCGGCGAGCGATTCGGACTGTACGATCAGGCTTTCGCGGGGGGCAAGTCCGTGATTCAGGGTGCCTGCGCGCAATTTGTAGGTATGCGACAGGGAGTCCTGCGCCGAATGCTGCCAGCCCGCGGCGAGACCGGCATGACTCCAGGCCAGCGCGAAGCTGCTGTCCAGGCCGATCGCGCGCTGATGATACGTGAGCGCCGAATCCCACTCCGACCGCCGCAGAAACTGCTCGCCCTGGAGGAACGCCTTGAGTGCCGGCAGCGACCGCGAGCCGAGCGGCGCGCTGCGCACCAGCCCGATCGCGCGCGTGCGGCCCAGCTCCCGTAACACACGCACCGTGAGCGAGTCGGCGAGGCGATCGATGCGATCGGTGCTTTCGCGCAGCTCGATTTCGCCGAGCACATTGGGACCATTGACGTCCAGAACGGTTGCCGTCAGACGCACGGAATCGGCTCCCGCGCGCATGAGGCCGCCGAACACGACGGTGCGCGCGCCGGTCGCTCGACCCAGCGCCTGCGCTGATGGAGCGTCCGCCCTGCCGCTCCACCGCCGCACGACCAGCGTGGGGGACACGGTGCGCAATGGCCCGGCTCCATCGAGGCTCCGCGACAGCACGTCGACAAATCCTTCGCGCCACAGCGCGAGATCAGGTCCCCCGAGCACGTCGAACGGCGCGACCGCGACGCGGTTGGCGTCGAGGGCCGTGGCGGTCCGCGGCCGAAGCGTGATCCACCCGGCGGCGAGCAGCACGGCGACGACCCCGACCAGCGCGAGCGCGCGGTTGCGCGGCCGGCGCAGCACGTGCCGCATTGTTGCGATCGACGAAGTGACGGGCAGCGCACCGCTGGGCGTCCCTATCGCTTCGAGCGTCTGCAGCAGCTCGTCGGCGCTTTGCGGGCGATCGGCAGGATTTTTGGCCAGGCAGGCCATCACCAGCTGGGCAAGGGCAGGCGGGAGGGATGGCCGGTGGTCCGTGATCGGCACGACAGGCTCGGTGACGTGGGCCGCCAGCATTTGATGCGGCGCCATGCCGGCGAACGGCACGCGCCCGGTCAACATCTCGTACGCCATGGCGCCAAACGCGTAGATATCGGCGCGCGCGTCGATGTTCGGATCCCCTGCCGCCTGCTCGGGCGCCATGTACGCGGGCGTACCCAACGTCACGCCGACCGACGTCAGCCCACTTTCCGCCTTTGCCTGGCTCACCGCCTTCGCGACGCCGAAATCGGCAACGACCGCGTGATGGCCCGATAGGAGCACGTTATCGGGTTTGATGTCACGATGCACCACGCCGCGCGCGTGCGCATACGCCAGCGCATCGGCGACATCTTTCAGGATCCGCACTGCGTCGCGCACCGGCAGCTCGCCGTCGCGGCTCAAGCGCGTGCGGAGCGCTTCTCCTTCCACGAGCGGCATCGTGTAATAGAGGAGGTCCTGTTCGCCTCCAGCGGCGAGCAGCGGCACGATGTGCGGGTGCTGCAGCGATGCGGAGAGCTGAATCTCTCGATTGAACCGGTCGACACGCATTTCCAACGCGAGATCAGGCGGGAGCACCTTGATGACAACGCGGCGGCCCAGTCTGGTGTCTTCGGCCACGAAGACGCGGCTCATGCCGCCACCGCCGAGCTCCTGCTGCACGCGATACGCGGCGCCGAGCGCGTTTTGTAAACGATCTGCTAATTCAGGCATGAGCCGCCTAAGATAACGTGCGCGTTGACGTGCTGCGGGAGTCCCTCTAGTTTGACGCCGTGCCGGTGGTTCTCGTTGCAGTTCTGCTCGCCCTCACTGCCTGCAGCGGACCCTTTCCTCAATCCGCGCTCGCCCCCAAGTCCGATTTCAGCACAGACCTCGACTCGCTGTTCACTACCATTTTTTGGTGGGCGGTCGTCGTATTTCTCATCGTCGAGACGCTGTTGCTCGTCGTCATCGTGCGCTATCGCGCGCGCGTCGGCGGCCGCCTCCCGAAACCGGTGCACGGGCATACGGTGCTCGAGATCGGGTGGACCCTCGCGCCTGCGCTGATCCTGGTCTTCATCGCCGTCCCCACGATGCGCACGATCTTCGCGACCGCCGGGACCGGCGCCGAGGGTGCGCTGCGCGTCGAAGTGATCGGCCATCAATGGTGGTGGGAATACCGCTATCCCACGCTCGGCATCAGCGCGATGAACGAATTGCATCTTCCGGTGCGCATACCGGTGCAGCTCGACATGACGTCGGCCGACGTGATCCACAGTTTCTGGGTGCCCGCCCTCGGCGGGAAGCGGGATCTCACGCAGGGCCGCACCAACCGCATCGCGTTTCGGGCCGACTCGACGGGAGAGTTTCACGGTCAGTGCGCGGAATTCTGCGGCGCGTCGCACGCGAATATGCGGCTGCGGGTCTTCGTGCAGACCGACACCGCGTTCCAGGCATGGGTGGTGCAGCAGCGCGCCGCGCCGGCCGCGTCGGCGCGGGGTTCGCTCGCCGAACGCGGCCAGCAGGTCTTCCGGCACAGCGCGTGCATCGGTTGCCACACGATTACCGGCGTCTCGGGCGCGAAGGTGGGACCTGAGCTGACCCATGTCGGCAGCCGGACGACGATAGCCGGCGCGTTGTTTCCTAACACGGCCGATTATCTCCGGCGCTGGATCGCCAATGCGCCGTCGCTGAAGCCCGGCGCCTTGATGCCGCCACAAGGGTTGGCCGCGCCCGATCTCGACGCCCTCGTCGCCTATCTGCAAAGTCTGAAATGAAGAGCTGGCTGACGACGACCGATCATAAGCGCATCGGTCTATTGTACTTCTGGACCGCGTTCGGGTTTTTCTTGATCGGCGGGCTGGAGGCGCTGGTGATTCGGGCGCAGCTCGTGCGTCCCGCAGGCATCGGAGTCGACGCCGAGACCTACAATCAACTGTTCACCATGCACGGCACGACGATGGTCTTCCTCGCGCTCATGCCGTTGTCGGCCGCGTTCTTCAATTTCATCATTCCGCTCCAGATCGGCGCGCGCGACGTCGCCTTCCCACGCCTCAATGCGTTCAGCTACTGGGTGTTCTTGCTGGGTGGGCTGCTCTTGAATGCGAGTTTTGTCGCGGGGCCCCTTTTTGGCGCCGACCGGCTGTCGGTCGCGCCCGATGCCGGTTGGTTCGGCTACGAGAACCTGACGTCGCGGCAATACTCCCCCGGGCCGAACGTCGATTTCTGGCTGTTGGGACTGCAGATCCTCGGCATCGCCTCGCTCGCGGCCGGCTTCAACTTCATCGTCACCATCCTCAACATGCGAGCGCCGGGGATGCGCATGCTGCGCCTCCCGCCGTTCAGCTGGATGGTGCTGATCACGCAGTTTCTGATCATCACGGCGTTCCCGGTCATCACCGTCGCGCTCGTGCTCCTGATGTTCGACCGCTTTTTCGGGACGCATTTCTTCGTGCCCGCAGGCGGCGGCGATCCGGTGTTGTGGCAGCACCTGTTCTGGATGTTCGGCCACCCCGAGGTCTACATCCTCATCCTGCCCGCGATGGGCATCATCTCGGAGGTGTTGCCGACATTCTCGCGCAAGCCGCTGTTCGGCTACACGGTCGTCGTGTACTCCGGGATCGTCATCGCTTTCCTCGGCTGGAGCGTGTGGAGCCACCACATGTTCGCGACGGGCCTCGGCCCGATCGCCGACTCGGTTTTTGCCGGCACGACGATGCTCATCGCCATCCCCACCGGTGTGAAGATCTTCAACTGGATCGGCACGCTATGGGGCGGCCAGCTGCGCTTCACGACGGCGCTGCTGTTCGCGGTGGGATTCATCGCCATGTTCATCATCGGTGGCCTCTCCGGCGTGACGCACGCCGCGGCCCCCGCCGATCTCCAGCAGACCGATACGTACTACGTCGTCGCCCACATTCACTATGTGCTGTTCGGCGGCACGGTCCTCGGATTGTTCGCGGGGATCTATTACTGGTGGCCCAAGATGACGGGCCGGTTCTTGTCGGAGCCGTTGGGCAAGGTGCATTTCTGGTTGACGTTCATCGGCATGAATCTCGCGTTCTTTCCGATGCACTTCTCCGGCTTGCTCGGCATGCCGCGACGCATCTACACCTACTCCGCCGATCTCGGGGTCGCGGGCTTCAATCTGGTGTCCACGATCGGCGCATTTGTCTTAGGGATCGCTACGCTCATCTTCTTCTGGAATCTCCTGCGTACGCGCTGGCGCCCGCTCAATGCGCCGAATGATCCGTGGGGTGGCGCGACGCTCGAGTGGGCGATTCCCTCGCCGCCGCCCGTCTACAATTTCACCGTGATCCCCACCGTTTCGAATCGCCTTCCGCTGTGGCAGACCGAGCGCCATGCGGCGATGGCGCCGCTGCCCGATCGGCCTCCGGCGCCGATTCATGTGCCCGGGGGATCGTGGTGGCCGATGATCACGGCAGCCGGGCTGCCCGTCCTGGCGATCGCGGCGCTGACACGCCAATTGCCGATCGTGTTCGTCGGCGTCGCGATCCTCCTCATCGGCATCTATCGCTGGGCCGCACCCGCACGCGCCCGCGCATCGCACGAGCATGGGGGTCGACAATCGCAAGATGGCGTTCTGGGCGTTCATCGGCTCGGAATGTCTGTTATTCGGATCGCTGATCTCGACCTACCTCGTGTACAAGGGTCGCAGTCTCACCGGACCCTACCCGCACGAGATCCTGAACATTCCGTTCACCTCGTTCAGCACCTTCGACCTGCTGATGTCCAGTCTGGCGATGGTGCTCGCGTTGGCGGCCGTGCAGCGCGGTGACATGAAGCAGGGCAAGCTCTGGCTTTTCCTGACCGCAGCACTGGGACTCGTGTTCCTGGGCGGGCAGTTCTGGGAGTTCAGCCATTTCCTGCGCGAGGGACTCGGACTGACGACAAATCTGTTTGGCTCGACGTTCTACGTCTTGACGGGAACGCACGGCGCGCACGTCACCGTGGGAGTCATCTGGCTGCTGACGCTCTGGATCCAGGCCTTGCGCGGCAAGCTGGGTCCCGCGCAGGCGCTGACCGTCGAGATCACCGGCCTCTACTGGCATTTCGTGGACGTGGTGTGGATCGTGATCTTTACCGTCGTCTACTTGATCCAATGAGCGAGGAAACGGAGGCGATGAGCGAGCAGGCACACGCGACCACCGGGACGTATCTCCGCGTCGCGGCGATCCTGGTGATGGTGACCTTGATCGAGGTCGGGGTGTTCTATGTCCCGGCGTTCCACTCCGTGCTCGTTCCGCTGCTGCTCGTCTTGTCGGCCTTTAAATTCGCGCTTGTCGTGATGTTTTACATGCATCTCAAATTCGATAGCCGGTTCTTTGTTTTCTTGTTCGGCGGTCCGCTGCTGCTCGCAATCGCGGTCGTCGTCAGCTTGCTCTTCATTTTTTATGGAGCGCTGCGCCTGCGTACCGGGGGCTAAAGAATGATCAATGATCAATTATCAATGATCAATGTCCAATGATCATTGATCATTGGACATTGATAATTCCGCCACGCTGGGATTTGTGGACCATTCACCCGAGCGTGGCGGCCGGTCTCGTCCTCCTGGGCGGACTCTATGCGTATCTCGGGGGACTCAGGTCGGGGCGACGGCACGTGGCCAGCTTCTTCGGAGCGCTCGTTGTTCTATTTCTCGCGCTCAACGGACCGCTGCACAATCTGTCGGACAAGTACTTGTTCAGCGTTCACATGGCCCAGCACCTGTTATTGACCCTCGTCTTCCCGCCACTCCTGCTGTACGGGACTCCCGCGCGGGTGATGCGGCCGTTGCTCACGTCCCGCTGGATCATGACCGTGGGCCGCGCGGTGACCAAACCGCTGCCGGCCGCCACGCTGTTTACGGCGCCCATCGTGCTCTGGCATGTGCCCGCGCTTTACGAGGCGGCGCTGCGCAATCACAACCTCCATATCGTCCAGCATCTCGTCTTCCTCGCCCGATGTCGGTGACTGGCGCGCTGATCACGCTGTCCAGTGATCCGCTCTACCCGTTCTATGCCGCGGCCCCGCGTGTCTGGGGCCTTTCGGCGCTACAGGATCAACAGATCGGCGGATTGCTGATGTGGGTGCTGGGCGGACTGATGCTCTGGGTGGTGATGACCGTCATCTGGTTCCGGTGGAGCGTCTGGGATGCGCGCGGTGACGCTGAAAGGGAAGTTCCGGTGGCGGCCTACGGCACGAATGATCAATGATCAATGGCCAATGATCATTGTTCATTGATCATTGATTATTGATTATTCGCCATCTTCCGTCTCGCCAAGCGGGTGGCGCCGCAGCTCCTCGCCGATCTTCGGGTGCTCTCGCCACAGGAAATAGCCCATCGTCAGCGCCGCGAGGCCGTTGCCGATCGCCACGTTCCACCACGCCAGGTAGCCCAGCAGCGGCTTGGCCAGCAGCGCCACCAGGATGTAGAACCCCACCTCGAAGAAGCAAAAGCCCACGATGACGAGAAACAGCGTCGATGGCGCGTATTCGACTTCTGCGGCGAGCGCCGCGGCGATGCAACCGACCACGACGAATGCGCTGACGTGAATCATCGTGTAGCCGAAGATTCGGGCGGGCTCGATGACGACCGTAGCGGCGTCATGCGTGCCGGGAAACAGCGCGCTCCCCAGCATCGCCGGTGTGAAGAATGGCTGGCCGTTGATTGCATCGACGATCAGAAACCAGACGGCCACTGTGGCGGCGCCGATGCAGCCGGCAATGAAACCTTCGCGCAGGATGCGATTCAGATCCATCGCCGGTCAATATATCGCCGCCGCGAGTGCGTGCTAGATTAGGCCGACCTCGGACCCAGGACTCGGGCCAATGATCGTGACGCGCCGCCCCTTGTTCTATGGACTCTGTCTCTTGCTCGGTACGCTGCTGTTCGGCGGCGCCGGTCTCATGCATCCGCTGCTCGCCGGGGACGGCGCCGAGCAGCTCACGACCGTCGCGCGCACCACCGCATGGCGCGCGATCCATTGGTCGCTCCTGTTCGGGCTCGCGCTCATGTTCACCGGTCTGATCGGCGTGGCGTTGAGGCACGGCGAGACGGCCGGATCGGCGCCTGGGCGCGCCGGAATTCTCTTCAGCGGCTTCGCCTTCGCGGTATGGTCGCTCAACATCTTGTTCATGGTGGGGCCGGGCTGGCAGCTCGCGCGAAGCCACGCCGCGTCCGACGCCGGGCTCACCGCGACACACGCCGTGTTCGTGTACGACATGCTCCATCCGATGGGATTGGCGGCCGAACGCCTGGCGACGTTTTCGATCGGGCTCGTGGCCTATCTATTCGGGTGGGCGATCCGCAATGGGGGCGTGTATCCGCGCTGGTTGGCGTGGGGGGCGTGGGCCGTCGCGCTGATAAACGGCGCCGTGGCCGTAGTGTTCGACGAATTCTCGCCGAACATGTTCTACGGCCAGGCGCTGTTTGTGATTTGGCTGGCGGCAACCGCCGTCATCATGCTGACGGAGCGCCGCCAGACCACGTAGGGGCGCAGTATGCTGCGCCCCTACAAACGCGCTATTTCGCGCGCAGCCGCACCACGTGCTGCTGCCAGCCATCCGGCGTGCGCGACATCACGGTCAGCGTCACGATTTCCCCCGACCGCACCCGAGCAATCGCTTGCCGGAATTCCGTGCGGGTGTGGGTGGGGGTGCCGTTGACCTTCAAAATGAGATCCGGCGGGTAGCCGCTGTTCGCGTCGTACAAGCGCTGGTATGCGGGACCGTCGGGCGATACCTGCGTTACGACGAGGGCGCCGCCGGACCGCGCGATCGCGCGCAGCTGTTGATCGCGCGCGTCTTCCTGGGTCAGCGGCTCGACCGTAATGCCGAGTGACCGTTCGGTCGGAGCGGAGTCGCGCGACACCGCATCATCGCTCTGCGCGACCTGTTCGGAATCACCGCTCGGCGCCGGTGCAAGCCGCACCGACACGGTTTTCCGCACGCCGCCCTTCCGCTGCACGGTCACTTGAACAATGTCTCCCGGCTTTTTGAACCCCACGCGCTGCTGCAACTGGGACACCGATTCGATGGGCTGGCCATCGACCGCGACGATGACGTCCCCTTCCTGGATGCCGGCGCGTTTGGCAGGCGAATCCTCGGGCGGTGAGAATTCGTTCACCACCACGCCGCGGATGTCGGTAAGCTTCGCGTCTTCCGCGTCTTCGGGTGTAATGGGTCTGATGCGAATGCCGATAACGGAGCGCTCGACGTGACCAGTCGCGATCAGCTGGGTCATGACGGTGCGGGCGAGATTGATCGGGATGGCAAACCCGTACCCGTTAGAATATCCGGTCTCACTGGCGATGGCCGCATTGATCCCGATGACCTCACCACGCACGTTGACGAGTGGACCGCCGGAGTTTCCCGGATTGATGGCGGCATCGGTTTGAATGAAGTCCTGAATCGCATAGGGGCTTTGGTTCAACCCAGAAAGCAGCCGACTCTTGGCGCTCACGATGCCCGCCGTGACGGTGAACGTGAACATTTCCCCAAGTGGATTGCCGATCGCCAGCACCCAATTGCCGATCTTGGTCGAATCGGCATCCCCCATCCGCACGGTGGGAAGACCGGTCGTCTGAATCTTGATCACGGCAACGTCCGTGTTGGGATCCGTCCCGACCGTCTTCGCGGTGAACTCGCGGTTGTCGTAGAGGCGCACCGTTACCCGATCGGCGCCCTGCACCACGTGATTGTTGGTCAGGATGTAACCATCAGCCGAGACGATGAATCCCGATCCCGAGCCCTGTTCGACCTGGGGCCGACGCGGGATCTGGAAAAAGTCCTCGAAGCCCGGTGGCAGCCGACGCGTCGTCGTGCGCTCACGCCGTTCCGACTTGATGAATACGACCGCCGGCTTGACGTGCTCGGCGACGGAGGCAAAGGCGTCACCCAGGTCAACGGCGGCCTTTGCCTGCGGCAATGCACGAGGCGCCGCTGTGTCTTGGAGCACTGCGCTCCTCACGGCCGCCTCGCCGCGCGTGGGCAATCTGAACGCCGAGGCGAACGCCAACCCGAGCGCGAACGCCATGGCTACGAGTGTTCCGAACTTCAACCAGTCCCGCGTCTTCACCGACATCTGTTCCCCCTAAATTTTTATTGCTTCTTGGATTTATCGTCGTCCATGATTTCGTAATCTGCATCCACGACATTATCCTGCTTGCCTTCCGTCTTACCAGCTTCTGCGCCGCCCGTCTGACTATCCCCGGACGTTCCCGCGCCTGCCTCGGCGCCCGGCTGTGAGCCTCGGGCGGCGTACATCGATGCCCCCGCGGCCGAATAGGCCTGCTGCAACTCGTCGAGTGCCTTGCTGATTTCATCGGCGTTGCCGCTGCGAAGTGCTTGCTGTGCGCTTTGAATGGCGGCATCGAGCCGGGTCTTGAGGCCCGCATCGATCTTGTCCACCCACTCCTTCGATTCCTTCTGCACCTGATACACCATCGTATCGAGCCGATTCCGACGCTCGATCTCGTCGCGCCGCTTCTTGTCCTCGGCAGCGTGCGCCTCGGCGTCCTTCACCATCTTGTCGATGTCCTTGTCCGCCAGTCCGGACGACGCCTCGATCCGGATCTTTTGCTCCTTGCCCGTTGCTTTGTCCTTCGCCGACACGTGCAGGATGCCGTTCGCGTCGATGTCGAACGTCACCTCGATCTGCGGCACACCGCGCGGAGCGGGCGGGATGCCGGTGAGCTGGAATTTCCCGATCGTGCGGTTGTCCTGCGCCATCTGCCGTTCGCCCTGCAACACGTGAATTTCGACGGTGGTCTGATTGTCCTCCGCCGTCGAGAAGACCTCCGACTTCTTGGTCGGGATCGTCGTGTTGCGCGGGATCAGCACCGTCGTCACGCCGCCCAGCGTTTCGATGCCCAGAGACAGCGGCGTCACGTCGAGCAGCAGCACGTCCTTGACCTCACCGGCGAGCACCCCGCCCTGAATAGCCGCGCCGATCGCCACGACTTCGTCCGGGTTGACGCCCTTGTGCGGCTCCTTCCCGAAGAAACTCTTGACGATTTCCTGGACCTTGGGCATGCGCGTCTGGCCGCCCACCAGGATCACCTCATCGATGTCCGACGGCTTCAGCCCGGCATCCTTCAGCGCCTGCTGCATCGGGGGCATCGTGCGCTTCACCAGATCGTCGACCAACTGCTCGAGCTTTGCTCGAGTCAGCGTCAGGTTGAGGTGCTTGGGGCCGGATTGGTCGGCGGTGATGAACGGAAGATTGATCTCCGTCTGCATCACGGTCGACAGCTCCATCTTCGCCTTCTCGGCCGCTTCTTTCAGGCGTTGCAGCGCCATCGGATCCTTGGAGAGATCGATGCCCTGGTCACGCTTGAACTCGTCCACGAGCCACTGCATGACGCGGGCGTCGAAGTCGTCGCCACCGAGGTGCGTATCGCCGTTCGTGCTCTTGACCTCGAATACGCCTTCGGCGAGCTCGAGCACGGAAATGTCGTAGGTACCGCCGCCCAGATCGTACACCGCAATCTTCTCTTCTTTCTTCTTGTCGAGTCCATACGCGAGAGCGGAGGCGGTCGGCTCATTGATGATTCGGACGACGTCGAGGCCGGCGATCTTTCCCGCGTCTTTCGTCGCCTGGCGCTGCGAATCGTTGAAATAGGCCGGAACGGTGATGACTGCTTTCTCCACCTTATGTCCCAGGTAATCTTCGGCGGTCTGGCGCATCTTCTGCAGGATCATCGCCGAGATCTCAGGCGGCGTGTATATCTTGCCGCTGACTTCGACAGCGGCCAGACCATTCTGCCCGCGCACGACTTTATACGGGACGCGCTTGATCTCCTCGCTCACTTCCTCGTAGCGCCGGCCCATGAATCGTTTGATTGAGAAGATCGTGTTCTGCGGATTGGTGACGGCTTGACGTTTGGCGACTTGCCCGACGAGCCGTTCGCCGTCTTTCGTGAAGGCGACCACCGAAGGCGTCGTCCGCCCCCCTTCGGCGTTTGGGATGACGACGGGATCGCCACCCTCCATGACGGCGACAACGGAGTTGGTCGTCCCGAGGTCAATACCAATGATCTTCTCAGCCATACTTTCAGCTCCTGATAGGGATTTGATGCGGACCCGATGTTGGGGGTCGCAGAAGGCAAGCATCGTGCCCAAAACCAGTGCCAAAAAGGCATACATCGTCTAGATTCCGCCCCATGTTTCCGTACAAGGACGAGAACCCAACTGAGCGGCCCGCCGTGGTCACGGTGGCCATCATCATCGCGAACATTCTGGCATTCATCCTAGTCCAAGGCGCGGGTGCGCAGGGGCCTTTGGCGCGCTCGGTGTGCGAACTTGGTCTGACGCCAGGGGAGCTACTCCGGACCGCCCCTGTCGGGAGCGGCGTTCAGCTCGCGCCCGGGTTTTCCTGTCTCGTTGGCCCCACGCCGCATTATGGGACGATCCTCACGTCCATGTTCATGCACGGCGGGTGGTTTCACCTGGCGGGCAACATGTGGTTCCTGTGGGTATTCGGGAACAACATCGAAGACGCGATGGGTCATGTGAAGTTCGTGTTCTTCTATCTTATCTGCGGGACAGCTGCCGCGGCAACACAGACCTTTCTCAGCCCTCACTCGGTTGTGCCAATGGTGGGTGCGTCAGGAGCGATCAGCGGCGTGCTGGGCGCGTATATCCTGCTGTACCCGCGGGTGCGGGTACACACACTCATCATTCTGCCCATCTACATCACCACCGTCGCATTGCCGGCCTACGTGATGCTCGGCTACTGGGCACTGCTGCAGTTAGTCGGTGGTTTGGGCAGTCTGAGTGAGATTGAGACTGGCGGAGTCGCGTTCTTCGCGCATGTGGGCGGATTTCTGGCCGGCCTGATTCTGATCCGCGTGTTCGTTTCGGAGGACGTACTGCGCCGGCGACCGACGCCGCCCGCCGACTACTACCGCTACCGCTCGTTCTGAGCGGCCGTCAGGCCGTCCGGCCGTCGGGCCGTCCCAGTTCCTCAGGGTGGTGTTTGATCGATTTTCCTTCCACGAGGAATACCACGTCTTCCGCAATGTTCGTCGCGAGGTCTGCGACGCGCTCGAGGTTGCGGCTGACGAGAAACAGCTCCATCGCGGTGCCGATGATGTGCGGATCCTCCATCATATGCGTCAGCAGGATCCGGAACATCGATGCGTGCAGGGCATCGACGCTGTCGTCGCGGCGGCAGATCGCCCGGCCCGCTTGGGGATCGCCGCGCACGAACGCGTCGAGGGCGTCGGCAAGCATCGTGCGCGCCTGCCGCGCCATCTCGAGCAGCTCGGGCTCGGGAACGATCGGCCGGCTGGCCACCAGCCGCTCCGCCGATTGCGCGATGTTGACGGCGTGGTCTCCGACGCGCTCCAGATCGTTGGCGATTTTCATGGCGGCCGTCAGGAATCGCAGGTCGCGCGCCATCGGCTGCTGGGTGGCGAGGAGACGAATGACTGTCTCCTCGACCTCGAGCTCCAACCGGTCAACGTCCGTGTCTCCCGCGATCACCGTCCGGGCTTTTTCAACGTCCCGCTGGAGCACTGCCTCCACGGCTGCCGCGAGCGCGGCCTGCGCGTCACCGGACATATTGAGCAGTGCGACCTTGAGCTCGGAGAGCTCGTCGTGGAAATGGCGGTGGCTCGTCGCTTGCGCGTTCAACCAAACCTCCCCGTGATATAAGCTTCAGTCCGCTCGTCAGTCGGACGGGTGAACACTTGCTGCGTGGCGCCAAATTCCACCAGCCGGCCGAGATAGAAGAAGCCGGTGAAGTCGGCCACACGAGCCGCTTGCTGCATGTTATGCGTGACGAGCACGATCGTGTAGGTCTGCTTGAGCTCGACGAGCAGCTCTTCGATGCGCTGCGT
>WNGC01001601.1_pt1 | contig 14856 bp, 11 predicted proteins | sample 5400051 | NCBI WGS metagenome assembly WNGC01 (sample SAMN13153368, study PRJNA577476) | soil metagenome | isolation source: 20 cm soil or saprolite under grassland replicate 2 | place: USA:California | collected 2016-06-15 | reverse complement strand
CATGAATGAAGGCCGCGTCGTCCAGCAAGGTTCGATAACCGATCTTCGTGAAAGACCGGCCAATCCATTTGTTTCCGAGTTCATCAACGCGCAACGAAGCGTCGCTCTGGCATGAAAAGTTTCGTTCGCCTGACTCTGGTAGGGATGGCGCGCTCCGGCGTTCGCGAACACCGCAACGCGCTGTCCCTACCGATGCTTCTTCTCTCTTTCAGCGCAACTTTATGCTTCGCCGCCAATCCAGTTTTAATCGGCTCGAAAAAATTCACTGAATCTTACGTTCTCGGGGAAATTGCTAAGCGCACGCTAAACGAAATGGGCATTCCGGCGGAACATCGACAAGGCATGGGCGGCACGATTATCCTTTGGGAGGCGTTACGCGGCGGGCAAATCGACGTCTACCCGGAGTACACCGGCACCATCGCGCAGGAAATTCTCAAAACCGAGCGGCAATTGTCGGTCCAGGAAATTCGCGATGCATTGACAAAATTCGGCGTCGGGATGACGGAGCCACTCGGTTTCAACAACACCTATGCGCTTGTCATGCGTCGTAATGAGGCGCAACGGCTTGGCATTCACATGATTGGCGACCTGGGCAAATACCCGGAACTCAAAATCGGGCTTACGCACGAATTTTTAGACCGACGTGATGGATGGCAACCATTACGCCAGCGTTACAGCCTCCCTCAGCTGAACATCGTCGGGATTGATCACGCGCTTGGGTATGCCGCTCTCGCTAAAGGCTCGATCGACGTCAAAGACGCTTACTCGACCGATGCGAAGATTGCGGAAAACGATCTTGTCGCGTTGACAGACAGCTTCGATTTTTTCCCGAAATACGATGCGGTATTTTTATTTCGAACTTCCCTGCGCGACGATGCGATCGGTGCATTGCGCGGAGTTGCAGGCACGCTCGACGAAGCGCGCATGGTTCGGCTGAATGCAGAAGCGGAGCGCACAAAAAACTACACAAAAGCTGCAAACTTATATTTTCAGAACGCCGCTGGATCGGCAGTTACCGCCGGCGAATCCTTTTGGCAAAAGCTTGCACGCTGGACGTTGCGCCATCTCGAACTTGCGGGATTCTGGTTCCCCTTCCCTTTTTCGGAATCAGCGTTCGCACCGCGATTACCGCGCTTTTTCTTTACGGATTGCTGCCAATCGTGCGCAACACTGCGAGCGGCTTGCAGGACATTCCGCGATCGCTGCGCGAATCGGCCATTGCCCTAGGACTCACCCCGGCGGCACGACTCTGGCGAATTTATCTGCCGATGGCCTCGCGCTCAATTTTATCTGGAATTAAAACCAGCGCGGTTATCAACATTGGGACTGCCACACTTGCGGCGTTGATTGGAGCGGGCGGTTACGGCGAGCCGATCTTGAGCGGACTGAACTTGAACGATCACGTCACGATTTTAGAAGGCGCGATTCCGGCGGCGCTTCTTGCCCTGATTGTGCAATGGAGCTTCGATTTGCTTGATCGCATTTTGATCCCGAGAGGTCTGCGATTGTAGAGTCGCGCGAGCATCTCGCGAGCGAATCAAACCCAACGCAAGCTGGAAGGTTGCACTACTTCCTCGCGGCTCGCGGGCCAGGTGATTCGCGTTTATTAGATAGAATGGCAATCGCGTCGATCAATCCGGCCACGGGCGAAAAGCTGAAAGAGTTCGCGCCTTTCAATGACGAGAAAATCGAAAAGCTACTCAAGCGCGCCGAGCATGCATTTACGCACCATCGACGACAGCCATTTGCTAAACGCGGGCAACTCATGATGGCCGCGGCGTCATTGCTTGAGCAGGAGAGAGACAAACTCGCCCGAACAATGACGTTGGAAATGGGAAAGTTATTTCGCGCGGCGCTGGATGAAATCGCCAAATGCGTGCGGGCTTGCCGATTTTATGCCGAGAATGGGGAACGATTCTTGGAAGACGAGGCCGCGCAGACGGATGCTGCCCGCAGTTATGTTCGCTACGAGGCGCTCGGACCAGTGCTCGCCATCATGCCTTGGAATTTTCCATTCTGGCAGGTGTTTCGGTTTGCGGCGCCAGCTTTGATGGCGGGAAATGTTGGACTCCTGAAACACGCCGCCAACGTTCCGCAGTGCGCGCTTGCGATCGAAGAGATCTTTTGCCGCGCCGGATTCGATGAGGGCATTTTTCAGACGCTGTTGATCGACACGGAACAAGTGGAAAGGATAATTATCGATTCAAGGGTGACGGCGGTAACGCTCACTGGCAGCGAAAAAGCGGGAAGCGCGGTTGCCAGCCTCGCCGCGCGGCACATCAAGAAAAGTGTGCTCGAACTCGGCGGGAGCGATCCTTTCATTGTGATGCCGAGCGCCGATTTCGAATCCGCGCTCAGCGCCGCAATCAAAGCACGGACAATTAACAGTGGCCAATCGTGCATCGCGGCGAAGAGGTTTCTCGTCGCGGACCAAATTTACGACGAATTTGTTCGGCAATTTGTTGAACGCATGCGTGCGTTGAAAGTCGGCGATCCTTTGGATGAGGCGACTGAGATCGGGCCGCTCGCGACCGAACAAATTTTGCAGGGCGTGCACCAGCAAGTTCAGAAATCGATCGCGGCCGGCGCGAAATTGTTGACCGGCGGAAATCGAATTCATGGTCCTGGTTTTTTTTATGAGCCAACGGTTCTTGCCGAAGTAGCGATCGACTCTCCCGCGTACTGCGAAGAAGTTTTTGGACCGGTCGCATCGTTTTTTCGGGTGCGCGACGTCGCCGACGCCGTCGAGATCGCAAATGCTACTACTTTCGGTCTCGGCGCGAGTGCATGGACAAACGATCGGACCGAACAAGACCTGTTCGCATCCGAGCTTGAAGCGGGAATGGTTTTCATCAATGCAATGGTGGCCTCCGACCCTAGATTGCCCTTCGGCGGCGTGAAACGTTCGGGATTTGGAAGAGAGCTGGGTGCTGCCGGGATTCGCGAATTCATGAATAGGAAAACGATCTGGATCGCCTGAGATCGGAGACCCAATTCGCCGGATCGTTTCGCGGTTGCGTTGGCGCTCTGTCTTCACCCATTCTTCGAGCATGGCTGAATCGGTGGGTGCTCCCCTCTTCGTGTCGCATCCGCCAGGCTTTCGCGCCCAACGCGGACTGAACTGGGCATTCGTTGGGCTGCTCTACACCTCTTTTTACATGTGCCGCTACAATCTCCCGGTCGCGAGCGGCGCCATCAGCAGCGAGTTCGGATTTAGCAAAGCGCAAATCGGCGCCATTATCACGACCGCTCTGCTCGCTTATGCCTGCGGGCTAATCCTGAATGGTCTCCTCGCCGATCGTTTTGGTGGAAAACGGGCGATGCTCATCGCTGCCGTGGCGACGATCGTTATGAACATCCTTTTCGGCGCTGCGTCATTTTGGGGACTCCTTTGGCTGTTCGTGGTGATTCGCGGCATCGATGGATACATGCAGGCATTCGGCGCGCCCGGAATGGTAAAAATAAATGCTGCCTGGTTCCGTCATACGGAGCGCGGCACCTTCGCCGGCATCTTCGGTTTCATGATCAACCTCGGCCGCTTCGGCATCTTCAAACTCGGACCGGCGTTGCTCGCCGGATTTACCTTCCTCGGTCTGATTCGAGTTCCACCGTTGCATTGGCGTTGGCTATTTTGGGTCCCGGCAGGGATCACACTTGTAGTCGGCACCTGCATGGCGCTGATTGTGAGAGACACACCGGAGGAAGCGAACTTTCCACCAGTGAATCCGGACGAGGAAACCGGTGGACGCGTCCACGTCAAGGTTTTTGATGTATTCAAAATCATCGCGACAAATCCAGTGATTTGGATTGTGGCATGTGCCTATGCCTGCACCGGTTCTGTGCGCCAGGGCATCGACCAATGGTTCCCGCGTTTCATGCAGGAAGCGCATCACCTCGATTACCAATCAACGCAGTTTCAACTGCTGGCTTTTTCAATTCCTTTTGTGGCGTCCGTCGGTTCGCTCATTTCGGGCTTCATTTCCGACAAAATTTTCCGGGGCCGTCGCGCACCGGTGGCGGCAGGTCTCTATTTTCTTGAAACAGCGGTCATTCTTATCGCCGCTCAATTTCATACCGCTAACGCGGCAGTTGTTTTTCTTGTCCTGATTTCATTTACCGCCAACGCGACGCACTCGATCCTCGGAACAGCTGCTGCCATGGATATTGGCGGAGCAAAAATGGCCGGATTTGCCTCCGGCCTGATCGATTCCTTTCAATATTTCGGCGGGAGCCTGGCGGGTTACTTTCTGGGCGCGCTCCTCGATCGAAGCTGGGGCAATTATTTTTATTTCATGGCGCCGTTCGGACTGATTGGAGCTGTGTTGATGTTGTCGATTCTTGGGCGTGTCAGCCTGACGAAACAGCCGCACGCGATTCGCTGTTGACCACCTGAAACCACACCGGCGGATCCGTGATCTTCGGCTACGGTTTACAAGATTTTCGGCCGTTTACCGCCGGCATGGAAGGTAAGACCCGCCCGCTGACTTCGCCAAAGCCCACGCGATACCCGTTGCCTTTGCACCAACCGGTGATCGTCAGCGTGTCGCCGTCTTCGAGCCATTTGCGCGCTTCCCCATTCGGTAGTTTCAACGGGTTAGCCCCGCGCCAGGTTAATTCCAACATGCAACCGCGCGATTCTTCCGTCGGACCGCTAATTGTGCCGCTGGCCAGCAAATCACCGGGTTGCAGATTGCAGCCATTAATCGTGTGATGGGCAAGTTGCTGGGCAACGCTCCAGTAAAGATTTTGAAAATTCGTTTCCGTAATGATGTGCGGCGCGTCCATCGATGAAGTTTTCAAATGGGCTTCAAGGTGGATGTCGAATGTAAGATCCTCTTTCTGTCGCAAGTATGGCAATGGCTTGGGATCCTGCGGTGGTAGTAGTTTGCGGAACGGTTCGAGCGCTTCCATTGTCACCACCCACGGCGAAATACTCGTGCAGAAATTTTTCGCTAGAAACGGCCCAAGCGGCTGATATTCCCACGCCTGAACGTCCCGCGCACTCCAGTCATTCATCAAAATAAAGCCGAAGATGTGATCAATCGCGCGATCGATTGAGACCGGCTCACCGAGGGAATTGCCTGGCCCAATTAGAAACGCCATTTCGAGTTCATAATCGAGACTTTTAGTCGGACCGAAAACCGGCGCAGGGGTGTCGGGCGGCTTGATCTGGCCGCTTGGTCGCCGCACGTCCGTGCCACTGACAACAATCGAACTGGCGCGGCCGTGATATGCCACCGGCAACCATTTCCAATTTGGCATGAGCGCGTTTTCGGGACCGCGCAACATCGTGCCGACGTTGTGCGCGTGATAGTATGACGAATAGAAATCGGTGTAATTGCCGACGCGCGCCGGCAGTTGCATCGTAACATCCTTTTTCGCGTGAAAAACCCGGGCACGAAGTTTTGCATCATCGCGCAGCGTTGCCGTTTCGGATGAGAGAAGATGTTGAATTACCTCGCGCGCCTTACGCCACGCAGGCCGGCCGACAGCGAGAAATGCGTTGAGCGAATCCTGCGAGAAAACCTGCTGCCCTTGAAACTCTGGCGAACCGAAATGTCCCAACTCTTCCAGAATCGAAAGATCGAGTACGTACTCACCGATCGCAACGCCGACACGCGGCGCATATTGCTTCGGTTTGAAAATTCCAAAGGGAAGATTCTGGATGGGAAAATGCGAATCGTGTCGAACGTCGATAAAAGATTCAAGCGCCGGCATTCTTTGAACAAACTGTAGGATGTCTGGCTCAGACGCCAATTCAAATCCTGTAGGAACGCCTGGCGAGCGATACGTTAATTCGTCAGCAAATTCAGAGCGCGTAGATCTTCGCGCGGTTCATCGAAGCTGCAGCTGCCGAACGAAGTCACCAATTTTCGTCGTGTCTTGATTTGATCGGTCGCGATCTTCCATTCCCGCCAGGCAAAGGAGTCGTCACTGAACGAAAACGAGACGCCATCTTCATCTTCCAGCATTTTCGATGTTTGCTCTTCATCCCACTCATGCTCGGTCGCAAGCATCGCCGCACCGAGCACGTTGAGAAATCCGTGCATTTTTGTATTCACTTGGTCCCGAAATTGACGGATCGGATGATGTAATCCCGCAGTGAACTTGACTGAGACGCGCTGCTTGGCCGCAGCGACCAGCGCCCGCGCTATTTGGGATGACGCCGGAAACGCATCGGCAGTCACGCCTCCGGTTCGTAATTTGTAACCAAACAAAGGCGCGCCGATCGTCGAGTTGTGTTCGGCCAATAATGGAATCGTTTCCCCCGCGGAATCGACCGGTGTCTCCCAAAACACCTGTAACTTTAACCCTTTGATAGCCGACCCGACTTTCGCGAGCGACCCAGGATCGATATCGCGGGGCAAGGCCATTTCCAGTTGGCGGATCGAAACAAGATCGACATGTTGCGTGGAGAACGATCTAATCTTCTCCGTCGCGATTTTTAACGCGGCGAGGAACTCGTCTCTGTTTGCGCTTGTCATTCCCAAGGCCGAGATCCGCAGAGGATGCTCCCGATCGAACAGTGAAAGGTTTCCTACCGCGGCATCGAATTTCCCGACAGGCAGCACGAAAGTGTTGAGCATCCACGCATCAGGATCACGCACGTACTGGGCCTGATTTTGTAGAGCTGGTTCGAGTGCAAGGCTGCAAGGTGGGAACATTCCGGCGTAGTCAATTGAATGGGTAAGGAGTGCGCCAAGCGAGGCAGCCAACATAATCTAAACTGAACGTCGAAAGCCGACATTTAGTCAATCGCTTTGCGCAAGCACAACGTGAACAGATAATTACGAGACAGTTAAAGTGGTCTAATACTGAGGCCAGGATTCGCTAGACTTTTTTCACTAAACAGTATAGAAACGCACACTTGATGGCTGATACTGAGTCGGTTTCTCGCGATGACCTGATCGTGTGTACGTGCGGAAGTCGGGAGTATATGCCGCGCGACGCGATCGACGCCGCGCTTGTCAGGAGCGAACTGGATGCAAAATGGAGGGAATTTCTGCACTGCGTGGAAGCCGAAAAACGCGCTGACGAGCTCGACATGGAGCTCGATGATTCCGCCATCGCGGATGCGGCAGAAGCTTTTCGCTATGAACATGATCTTATCACCGCAGAGGAAACGGAAGCATTTCTGGCAAATCGCGGACTTACCATCGACGATTTCACCGACTATTTTACACGTCGATACTGCGCCGACACCTTGAACGAAAAAATTGTGCCCGACCAAATTGAATACATCTCTGCAACGCCGGAGCTACGTCAGTTATTCCTGGCGGAGTTGATTCTATGCGGAGAATTGGATCGCATGACGACCGCGTTGATGTTCCGTTTGGCCGCACGCTGCGCCGAGAAAGACTCCGATCCGGATGCGATTACGGCCGAAGAGCGAAAGTTTTTTGAGCGAAATAAGATCGAACCTGCGCAGCTTCCAAATTGGCTGGAGCGACTTGGACGCGATTTGGAATGGTTCAATGAAATGGTGGCGATTGAGGCAGCATATCGCCAGCGTTGCGGCTCATTGCTTATCCCCCAGGCATGCCAACGCGAATTGGTGACGCTGCGATTGCCGCTAACGCGATTCGAAACTGAAGTAATCGAGCTGGAATCGCGCGATGCTGCCCAGGAAGCGCTCTTTTGTGTGCGGGAAGACGGCATGTCGATGGAAGAAGTGGCGATCGAAGGGCGGTATCCATATCGGCGTGTCGATTTTCTTTTTGAAGATATTCCGTCCGATGTGCAGCAAAGATTCCTAAGCGTGTCAGCGGGTGACGTGCTGGAACCAATCGCGCATGGCGACGGATTCGAATTGTGCCGAATCATCAAGAAAATCGAACCGCAAGCGGACGATTCGACGGTCCGATTGCGAATCGAGCAGCGGCTTTTTGATCGGCATTTCTCCGATCTCGCCAGCAAGTACACGCAACGACGCCTTGGTGCCTTGACTTCGGCAGAATGAAAACCCAAGACAGCGAAATTCTGAGGCGGACATCGGTGTTCCGGTTCGTTTCCGACGAGCACTTCGGCGCGATTGAGCCGCTCTTGCAGGAAGAACACTACGATTTCGGCGATGTGATCGTAAAACAGGATGATCCCGCCGAGTCATTTTACGTTTTAACGAGCGGGCGGGCACGTGCTCTGAAAATCAAGTCGGACGACGAGGAAATTCCCTTGGGGGTGTTAAAACCAGGCGACTCTTTTGGAGAAGCCGCTTTGGCTGAAGGTGGAACGCGGAGCGCGACAGTGCGTTGTAGCACGACGGTGGATGTTCTGCGGATCGATCGCACCGATTTTCTCGAGCTCGTCCGCCGAGTGCCCGAGCTAAAGCATTATGTCGAGACGACTGGCCGCAACCGGGCGCTACAAAGCTTCCTTTATCAATTCAGCAACTTCGGTCGGCTCCCCGCCCCTGTCTTGCGCAACATGATCGACAAATTAAAACCCACCGGATTCGCGAAAGGCAGTCTTATTATTCGCGAAGGTGACAACGCCGGACCGCTTTACGTCATTGAGAAGGGGCGGGCGCGAGCCTTTACCGGAGTCAATGGCCGCGACCAGAATCTCGCGTTTTATCGCGAAGGCGATTTTTTTGGCGAACTGTCAATCTTGAACGGCTCGCCGCGGGCGGCGTCGGTGGAAGCATTTACAGATTGCCAGTTGCACGCACTTGACCCGAAATCGGTGCGGGACTTGCGCCGTCGCTTCCCCGAGTTCGACAAGCTTCTCAGCGAGCGGCTCGCATTATATCAGGCAAAAACAGAAGCGCGTATTCCGCTTGATTTCACGACGGAACTTCTTCCTGCGGAGACAAGGGTGCAGGACAAAGTAGAACTGGACGGTAAACAGCCCGGCGCCGAAGTCGAAGAAAAAGAAGATCCGTTCGCAGACGAGCAGGGTTTGTTCCGCAAACGTGGCAAGCGCATCCGCAAAATCGATCACATCATGCAAATCGATGAAATGGATTGTGGCGCGGCAAGTCTCGGGATGATCTGCCGGCACTTCGGCCGAAAGGTAAGCTTGGCGCGCATTCGGCAGCTGTGTCACACCGCAACCGATGGCACCAGCCTGAAAGCGCTTTCTCGCGCCGCAACCGAGCTTGGGCTGGCGGCGCGCGCATTGAAAGTTTCGCTGCGTAATCTCCCACTGATGCCGTTGCCAGCCATAGTGCATTGGGAAGGCAATCACTGGATCGTTCTCTACGATGTCAATGAGCAGTTTGCGCGTGTGGCCGATCCGGGGCTGGGGCTGCGAAAAATTCCGCGCCGCGAATTTGAAGGCAAATGGACGGGCTATGCTGCCCTGTTCGATTACACGATAACGTTCGAACAAGCCCCGGAAAGCAAGCCAACGTTGGCGTGGATTCTTCCATTCCTTGCACGCTTTAAGGGCATCTTGCTGCAAGCACTGGGGCTGGCCGTCGCCGTCAGTTTCCTTCAACTGCTCTTTCCGGTGTTCACGCAGATGGTCGTGGACAAAGTTATTGTCGAAAATGACATCGGTCTGCTGAAGACGATTCTGCTCGGCATGCTCGCCGCGCTCGTCTTCGTGCAACTCTCCACTCTTGCGCAGGAATATTTGCTAGCCTTTGCCGCCATGCGGCTCGACACGGCGGTGCTTGATTTCTTGAGCCGAAAGCTTCTCGCGCTGCCGATGACTTATTTCACCAGTCGTCGGACAGGCGACATTCAACGCCGGCTAGCTGGGGCGACGGAAGTGCGGCAATTTGCCGTCCAACAAGGAGTCGGCGCTTTGCTGGCAGTAGTCTTTCTCGTAGGCGCAGTCATTTTGATGGGGATGTACAGTCCCCTGCTCACCCTCGCGTTTCTGGCAACGACGCCTCTTTATGTAGGATTAATGATTTTTTCGGTAAAAGTACTTCGCCCCTTGTTTCAGGGGGTAGAAGAAAGCCAGGGCAAATACAGTTCACACCAAATCGATGCAATCAAAGGCATCGAAGCAGTGAAGGCCGCCGCCGCCGAGAGCGCATTTCGTGACGCGATTCTGAACGAGTTTCTCTCCGTCTCGCAAAAATTGTTCAAGGCAAACTTTATCGTAATGTCGTACGACAGTCTGCTGCAAAGCATAGGTCTTCTCTCTACTGCGATCTTCCTGTGGGTTGGCGCAATGCAGGTCATTCACGGGCATTTGAGCGTCGGTGGATTTGTTGCGTTTAGCTCGCTCACAGCCATGGCCTACGCAGGAATTGTGCGCGCGCTTGGGGTTTGGGACACCATGCAACATGCCTCCGTCCTTTTGAATCGGCTGAACGACATTTTCGAACAGGAGCCGGAGCAAGGCAATGACCGCTCTCACCTTGTCCCGGTGCATAGTTTGGAAGGGCGCATCGAGCTGCGCGGAGTTAGTTTCAAATACGGCGGACCCGAGGCACCCGATATTCTGAAAAACATTACGCTCGATCTCGCACCCGGCCGGATGGTCGCTTTCGTAGGCCGTAGCGGCTGCGGCAAAACCACGCTCATCAAATTAATTGCCGGCCTCCTCGAACCGACGGAAGGAACGATCTTTTTCGACAATGTCGATCTAAAGACGCTCAATTATCGCGATGTGCGCCGGAACATCGGAACGGTTCTTCAGGAAAATCACATGTTCAATGAAACAATCGCGCGCAATATTTCCTTTGGCGATCCAGAGCCCGATCTCGATCGCGTGTTTGCCGCCGCGCAAGCCGCCGCCGCGCACGATTTCATCATGCGCTTGCCGCTTGGTTATGAGACCAAGATTGGCGAATCGGGTCTTTCTCTATCCGGTGGCCAGAAGCAACGCATCGCCATCGCGCGGGCCATCTACAACAATCCTCCAGTCTTGATTTTCGACGAGGCAACGAGCGCGCTCGATACAGAATCGGAACGCGCGATCCAGGATAATCTCGGGCGGCTAATGGCTGGCCGCACAACCATCGTGATCGCCCATCGACTCAGCACGATTCGGGAAGCGCATGCTATCGTGGTGCTCGAGCAGGGGAGTGTCGCTGAGGTTGGCTCGCACGATGAGTTGATGGCGCAGCGCGGGCTGTATTATTACCTTTCGAGTCAGCAACTCGGAATCTGAATCGATTCTGCCGATGAGCTCACAATTAACGCAACGCGGCTCCATCGATGCGGAATCCGAAATGTCGCCGCAGGAACCGCCGTCTTGGATCATCCGGTGGACGGCGTGGCTGTTGATGGGAGCGTTTCTTTTTGCGCTGCTCATCGCCATTGTGGTGCGACTCCCGGAAACTGTACATTGCCCGTTCATCCTAATTCCCGCCACGGGCGCCGATCCAATCCAATCGCCCCGGCAGGCCATAATTAGTCGGGTCGCGGTCGAGGAGGGTCAACCTGTGAAAGCCGGCGAGGACCTGTTTATTTTGCGCTCTGATGAGATCCGTGGCTGGGGTACGCAATTCCAGACGCTCACCGAAGATTTACGCAACAAGGAAGAAAGCCTTATTCAATATGAAACTGCTTATGTCTCGCAACTCGAGATAAAGAAGGCCGAAATCGAGCAGGCAAAAAGCGAAGTCAAATTCCGCGAAAATCATGCGGCTACGAGCCGCGACCTGGTCACGCGCATGGAGAAATTGGCCAAGCAGGGCGGTGAATCGGAAATCGACCTTGTAAAGTTGAAACTCGATTTAGCCGGCTCCGAAAAAGATTTGAGTGTGTCTCAGAGGACTTTGCAGCAGGTGAATCTCGACCGTCAGCGAGTGGAGACTGAGCATGCGCGTCAACGGGGCGAGCAACAATCGGAAATCGAGAAATTAAAAATGCGGATCGGCGCTCTCAAAATAGACCTGGAAAACACCCAGCAGAACTTGCTGACAGTTCGGAGTCCCTACGAAGGCGTGATTACTTCAATGGATCAACGCACCGTAGGCAGTTTCGTGCAACAGGGACAAGTACTTTGCCAGCTCGCACGGAAGGATGCGAAACCACGAGCCCGGATGACCTTAAACGAAGCTGGCCTTCCGAAACTCGCCATCGCGCTGCGCGTGCGGTATTTTTTCGAAGCTTTTCCATATCAACGTTACGGGGCGGTGACCGGAAAACTCGACTGGATCAGCCCGTCTGCAGTTGGTTCCAGCGATGGTTCGCATTTCGTCGCACTAGGTTCGCTCGATCGCGATACGATCTCTCCACGGCCAGGACAGAGTTTGCCTTTGCGCGTCGGGATGAGAGGAGACGCGCACATCATCGTCGGCGGACGGACGCTGATTGAATATGCGTTCGAGCCGATTCGGCAATTGCGTGAGAGCATGAAACAATAATTTGCCGTGCAAAAGCCATTCTCCACGCTGAGAATCGAAGATCTGACGACGAGCAATGACGCCATGGCGCGTTGTTTGCAGTTGGCTGCGCTGGCTGCGAAATCGGAGGTGCCGATCGTCCTTCTCGGCGAGACAGGCACTGGAAAAACGTTGCTCGCTCACGCCATCCACAACTCTTCGGCGCGAGCAGGGCGATCGTTCATTGCTTTCAACGCCTCGGCAATCAGCGACACGCTGCTCGAAAGCCAGCTGTTCGGTCACGAGCGCGGCGCTTTTACCGGCGCGCAACAAAGCGTCAAAGGAAAATTCGAATTGGCCAATAACGGCACGCTGTTTCTCGACGAAATCTCGGAGATGAGTCCGCTTGCCCAGGTAAAAATCTTGCGCGTGCTGGAGTACGGCGAATTTGAGCGCCTCGGCTCTGAACGAATGCTCACCTCTAACGCCCGAATCATCTGCGCATCAAATTGTTCGCTACGCGAACGAGTGCGACTGGGGAAATTTCGCGAGGATCTTTATCAGCGATTGAACGGTCTCACCCTCCTCATCCCTCCGCTTCGGGAACGGCTGGAGGAGCTGCCGGTATTGATTGCGGCAGAATTGAAAGCGGCCGGTCTAAAGGAGGGGAAAAACATTACCGCAATTCATCCCGAAGCCATGCAGAAATTGCTTCATCATGCGTGGCGCGGGAACCTTCGTGAGTTAAGTCACACGGTGCGCGCGATGACACTGTTTTGCACTGGCTCGGTCATTCTTCCCGAGCATGTCATTTTTCCTCCCGACCTAGAGGCAGGTCGAGATCGACACGCGAACGAACAACTCGCCGTCACACCCTCAAGTAACAACGAGCAGCATGAGGCTGGCATCGATCTTTCGCTGGCGAGTGCGGTAAAAAGGCACGTCCGGTTCGTTTATGAGCGAGCAAGTCGCAATCAGCGACGCGCGGCGAAGTTGCTCGACATTTCTCGCGCAACTCTTGCACGTCATCTTCGCAACGTGGCGCAAAAGTAAAGCATGACTAGCCAAAAAAATAAGCACGTGCGGCCTTATAATGGGTCAGATATTTCATCCGTTAGTAACGGCAACCTTCTTGCTTTTCAAAGGAAGCGCTGCGTAACTGCCTATCGTTAAACAACAAATGAAGCGATTATCCTGATCCCATTAAGATTTTGCCAGACTTGGCATGAATGCTGATAATAAGAAGCCAAAGTGAGTGCACCGAAGAACAAAAAAAATGCGCCCGCCGGAGAGTCAGGAAATCAAAGGCCTAAGCGCAGAAAAGAAAAATTGATTCGTCTGGATGACCTGATTCCAAAACAGGACGTCGTGGGCGGGCATCAATTGTTATTCGGTGTCACTGACACACAAGAAACAAACCAAAACAAGAAAGAAGAATAACATGGCACAGAAAAAAGAAACCAAAAAAACAGTAAAAGTCCGTGACTTAAAGCCCACAAAAGACGCCAAAGGTGGCGGACCCCGAGGCCCCCGCACCCCCCGTTAAGGGCGGCTAAGGAAAAGAAGCCGCACTGTGGTTCAATCCCGCTGTGCGGTCTTTTTATGCACTGACACAACAGAAACAACAAGCAACTGAAAGATAATATGCAGAACAAAACAAAGAAGCAAAAGAAAGACAAAAAAGAGATCAAAGTCTACGACCTCAAGCCCAAAAAAGACGCCAAGGGCGGCAAACTGCCTTGGGGGTGAACACTGGATGCGCCAACGCTACCTAGGCTTCACCGGCGCTCATTAAAGGCCACTAAGGAAAAGAAGCCGCACTGTGGTTCGATCCTGCTGTGCGGTCTTTTTATGTACGCGTGACGGTAAAGCAGAGGGAACAATTATTTTAATCGAACGAGGCAAGTTGCGGAGTCATGGTAATGGCGGCACGCAAAACCGTCGCTGGGTGCAATTGTTTGGATGCCTTTCTTATCTTGAAACGGGCGCTACGCCTGATGATCGGTCAGCCCCCAGCACGGTTCCCATACCAGGCGAGCAAGCCGATCCATTGGCCGGCTTCGCTTATTCCCGCAAGACTGATCAGGTCCGCCCAGCCGCGAGACGACGATTCCGAGCCCGTTCTCCTCGTCGGTCAAAATATCGAGATGTCGATCCTTCTGCCTATCTTCGCAATGCGAAGACTTCATCGCGACTCATGGAAACAAGCCGCGCGTTTGTTTAGCTTTGATGACGCGCTCGACGCCGATGGCCATGGCTGCGGTCCGATGAGAAATCTTATGTTCTTTGGCGCGTCTGATTACCTGCGAAAAAGAATGCTCGAGGATACGGAAAAGTTTGTCAGTCACTTCCATTTCACTCCAAAGGAAGCTCTGTAGGCCTTGCACCCATTCGAAATAGGAAACGATCACACCCCCCGCGTTGCACAGAATATCCGGAATCACAAATATTTCATCCCATCGTTGCTCGAGAATGAGGTCTGCTCCCGGCGTCGTCGGGCCATTGGCAGCTTCAGCTAAAATGCGGCATTGCAACTTCGCAGCGTTTTTTTCGGTAATGACGCGATCCACCGCCGCCGGAACCAGCACATCACATTTCAAGGTGAGCAACTCGTTTGGATCGACATG
>WNGC01003697.1_pt1 | contig 14862 bp, 17 predicted proteins | sample 5400051 | NCBI WGS metagenome assembly WNGC01 (sample SAMN13153368, study PRJNA577476) | soil metagenome | isolation source: 20 cm soil or saprolite under grassland replicate 2 | place: USA:California | collected 2016-06-15 | reverse complement strand
TGGCAACATCCGGAGCTCGCCGCGGCGAAGTACGAGCGCTCGCTCGCGCGTCTGGCGCAATTAGGCGTGATCACTTGCGATGACCAATTGCTTTTGCAGAATTCTCCGCCGATCCCTCATCGATTCGATCCGCCGCGGCTCGCGTCGCATTTTGTGGACGCTGTGATTGCACAACACTCCGGACTTCGCGGCCCGGTCAAAACGACACTCGATGTGGATCTTCAAATCAAAGCCGAACAACTTTTGCGCTCACATCTCGCGGCGATGAATCGTCACGACATTGCGCAGGCCGCGATGGTCATTCTCGACAACGACACCGGCGCGGTCCGCACGATGGTCGGCTCGGACAATTATGCGACGAACCAAATCAACGGCGCGATGCGTCCTCGTAGTTGCGGCTCCACTCTGAAGCCGTTCGTTTATCTCGCCGCGATAGATCGACATCTGCTCACGGCCGCGAGTTTGTTGCCCGACACGGCGGATGCGATTCGCGACGAATATGCCGATTACGACCCGCAAAATTTCAATCATCGTTTTCTCGGCCCGGTGCGCTTGCGCGAAGCGCTCGGCTGCTCGCTCAATGTGCCCGCGGTCTTCACCTTAAGCCGGCTCGGGGCGCGCCCCACGTTTTACGAACTGCAAAAGTGGGGCTTCGAATTCCGTCGCGGGTTAAGCGACTATGGTGCGGGCTTTGTTCTCGGCAACGCCGAGATTCGTCTTGTCGATCTTGCGGGTGCATACGCAGGCCTGGCGCGCCATGGCATGGCGATGCGCGCGAAATTTCTCACCGCGGAACATTTCCCGATGAAGCCGATCGCGTCGCGCGAAGCGACCGCGATCATCACCGACATTTTGTGCGACAACAGTGCGCGCGAAAAAAGCTTTGGCGCCAATTCACCGCTCGCGTTCGACGAACGAATCGCCGTGAAAACTGGAACGAGCAGTGGTTTTCGCGATGCGTGGACGGTCGGTTTCAACAAAGAACACACCGTCGCGGTCTGGATAGGCAACTTCGACGGACGGCCAATGCGCGACACGTTTGCCGTCCGTTCCGCCTCGCCGCTCTGGGCCGCGATGATGCATGAACTCTTGCAGCGCGATCACCCGCTTGATCCGCCGGAGGAGAATGGACACCTGGTGCGACGCGAAATCTGCGCGGAGACGGGCCTGCTGCCGTCGCGTTTCACAAGATCGACAATCAACGAACTGTTTTTGAAAGGGACCGAACCGACGGAGGATTCCGCGAATTGGTTCTCGCCGGATGGAAAACTGTTGCTGCCGAGCGAATATGCGGGTTGGTGCGCGAGTGCGAACAACACGCGTGGCGCTCAGGTGCGGCCTGATCCGCGTATCACAAATCCGATCGCGAACGCGCGCTACCAGATCGATCCTGTGCTGCCGCGTTCGCAGCAAATGATCGAACTCACGGCCACGCTTGGCGATGGCGTGAAGTGGTTTTTAAACGACATGCCCCAATTGCCGCAACACGATGGCCGATTTTTTTGGCAACTCGAGCCCGGCCAATGGAACGTGCGGGCAGTCAGTCCCATCGGAATAGCCGGAGAAACCATCACCGTGGAATAAGATCCACAATTTGTGATCGAAAATTGCCACGCCCGTCTCGCTAATTCAGGTTTCGCGCTTGCGGCCGATTTCTTCGAGCAATTCGATTTGAATTTGCTGAATCTCGAAGAGCCGATTGTATTGCCGTCGCAACAAGTGATCGATCTTTTCGTGCAAGTGCCGGATTTCCAATTCGGCTTTGAGATTGACCTTGTAATCATTTTCGGCGCGCAACCGGTCACGCGCTTCCACGCGGTTCTGGCTCATCATGATCACCGGGGCTTGGAGAGCAGCGAGGCATGAAAGGATCAAATTGAGCAGAATAAACGGGAACGGATCGAAGGCGCGGGTCGCGAGAAGGACGACGTTCATCGCAATCCAAAGCACGATCACTACGCCAAATGTAATGATGAATTTCCAACTCCCACCAAATGAGGCAATCTTATCCGATAGCCGCTCACCGAAGGTCAGCTTTGTCTCGAATTGCTCGGCGATGTTACTCGCGAGGATTTCATGCTGCTGCAAACTTTCGATGACTTCATTGTCGAGCGTGGATAGTTCGCCGAGTTCGTCCTCGAGCACGTCTTTGACATATTCCTTCCGGAACTTGCCAAGGTCCTCCAGGCAGATAAAACCTTTCCCGTCCCAGTTTGGCAGGCGCTTCTTGATGAATTCGAGGAGGGACGGTCGAATCAATTCGGCAAGCATTCCGTCGTGCGGCGGCTTCGGTTTCTTGCAGATCTCGCAAATAAGTTTGGCAGGCGCGGTTTTGTTCATCGGATCTCGTTCTCAGAGTAAACCGCTGTCTCACAGATTGTCGATTCCGTCTTGAATCGGCGATGGTCGTACTTAAGGTTCCGCGCATGGAAGAAGCGGAAGTTCCTCTCGAACATTTGCAGGAGCAGGTTCATCACAGGGCGGAGCACAGCGGCACGGTCTGGATTTCCTGGGTGGCATTGAGTACCGCTCTCCTTGCGGTGCTGGCCGCGATCGCAGGACTTCTCTCCGGGAAACACGCGAACGAGGCGATGATAAACCAAATCGAAGCGTCCGATCAATGGAGCTACTACCAGGCGAAAAGCATTAAGGCGGCCGTGCTCGACGCGAAAATCGCGCTTTCAGCAATGCCGTCGGAAAAGGATCGAGAGAAAACCGCGAAGTATCAGGAGGAGGAATCTGAAATCAAATCGGAAGCCGAGCACAAGGAAGCCGCGGCCAAGTCAAACTTTCACAAGCACGAAGTGTTCGCGCGCGGTGTGACCATGTTCCAAATTGCGATTGCCATCGCAGCGATTTCCGCGCTTACGAAAAAACCCCGGTTTTGGATCGTGAGTTTGCTTTTCGGGGGCGTCGGACTCGTTTTCCTCGTGCTCGCTGCGATCGCTCGCTAAGCACGTCCTTAAAGCTGCGCATCTGTGTTGGCAAGCCACGTTCGCCCCAGCCACGGCCGGTGCCGGCGAACACGTATTGACGGGACACGATGCCTGCCAGGTCGGACCGGATTGTGCCAACAACCGCACCAACCCCTTTCGCGCAAACGGATATCGACTCGCCGGGCGCGGCTACAACGTTTTCAAAAAATCAAAGTGCGCGTCCGCACTTTCCAGTTCCACGTCGTGATAACGAGCACACGCAGTAATGAGCAGGTCGTTGGCTGGCACGCGTTTGCCTGCCTTGCGGCAGCGGTCCGCCAGCTCGCAAGCGCTCTGCCAGATCTCTTCATTGATAGACAATTCGGGAATGCGTTGCTCATAATCGCGAAGTGCTGCGCGTTCTTGTTCGGTACTGACGCCTGCCCAAAGCTCCAGTCGCACGATCGGGCACCAGGCTGCCAGCCCGATGGCTAGCAACTGTTCGACTCGCGCGCGAACTGCCGGCTCGGCTTTACGGCGCATTTGATGCACCCAGCTCGAAGTATCGACAAGTTTCACTTTCTCTTTTTCGAAACCGCCGTGCCCTTCGGAAACGGAGTCCAGCTCTTCCAATCGTCCTCGTCCATCGCCTCGATCTCCTCGTTGGTCATGAGTGATTCAAACTTACCTGTGTACTTCAACAACTCTGCCTGGCTATGGCGGCGGTTCATTTCTTCGAGCGCTTTGACGATGGCCTCGCGCTTGGTCTTGGCTTTGGTGTGCCGCATCGCGTCGCGCAGCGTCTTATCGGGAATATTCACCGTCGTTTTCATGCAGACATTTTCGGTCGGATCGGAATCCTTGTCAATGTGACACGACAGAAATGAGTATTCCGATTTTATAGCAAATGGAATCCGCTATTCTAGGAGACCCCTGCGGCGCTGCGGTGACTGAGTCGTTGCTGTCTTGCACGAGAGCTTGATTACGCCTGAACGCGATTTGGATTCAAGCGAGATGATGCCTGCTCGGCTATTTTTGCTGGTTATCATCAAGCGCAGCGCGTAAGCGATCGAGAAACGGCGTCTGCGCAGGATTTATTTTTCGCCGCGCAATTTCCTCGGTAAAAAATTCCGCGCGATCGATCTCAGGAAATTCTTTCAGCTTTCCCGAACGCGGCGGCCATTCCATTTCGAACAAATTTGATTTGGGCTCGAATGATTCTGGCAAATCGCCTTCGAACGCCCAGGCATGCACAGTTTTGCCGCCTTTTTGTTTGATCGAGCCGAGCTCAATCCAGCCCCGAGCGCTTTCGGGCCGGAACCCGACCTCTTCTTCAAATTCAATTTGAGCGCGCGTTAGCAAATCTTCTCCCGGAGCCGCCTCGCCTTTCGGGATTGTCCATGCGCCGTCGTCTTTGCGGGCGAAAAACGGTCCGCCGGGATGCGCGAGCAGAACTTCCAATTCCTTGTTTCTGCGCCGGAACATAAGCAGACCGGCGCTGATGCGGCTTCGCGCAGACGTTGAGTTTTCCGGCACAGCTTATTTTGCGCCCATAACGCGCTCGGGGCGTTTTCCTAATGGCTCCGTGTCTTTTTTGTCGCCCCAGAGATGAAATGTGTAGGTGAAAACAATGTAGCCTAACAGATCGTGCTTCGGACCGTTGCTGATGTAGAGCGCGGGATTGAACTGGAAATCGCGTGTGACATTGCACGTAAACCCGATCGTCGATGAGTTTTCGGAGCCGCTCAGCCAATCAACCTGCACTCGCCACCTCTCATTGAAGTCGTAGGCATAACCGAGGATTGCTTCGTTTTTGTAGCCGCTATGAATAGCCCCGCCGAACACTTTGTTATGCTCGGTGCAGTAGCCAGCTTCTATAAACGGTTGAGGATCCACATTCAGGTGAGGCGACCAATTCACGAACCCAACGGAAAGAAGAAAAGGCTCTTTCGTTAACAATCCTATCTCCGTCGCGAAGATCCAATCGTCAGGTTTGAATCCGCGAAACACCGCTACCTCAGCCCATTTCGTCAGGCCCATCTCAGCTTGCAACTCATATGGATTCGCAATCCGCTTGTCTTGAATTTGCAGACTTAAGGAGAGATTTCCTTCTGGCTGCAGGTCTGGCGTTACGATTTGACTCAACCCTTTCGTTGTGGCTATCGCAGAAGGAATGTTCGCGAGACTGATCAGCAGCATAATGATCGCCGCCGCGAAGCTGATTCGCTCATGTCCAAATCCGCCAATCTTTTTGACATTCTTCGCCACGATGTCGGGAGTAAAACCGTTGCTTGGGAATTTGTCGATTCCGTGTTGAACGCGCGAGTGGCGATCCTAAGCTAGGACAATGCGTGTGCTTGCCATCGACGCCTCTTTGCGCAACACCGGTGTCGCGATTGTCGATGCCAACAATGGCAGACCGCGGTCGCTCTATTTCGGGACTATTCACAACGCGAGTTCGCTCCGCTCTTCGTCATGCCTGGTTGCGATTCGCGATCGACTTGCCGAATTAATTCGCGAACATGAACCGGATTGTTGCGCGCTCGAATCGGTTATTTATGTGCAAAGCTATAAGACCGCGATTGCTCTGGGAGCCGCGCGGGGAGGAACCGGATTGTTGCGCGCTCGAATCGGTTATTTATGTGCAAAGCTATAAGACCGCGATTGCTCTGGGAGCCGCGCGGGGAGCGGCTATTCTGGCGGCGGCGGAAAACGGCCTGCCTATTTTTGAATACGCGCCGAATCGCATCAAACAGGCAACTGTGGGCACGGGCGCGGCCGGGAAAAATCAGGTCGCGTTCATGGTGCGCGCGCTTCTTGGCCTAACGGAAACCCCCGACGCCGATGCGGCTGACGCACTGGCAATCGGCTTGACGCACTTGCGTTCACAAGAGGCGACTCGGCTCGGAGTTCCGGGCAGCGCGCAAATATGACGGCCGATCTTCGCGTGCGTTGGCTCGGCCGGAACGAATTTGCCGACGCCCTCGTATTGCAGGAAGAACTTCTTGCGCAAAAACGGGCGGATCGCTCGTTGAAAGACGAATTGCTTTTGCTCGAACATGAGCCCGTGTACACGATTGGCCGAACGCCGGATAAATCGAGTTTGCTTGGCTCGGCACATCTGCCGCATCCACTTTTTGCGATCAACCGCGGCGGCCAGGCCACTTACCACGGACCCGGTCAATTAATGGGTTATCCGATCATCGATCTGCGCCGGTGCGGGCAGGATTTGCATCGATATCTGCGCTGGCTCGAGCAGTTGCTCATCGAACTTCTCGCCGATTATGGAATTGCCGCGACGCGACGCGAATCGCTAACCGGAGTTTGGATTGACCATCGCAAGATTGCTTCCATTGGAGTCGGCGTACGCCATTGGATCACGATGCACGGCTTTGCCCTAAACGTGTGCGGCGATCTTTCGCCTTTCAATTACATCATTCCTTGCGGCATTAATAATGTCGCAATGACCTCAATGGAAAAAGAAACGAGCAGAGCATTTTCGGTTGTCGATGTTGCTAAGGCCTTTGAGAAACTGGCGTTGGATCGGATTATCCGTTTGCGTTTCGCCCGAGAAGCGCAACCGGTGAACGTCTAACTAAGAACTGAGAATGATTCCGCTCGAAGACAACGTCAGCGACATTATTGGCAAAGCGCAACGCGGCTTGCGCATCTCCGACACCGAACTGGCAGAAAAAGCACGAGTCAGTTCGCAAAAAATCCGCAAGCTGCGGGAGGGCGATTTCGATGAGCTGGCGCTTTTGCGCGTTGCGCCAGTCCTGGGCCTTGCCGCGCGACCACTTTGTGAACTCGCCAAGAACGAATGGCATCCGAAGAAAATTGATGAGCGAAATGGTCTCGCCCAGTTCAGCACGCATTATCACGGCATGGCAGTGAATGCCTATCTCGTTTGGGACCCGGCGAGTCGTGCGGCGGCGGCTTTTGATACCGGCGCTGATTGTAGTGAAATGGTGCGCTTCGCGAATAAAGAGAAGCTGAAGATAAAACTAATTTTACTTACACACGCACACTCCGATCATGTCGCGGACCTGCCGCGTCTGCGCGAGGAAACCGGCGCGCAAGTTTTTACTCCGGCGCGCGAATCAGTTCCCGGTGCGGAAGCGATCGAAGAAGGAAAACGTTTTCGCCTTGGCAACCTCGAGATCGACACACGGCTGACCTGGGGCCACTCGAGTGGCGGCATGACCTACGTTGTAAACGGTCTCGCGCGCCCGGTCGCAATCGTAGGCGATTCGCTTTTTGCCGGCTCGATGGGAGGTGGAAACGTTTCCTACGATGATGCGCTGCGGAATAATCTGGAGAAAATCTTAACGCTGCCGGATGAGACGATCATTTGCCCGGGTCACGGGCCGATGACAACGGTGGGAGAAGAGAAACAGCACAATCCATTTTTTGCCGGGCAGCTCTAAGATCGACATGAATGTTGGATTTGTCGGAGTCGGCCGCATGGGCGCGAACATGGCGCGGCGGTTAAAGGATCGCGATTTTCATGTTACGGCGGTTTACGACGCGAATCGCGCGGTCGCGACCTCGCTTGCGCAGGAGCTCGGTTGCGCCGCTTGCCAGGATTTATCGCAAGTCACGGCAGAATCCGACGTGATTATCACGGTTGTGACCGATGACCACGCCATGCGCAACATTTTCGCCGAAAGCAGCGACAATCTACTAATCAACGCGCGCGGCAAACTTTTCATCAACTGCGCGACTCTTTCGCCGCAAGTTCATGTCGATGTTGAAGAGTTGGCGCGCGAAGCCGGCGCGCAGACGCTCGAAGCATGCATGGCCTCGAGCATCACCCAGGCGCGGGAAGGTTCGCTTTACCTCATGTGCGGGGGAAGCGAAGATGCATTCCGAAAGGCGGAACCCGTGTTGCAAGCGCTGGGTTCTTCCATCCGATTCATCGGTAAATCAGGTGAGGCCGCAAAAGTAAAAGCCCTCGTCAATATGGTGATGAACATCAATACCGCGGGTCTGGCCGAAGGACTCGCGCTAGGTGCGGCGCTTGGCCTTGATCTGGAAATGTTGCGCGAAGTCTTTTCGCAAACCGGCGCGGCCTCACGCGTGCTCGAGACCGACGGCGAAGATATGCAGAAGCGCGAGCACGCATGCTTTTTTTCGTCAGCTCATGCGGCCAAAGACAGCGGAATCGCAGTCGATCTCGCGTGCAAGGTTGATCTCGATCTACCACTCGCGCGCGCGACGAAGGAACAATATGATCGGATGGTGAAAGAAGGATTGGGCGAACTCGACAAGTCAGGCATTGCCGAGCTCACGTTCAAAGATCGACATCACCATTCCGGCGATCGCGTGTAACAAGACATTGACTCTCGTTGGGCGGGAGAACGCATTCACGCAACGTCACCGGCATTGCTCTTGACCGCTGCTGCGGCACCGGTAATCGCCACTTAGCCGAGGCGAAACCGAATATCGCGTATCGTTTTGCTGCCGAAGCGTTGCTTCAATTTTCGTAAGATGTCGATTTTGGAAACTTGTTCGAGCTCGTAGTGCAAGGCCGGCTGAAGTACGCGGACGTAGAGAACGCCTTCACGCAATGCGACCGGTGCAGAATGGGCGGCGATAAATTCGCCCACGGTTTTTGACCAAGCGTCGATGACTTCCGTTTCGTGCAGGCGCTCGCGCAATCCGAGGCGCTGCATGATTTTTGGCAGCAGCTCGGCGGTGCCATGAAATCGATCTGGGCGAATCTTTTTCTCGGGTAAACCACGCCATTCGGCGATTACGGCGGAGCGAAAGGCAGGGTTCATGGCAGCTTTATTTAGCCACAGATGAACACGGATGAAACACAGATTCTTTCCGAAATCCGGTTTCCGGTTTCCGCAGTCCGGCTAGTATTTCCTCCGCATGTTGCTTGGCAGAATGTTCAACTCGGTGCGGTACTTTGCGACTGTGCGGCGCGCGATCGGAATGCCGCGTTCGCTCAGGATTAAGACGATCTCCTGGTCGCTCAACGGCCCGTTGCCATCCTCGTTCTTGACGAGATCCAGGATCACCTCTTTCACGCTGGTATTGCTCATCGATTCGCCGCTGGCCGTTTGATAGCCGGACGTGAAGAAATATTTCATTTCGAAGACGCCCTGTGGCGTGGCCATGTATTTGCCGGAAACGGCGCGGCTCACCGTGGTTTCATGCACCCCCACTGCATCAGCGATCTCCTTCATCGTCATCGGTTTCAAATGCGACGTGCCGTGCTCAAAAAAATCGCGCTGCCGCGAAACAATCTGGTGCGCGATATTAGAAATGGTCTGCTGGCGCTGGTGGATCGATCTGATCAGGAATTTCCCGCTGCGGATTTTGTCGCGGATGTAATCTTTGACTTCGCTCCCGTTGCCGTCCTGCGCCATGATGTCTTTGTAAGTGTTGCTGATACGCAAATGCGGAATTTGTTCGCCATTTAGAATGACCTGGTAGTCGCCGTCCATTTTTTCGACTGTCACATCCGGAAGAACGTAGTTTGGCGGAGCGGTGGCAAAGATCTGGCCCGGGCGCGGATTAAGCCGCGCGATATTGTTGGCGCACTCCTGCACTTTTTCCACACTCATGCCCATGCGGCGCGCGATTTCAGGGAAGCGCCGTTTGCCCAAATCCTCCATGTGCTCGGAGATGATCTTGTATTCAAGACTGTTTTGTTTCCCCTCGCGTTCCAGTTGGATGAGCAGACACTCCCGCAAATCTCGCGCGCCCACGCCCTGCGGATAAAAACTCTGAATCAGCCCCAGCATTCTCTCGAAATCTTCCTTTGGGATGCCGGTGTTGAGCGTCATCTCTTCCAGCGTGCCTTGGAGAAAGCCGTTGTCGTCGATGTTGCCAATGATCAGTTCCGCGGCCTTGCGGTCAGAGGCATTGAGCGCCGCCTGATTCAGTTGCCCGATCAGATTCTGCTGCAGCGTTTCCTGGGTGGCGATAGAATCAAAAAAGAACTGTCGTTTATCTTTTGCCTCCTGTGAACGGCCGCTGTAACTGCTCGACTGCGCCATGTAATCGCGCCACTCCTCATCCAGTGTCGCCAACTTCTCGAATTCCTCCTTGAAGTTATCCTCTGCGGAAGCTTCGGCGCCGTTGCGCTCCTCCGGACTTAGCTCAGTCGACAGCTCCTCCAGCACCGGGTTTGTCTCCATTTCCTGCTGAACCAGATTACGCAGTTCGAGCAGGGGCGTTTGGAGGATCAGAAGGCTTTGTTGGAGTTGCGGCGCGAGAACTTGTTGCAGGGCAAAATTCTGCGACTGATGCATTCCTTGTCCGGCCATACGCCGAGTTTACGGCTTAGCCAGCAACAGGCAAAGCAATTCGCGCGGCAGTAATCTGTAGTGGCAGGCCTATGGCCCCCGCGGGAATTTGCAGTTGCAGAGGACACGGCTGCCTCTACAGCGACATATATCCACCAACCAGCGCCCGCTCCGAGTGCAGAACTCGGGACGTATCCAGTTATCTGGATATCGTGCTCACACTCCTGCCATTTCCCATTTTGCGATCGTTTCCTGGATCAAGCGGGCGATCTTGTCGTTCACTTTCGTGAAATACGTCTTCGCTTTCACCAGATCAAACGTCGGATAACCCTGACCTTCCTTGTAAAGGATGATGGTCGACGGGAAAGGATACGCTCTCCAGGTATTGGGCGGCGGAATTGGAGTCGCCATTTCGGGCTTGTAATGCTCTTTCTGAACGAGAGCAGGATCGATCGCCATGATGTAGGCCGTCTCATTTTCCGCTCCGTGACCGCCATCTTGGCCGAACACTTCCAGCGTCACATCACTGCAATACGACCACCAGTTCACGGCCAGAATTCTCGTTTCTGTTTCGCTTCCGATTTCCTGCGCAAGCGCGCTCAGGACCGCGGTCTGGCCACCGCCGTGGCCGTTTAGCAAAATGATGTTTTTGAATTTGTTCTTCGCGAGACCGACGACGACTGCACGAACATAAGCCCGATAAGCATCTTCAGGAACGGTGAAGCTGCCGGGATACGCGTCCAGATTTCCAGTGAATCCGTAAGGAATCACCGGCGCAACCAGCGCGTTAACACGCGGTGCGATCTCGCGCGCCATCGCCACCGGCGCGAGAATATCCGTTCCATTCGGTGCGACGCCATGTGGCTCAAGCGTCCCCAGCGGAAGCAAGATCGTGTTGATTCTCGCAGGAACCCATTCGCGAAACTCGATCCAGGTGATGCGCTCCATTTCGCGCGTGCTGGGCGCGTTCTGCTGAGCGGTCTTCATCGAAACAGATTAGCAGGAGCACGAGCATCCCGCTTGTGTTTTCTAAATCGGTTGCAAGCTGCAGACCCACGCTACGTTTTCCCGGCTACCATCACCCAATCCAGGGGTCGATCGAACGCGAGGATTTTTTCAAAGACATCCGCTGCTCCATTGCACGGGATCGCAATTAAATCCGCGAAATAGTTGGTGCGAATCCGGCCGAGGACCTGCGGCTTCCCGAGCGCGCGTGCCGCATTCACCGTGACCATTTCCAAGACCGCTTTCGGCGAAAGCGCCGGTTCGCTGCGCTGTAAAGCACGCATCTCGGCAAATAAGCTCAGGTCCTTGTTGCTCGCCAGGCTATCGGTGCCCAGGCAGATGTTGAACCCGAAAGAGCGCAATCTTTCGAAAGGAAAACGGGTGTGCCCGAAATAGTCATGACTGCGGGGTGAGTGCACGACGTGGAATTTTCTCGCGGATCCTTCGAGTAGTTCGAAATCGCTTTCCGCCAATTCGTTCAGATGCGCGACGATCCATTCTGTTGGTAGCGCGCGACCGGCGGGTGCGCCGACAATCCTGGTGAACCAAGCAAATGGTGTCTCATGTCCGCAATCGCTCATATCGCGCCCGATGCTTTTCAAGAATTCATAAAGCGGCCCCGACGCATCGTGAAACATCGACATCTCCTCGCGCGCCTCTGCCAGATGCGTAGTCAGCAAAATGTTCTCGTGCTGCGCGATCTCTTCGCAGCGTCGGTACAAATTTTCGGAAGCAGTAAACAGCGCGTGCGGCGCGAGCCCGATCCCGCCATCCGAATCTCTCGCGCGCTTCATCGCATGAATTGCAAGATCGAGAAGTTCATCGGTGCGACTTGGATCGCGCACATCGATTAGTTCTGAAAACCACCAAGTCCGAATCGGAGGATTAACGGGAGGGATCAATTCTGGAAACGCTGTGAGATTTGCGACCGTCGTCGTGCCGAATCTTTTGGCTTCCGCAAAACCTTTTGCGATCGATGCGAGATAATCGTCCGGAGCAAGCTTCGCCTTTTCCGCGTTAATCGCGCGAATCCAGTCCGTAAACGATTTTTGCGGCGGGATTTTACCGCGCAAACAAGTGTAATCGAGATGGCAATGCGCATTGATTAGTCCCGGCAGTAGAGCTTGCTCGCCAAGATCGACAAGTTCTTGTCGTGAGTGCCGAGCGGAAATTTCCGGAAACGTTCCGACATCGACAATTCGATTTCCGGAAATCACGACCGCGCCGTTCTCAATCGGCGGACCGTCCATCGTAACAACGACGCGTGCGCGGACGATCATTCGCCTTTGACTGCCTTGCGGCATTCGTTAACCAGCAGGTTGCACGGTTCCTGGCAAAGTAGTGGAATCACCTGCTCGCCGGGTCCGGCTTGATCGTACGCCGGATCAAATTTTTCCGGCGGCAATTTTGTCGATGGAATCGTGCCGCGGCGATCGCGCTTCCATAAAATCGTGCGTAAACAGCCACCGTCGGATCGGCAAAAATTCCCGACGACCTCATCGATTTGTTCATCCGAAATTTTCGCCGCAATCCGATACATCCCTGATTGTCGATCCAAAGTTTCCCGCAGCGGCGTGGTGCGCAGTCGACGGTTTTTCCAAGCGCCGAAGGCGGCGAGTCTGCCTGGATAAAAATAATCGAAGGCGCGCTTCAATTCACCGAGTGTTGCAAGGTCCAGGCGCCAGCCATGCCGCAGATTTGGCGCAGTTTTTAGCGGACGATAATTGCCGGCATCATCGAACTTGCTTAGCTCGATCGCGTCTTCAGCACTCCGAAATAGCTTCAAGTCGTCGCGGCCCTCATCATCGCAATGTGAAAGCGCGAAACCGCCACTATCCAATTTTCGGATCGCGATCTGGCCGATTCGCCGGCAGTCAGTCAACGCAACTTCCAAGGTTTGCTCAATCGCATTGAGCATCGCGCCGCGTCGATTTCTAGTGGAGGCAATGCGCGATGAGCCCGGCCGCGCGTTCCAGGAATTGTCGATCTTCCTCGCCGAAGGCATTCGCCTTTTCGCTTTCGGCGTCGAGCATTCCAAGAATCTTATGGTGCTCATTGATCATCGGGACAATGATCTCGGAGCGCGTTGTGTGAAAGGTGGGCAGATAGCGCGGATCGTGCCGCACGTCCCCAACGATGACCGGTTTCCCGGATTCCAACGCTGCCCCGCATAAGCCTTGAGTGATTGGAAAGCGCGGATATGCCGGGGGTTCATCCCCCGTTTCCGCGAGGATGACAAATTCGTCCTTCACGATTTTATAAATGCCGATCCAGCGATAACTGCGCGCCCCGCGAATCATTTCCACGAGCTGCCTCAGTCGTTTTGGCGTGCACCCCCCGGCGAGGGCAAATGCCCCGATCTCCTGAAGCTTCTTGCAGGTCGTTTCTTTCATTCGCGGGAGAGCAATCTCGTGCAAAAGAAAATAAGCGCGAGCAGGATTTCAACTTTCGCGATCAAATTTGGCTGCCTGCTCGATAATGATGTCGGCGAAGCCTGGATCAGTGCCGATAGACGGCGCGTAGAATAGTGAGCGACCGTCGATCTTGTAGGGATTGCGCCGAAACACTTCACCGCGCGCCGCGGGTGAAGTCGTCGTCGATCTTTCCTTCGTGATTCCCAGCAACACGGGAATGTCTTCGTAACTGTGTAATCCATCCGAAATGAAAAATGGAACGACGACAACATTCGTCGTGCTCGTCAATTTTTGCCAGTCAGAAACTAGGGGCGGTTCTTCCATGTAAACGTTCAGCACGGCCGCATATTTTCCGATGGCCCGGATTTTTTCCGCTTCGCGTTTGGCCGCTACCGCACTGTTTTCATTCAAATCCGTGCCATGCGCCACGATCAGCAGCGTGGTCTGAGCCGGATCGGCATCTTGCGCGACTTCGCCTGCACGTTTGAGCAGCAATTCGGTCATGAGCGGATGGTTCCCAACCGGCTGGCAATATTTCCAACCCTGGCCGCTCGGTCGTTTTGTTACGCGACCATTCAACTCAAGCTCGCGCGGGATTACGGTCTGGGTGAAATAACCTTCGCTGATAAAATTCGGCACGACATAAACTTCGCGAACCGATTCGGGATCGAACAAGAAGATCGCGTCGCGCAAACTCGGTTCCTCTTTCCAAAACGCGCAGCCGACCTCGACAAAGACTTTTCGACGCCGAATTTCCACCGCGTGCGCCAGCGTCGGCGCGCTCGAATCCGGATTCACCGTCGAGCCGTGTCCGACAATGAGAAGGGCGGTGTCGGCTCTTGAAATCATCCTCAATTTCAATGTTGAACGCCTAGCGCCGAACGTCCAATAGCGAGTTGCGAGATGTAGTGGCACCTGACCTCAGCCGCAGCAGAATCATCTTTTTTTTCTGGGCGAGGAACTATCTGCTGGCAGCTTTGGCTGCGGCAACGACCTTGTCGAAGCGCTTATCACCGCGCAAAGGATCCCAGCATGGGTTAAAGCGGAGATCGCCGTATGGTGGACCGGCCGGAATCTTCGCGACAGTCTGGAGTTGCTCGATCGCCAGGTCGCGCTCGCCAGTCCACGCGTAAACCAGCGCCAGGTTCGTGACAAAGCCTGGACCCAACCACGAGTCCTTTGCAATCGGTATAAGATCGACCGCTCGCCGTGCCTCGGCGATGGCCTCGTTTTTTCGCCCAAGCCCGGCATCACACCTCGCGGCAA
>WNGC01007002.1_pt2 | contig 14865 bp, 16 predicted proteins | sample 5400051 | NCBI WGS metagenome assembly WNGC01 (sample SAMN13153368, study PRJNA577476) | soil metagenome | isolation source: 20 cm soil or saprolite under grassland replicate 2 | place: USA:California | collected 2016-06-15 | reverse complement strand
CCGGCGACCGCGATCGAGAGCAGGCCGCGGTGGCAGCGCGTGATCGCCAGCATGCGGGAAAGAAACGTCATGAGCCCGCCATTCTGGTCAGTCTCCCTCCCCCCTTGTGGGGGAGGGTCGGGGTGGGGGATATGCGCTCGGCGACCAAGGCGTGGAGTGCCTGCGCCAACCGAGGGTCAGCATTGAGCATCGGGGTGCGCTTCAGCTCGATGCCGAGCATATCGGCCTTCGCTTTCGCCTCGATGTCGATGTCGTAGAAGATCTCGAGGTGGTCGGCGATGAACCCGATCGAGGCCACCAGCACCGAGCGATGGCCCTCGTGGGCCAGCGTCTCCAGCGTGTCTGTCAGGTCAGGACCAAGCCATGGCTCGCCGGTGTGACTCTGGCTCTGGTACGAGAAGCGCCATCGGTCGACGCCGGCGCGCGCGGCCACCAGCTCCGAGGTCCGTAATAGCTGGTCCTGGTAGGGGTCGCCCTCATCGAGGATGCGTGCCGGCAGACTGTGCGCCGTGAATGCCAGCTGTCGACGAAGTCGAGGTGGATGGGTGCCGCAGATCCATTCCGATGGGGCCTTGCCGCCACCAAGGCCAGCGCCGCCTCCACCTGGCGCCGGTAGCCGCCGCTGCCGATCCGCGAGTAATGCGGCGCCAGGACGATGGCGATCAGCCGATCCGCCCCCGCCTCCACCGCCTCGTCGACCGCCGACGCAATCCGCGGCGTCCAGTGCTTCATGCCAAGGTGCACGGTGTAGATGCTGCCGTCGGGCGAATCGGCGTTGAGCGAGCGCTCCAGCTGACGTCCCAGGTCGATCGAGACGGCGAGCAGCGGCGTAGGCACCCCCACCTGGCGATAGCGGCCGGTGAGTTCTTCGACAGCCTCCGGCGAGGGCACCCGGCCTCCGCGAATGTCGGTGTAGTAGGCTTCGACCTCCTCGAGGCGGTGTGGACTGCCATACGCCATCAGCAGAACCGCGACGTGGCTAGGCGCCATGGACGAACTCCGTAAGACGCTGCAGGTGCTCGACGGGGGTGTCCGGCAGGACGCCGTGGCCGAGGTTAAAAATGTGCCCCGGCCGACCGCCGGCGCCCTCAATCACCCGGCGAGCGCCGTCCTCGATCACGGGCCAGGGCCCCAGCAGCAGCGCGGGATCCAGGTTTCCCTGGATGGCGCGGTCGTAACCGACCACCCGCCAGGCATCCCCAAGGTCGACCCGCCAATCGAGGCCGATCACGTCGCCGCCGGCCTCGCGCATCAACGAAAGGATCCCCGCCGCGCCGGTGGCGAAGTGGATCGCCGGCGCAGCGGCGCGTTGCAGCTCGGCGAAGATCCGGGTCATGTACGGCAGGACATAGCGGCGATAGTCCATCGGGGAAAGGCAGCCGACCCAGCTGTCGAAGACCTGCACGACCTGGGCGCCGGCCTCCACCTGCGCCGCGAGATAGTCGACCACGAGGGCGCAGAGGCGCGCCATCAGCGCATCCCATAGGGTGGGCTCCGAGTACATCAAACGTTTGGTCGCGAGGAACTCGCGCGACGGCTTGCCCTCGATCAGGTAGCCGGCGAGCGTGAAGGGCGCTCCCGCAAAGCCGATCACCGCGACCGAAGGGTCGAGCTCCCGGCGAAGGATCCGGATCGTCTCCAGTACGAAGGGTACCGACTCGGCAGGCGTCTGTCGCCGCAACCTATCTATATCCTGCCTGGTCCGGATCGGCTGCTGGATGACCGGACCGACCCCGTCCACCAGCTGCAGGTCGACCCCAAGGCCGAAGGCAACCGGCAGCATGATGTCGGCGAAGAGGACCGCCCCATCGACACCAAGCCGCCGCACCGGTTGCATGGTGACCTCCGCGCACAATTCCGGCTTCTGGCAGATCGTGAAGAGGTCGTATTGCTCACGGACCTTCCGGTACTCGGGCAAGGATCTCCCTGCCTGCCGCATGAACCATACCGGGCGACGATCGACCACCTGGCGCCTCGCCGCCCGAACGAGAGAAGGCAGCACCGGCTCGGCCGCCCGCCGGCCCAGCTCGTCCCGCTGAACGGCTCTCATCCGCCGGCGAGCAGGCTGACCGGTCGCGCGAGCTCCCGTTCCTCGACCGATGCCGGGGTGCCGAGCCCGAGCGCGAGCTTGAGCGCATCGTCCGCCGCCATGCGCACGCAGGTGAAAATCGGCGTCTCGCGCTCGGTGTAGCGGCTGGCCTGCGACTCGCGCAACTCCATCACCAGGTCGAGGAATGCGGCAGGCTCGTCGCATTCAAACGCCACAACGAATTCCTGGTCATCGAGGCCGAAGGAGTACGCGGTGTTGATCTTGACCTGCGGATAGCGATGACCGATGGCGAAGTGCTCGACCATCATCGCCTTGCGTCGCTCGTAGGGGAGGCGGTACCAGACGCGCTTTTTCCACATTGGATAGACGAAGAGATACCGGCCGCCGACCGGCTTCAGGCGGGTGCGCCGCCCCTCCTGGTCGGGATGCTTGTGCCGGCCGAGATACGGCGATGGCCGCATCATGGCGAGGAACGAGTGCGCCACCGTCAGGTGTGGCCCGAGTTGCGTGCCGCGCCATTGCGACTCGGCCCGTTGAATCTCGTCGACCCGATCGGCAGCCTGCCAGATCAGCAGGTCGCAATCGCCGCGCAGGCCGACCGTGCTGTAGGTGAGCAGGGTTCCCGAGTCGGCTCGGGCATCCAGCAGCTCGGTAAGTTCCCGAGCCGCGGCCTGGCGTGCGTCAGCCGGCCAGGCCAGCGCCTGGGGATCGATTTTGACGAAGGTGTACTTGACAACCTGGCGAGCGTCAGCCATCGCTAAAAGGGTAGCTAATCTGTCAATGTGGCCCGGCTGTCCATCCAGAAAGTCCACGTCGGCGAGAAGGACACCAATTGCTACGTGGTGGCCTGCTCCGACACAAAGGAAGCGGTGGTCATCGACCCGGGCGACGATGCACCGAAAATCCTCAACCAGCTGCGGGGGCTGACCGTCCGCTGGATCGCGTGCACCCACGCGCATCCGGGCCACACCGGCGCAAAGGAGACGGTGAAGACCGCAACCGAGGCCCCAACTGCCATGCATCTGGCGGACGCGACCGCGCAGCTGAAGTCCGCCGACCGCTACCTGACCGCCGGCGACACGCTGCCCTTCGGCGGCTTCGAGCTTCAGGTGCTTGCAACACCGGGGCACACCCCGGGTGGCCTCTGCTTCAAGGTGGGCAACCACGTCTTCACCGGCGACACCCTGCTGCCCGGCAAGATCGGCCGGCTCGATCTTCCGGGCGCGAGCCCACAGCAGATGCTCCTCAGCCTCCACGGGCAACTTTTGACCCTGCCCGACAATACCGTGGTCTATCCGGGCCACGGCCCGAATACGACTATCGGCGCCGAGCGCGTCGGAAATCCCTATCTCAGGATCCGCTAAGAATCAATCCACTCGGACTCGGGTTCGCGGACGGCTCCGGGCCGACGCCGACGGAGGCGTCCGGAGGCTGCGGCAAGCCCCGCGGTGGTCAGGACAAGCAAGAGCAACACGACGGCGATGGGCAGCAACGGATTGGTCGAGGATGCCGTCGTGACTGAGACAGGCGAATAGATCCAGGCCGTCGTCGGCGAACCCACGCCATAGCCGCCGGCAATCAGCACGCGACCATCAGCCAGCAGGGTGGCTGAGTGAAGATAACGGTCCATCCGCAGACCCGAGGAGACCCAATCCGCGGTTCCGGGGTCAAAGAGCTGGGAGTCGGCGTCGCTGGCATACGCACTGCCGACAACCAGCACCAGACCATTCCGCAGAAGTGTCGCGGTATGTTCCAAACGGGGGATCATCGAGTAACCGACCCTCACCCCGGTGTTGCCTCTCAGGTCAAAGGTCTCGGACGTCCTCAGCAGCTGAGGGTTTGAGTAGACGAAGCCCCCGACGGTCTGGGGCTCCGTTGAGTAGCCGCCCACAAGAAGCACCTTGCCGTCGGGCATCAAGGTGGCCGTGTGACCATATCGCGCGTTAGCCATCGGCCAGGTAGTCGGTTGCCAGCGGTTCGTGGCTGGGTCAAATACTTCGGCGCTCGCCGTCGCGAACCCCATATCGGTGGAACCGCCCGTCGCGACCACCGTGCCGTTCGTCATCAGTGTTGCCGCTTGCTGGATCACCGGTGGCAGACCCGTGCCAACCATTGACCAGGCATCACGACCAGGGTCGTAGACCTCAGCCTCGGCGAGCTGGGTCGCCGCAAGCGGAGAGCCCGGCGCCAGGGTTCCGCCAACCACCAGCACCCGCCCATCACGGAGTGCGACTGCGGTATGCATCCGGCGGGGCACGTGCATCGGTGCCGCGGGAGTCCACCGATTGCTGGCTGGGTGATAGATCTCGGCGCTCGCCAGGGGCCCAATCGGGTAAATGCCCAACCCCGTCTCGCCGCCGCTAATCAGAACGTCGCCGTTCGCAAGTAAGGTTGCCGCCTGACCGGCCCGTGCCTCATTGAGACTGGCGGCGTGAATCCACCGATTAGCTTTCGGATCATAGAGCTCGCAGGTCGACGTGGCGACTCCACGCACGTCAGAGCCGCCCGCGATCAGGACCCGGCCGTCAAGAAGCAGGGTCGCGGTATGCGCGACGTGTCCCTCGGGCAAATCGGGCGTCTTCGACCATGCGCCTGTTTGTGGACCTTTCGCCTGAACGGCCATTGGGCCGCTGGTTGTCAATCCGAGCAGAAGCCCAGCTGCCAGGGCTCGGCGAAGGACCGCCCGAAAGGGCGTTAGGTGGTCCTCAGGACGATCGTTTGCGATCGATGACCTTCGCGAGATTGTCGAGCTCATTCTCGCGGCCCATGACAAGCCGTTGGGTCCACTCATCATCGTGCATCGCGTCGACGGTCATGACCGCCCGCACACCGTCCGCGCTCGACTGCAGGTCGACGACCGTCAGGAATTCGTAGGGCTTAACGCCGGGAATAAAGTCGGCAAGCGACCGGTAAGCAATTCGCTTCGGTGGAACCAATTCCGTGAAAGTCTTTCGCGACTCCGTGGTCAACGGCATCCCGGCTCCCTTCATGAACTCGATCTGCTCAGGCCCAGTGGCCGTCATCGCGTAGATCAGCTCCCCACCAGGCCGGAGGTCCAGCTTCCTGACCTCTACCTTGAAGCCGTCGGGTGCCCACCACGACTCGATGCCTTTGCTGGTGGTCCACAGATCCCACACCTCGTTGGCCGACGCATGGTAGTTCCGTTCGATACGTTGAGAGTCAGGCATTCTTCGGACCTGCGTAGAGGGCTTCGATCTCGGAGCCGTACTTTTCGGCGATCCGCTTGCGCTTCACCTTCATGCTAGGAGTGAGCTCATCGCCGACGACGAAATCGGTATCGAGGATCTTCCATTTCTTGATCTGTTCCGGGTGCGAGAGTCCGCGGTTGACGGCGGCGACCGCCTCATCAACCAGCCGTTTGACCGCTGGGTCGTCCGGCCCACCCCGAACCTCCCGCGAATCGCGGTCGAGCGTAAGCAGCGCGGCGACAAACGGCCGCCCATCGCCGAGGACGACCGCCTGGCCGATGCCACGCCGGCTGCGCAGTTGCGTCTCCATCACCCCCGGCGCGACGTACTTGCCGCCTGACGTCTTGAACAGGTCCTTCTTTCGGTCGGTGATCTTGAGGTAGCCGTCCTTGTCCAGCTCGCCGATGTCGCCGGTTTTGAGCCAGCCGTCTGACAGTGTTTCCTGGGTGACTTTCGGATCCTTGAAGTAACCGGCGAAGACATTGCCGCCCTTGACCAGGATCTCGCCGTCCGGCGCGATCCGGATCTCGACGCCCGGCAGCGGCAGCCCCACCGTGCCAAAGCGCGCTTCCCCCGGCCGGTTGAAGGTGGCCGGCGCCGTCGTCTCGGTCAAACCGTAGCCCTCGAGAATCTCGATGCCAAGACCGTAGAAGAAGCGGAGCATGTCAGGCGACACGGCTGCCGAGCCACTCACGCAGACCTGGATCTTGTCGAAGCCGAGCGTCTCGCGGATTTTTCGGAACACCAGCCGGTCGGCGAGCGACCATTGCCACCGCACCAAAGGGGACGGGGCTTTCCCCCGCTCGTAAGCGGCGGTCCGCAGGGCTCCCATCAGCAGCGCCCAGTCGCGGACGACCCGGCGCGGCCCCTTGACCCGGTCCATCTTGTCTCGGATCCCGGCGTAGATTTTTTCCCACAGGCGCGGCACCGAGGTGAAATAGGTGGGATGGACGTCGTGAACGACCTCCATCACCTTGTCGACGCTCGGACAGAAATAGACTTGACAGCCGGTGCAGAGCTGGCGCAGATGACTGACGACCCGCTCGAGGATGTGCGCGAGTGGGAGGTACGACACCACCCGGTCGTTGGCGTCGCCCCGAAAGCACTGGAGCGTCGCGGTTGCCGTCCAGGTCAGGTTGCGATGCGTCAGGATCGCGGCCTTGGGCACGCCGGTGGTGCCCGAGGTATAGATCAAGCTGGCGGTGTCATCCGGCTGCAGGGTCTGCCAGCGGCTCGCCAGCAGCCCGGGGCGCACGCGGCCGAATTCATCGCCACGTCGCAGGGCTTGCTCCCAACTGATCACCCACTCCTCCACACCCGGGTCGTCGCCCTCGATCAAGATGACCCGCCGTAACGCCGGTAGCTCCTGGCGCATCTGGAGCACCTGGTCGAGGAACTTGCGCTCGTCAACGATCAACACCTTCGATTCGGAATGGCTCAGCAGGTATTTGACCTGGTCGGGCGCCAGTGTCTGGTAGATGGCCACCGTGACCAGTCCGGCGTGCAGGATCGCCAGGTCGGTGATCTGCCACTCCGGCCGGTTGGCCGACCAGAGCGCCACCCGGTCCCCCGGCTGGAGGCCTTCGGCGACCAGGGCATTGCCGAGCCGGTTCACCGCCCGGGCGTACTCCTTCCAGTTGATCGGCACCCAGCGCGCGCCCGCCTTGAAGTACAGCGCGGCCGCATCCGGGCGCTGGCCCGCCGTGTGCTGGAAGAGCGCGGGTACCGTTTCGGGCAGGGCGGTCGACTCGACGACCGGCTCGGGCGCGCGAACTGCCGAGTTCATGCCGCCACTATAAGAGAACTTCCCGGCTTCGAATAGGCCTTTTGCGAGTCGTTACGTATCCTTATGACAAGACATGGTTGTGGGCACATGCGAGCTCATCTTCCACTGGTGCAGCGTATCCGCGGCCGTTTCAATGTTTCGGTCGCCGAGGTAGCCGACCAGGATCGCTGGCAGACGCTGGCGATCGGCGTCACCTGCGCCAGCAATGACAGCCGGTACGCCAACGAAGTGATGAGCAAGATTGTCGACTACGTCGAGGATCACAACGGGGGCGCCGTTCTCCACGACCATCACATCGAGATCCTCAGAACATGACTGCGACAACCCGGACCGAAGAAATTGGCACAGTCGAGGAGGGACCCCTCTCTGCCGTCCTGGCGGCGCTCGCCCGCGACGACCCCTCGGGTGTCGTGGCCGCCCTCGACGGTCAGCTGCACCACGGGCGTCCCGGAAGCCCGGCGGCCTTGCGCCAGCAGGTCGGCGAACGGCTGGCCATGGCCCTGGCCGAACAGTCGGGACGGGTGACGCGCTGGATCGATGCGCTGTCCACCTCCTCGTCGCCAACCGCGCGCCAGGTCGCCTGCCTGCTGCTGGTCAGCCGTTATCCCGAGGATCCGATCGGCGTGCTTGGCACGGCCGAGCTCCTCGCCGACGATCCGCACTGGGAGGTGCGCGAGGCGGCCGGTGGCCTGCTCGGCTCCCTGCTCGACCGCGACTTCGACCGGATCCGCGGGCGGCTGGAAGTCTTGCGCAGCGCGAAATCTGAGAACCTGCGTCGTGCGGTGGTGCTGGCGGTCAAATACGCAGCCCGGCGCGACAAGCCGGAGCGGGTCGCTGACCTGCTGCGGCTGCTCGAACCATTGCTTCGCGATCCAGAGCCGTACGTCCGTCGCAACCTCGGCCCTTACACCATCGGCGACGCCCTCTTACGGGTCGACCCGAAAGAGACCCTGAAGGCTCTGAAAGAGTGGTCGCGCGACCGCGATCAGACGGTCCGCTGGAATGTAGCGATGGCTTTCTCCAGCGCGATCGGCTCCTTCCACTGGCCGGCAGCCAAATCGATCCTGGAACGGCTCGCCAAGGGGCCGGAGCCACTGGTCCGAAATGCCGTGGCCAAGGCAATGCGCCGGTGCCGGCAGCGCTATACGGACGAAGTCGAAGAGACCAGGCTGCGCTGGCGCAAGGACGGTGAGCGTGCCGCCACAGCCGAACTCGTGGGTCCCCTGAAGAAGCGCTGAGCCAGTCAGTTACTCAGTCACCCCGATCGTTGATCGATGCATTTCAGGCGAGCCTGCCGTGGCCGCTGGATCCGTTTCAGGTCGAGGCCATTGAAAAGCTCGAGGCTCATCAGGGTGTGCTGGTCTCCGCACCGACTAGCTCAGGCAAAACGGTGATCGCCGACTACGCCGTCTTGCGCGCCCTCGAGACGGACACGCGGGCCATCTACACCACCCCCTTGAAGGCGCTTTCCAATCAGAAGTTCCGCGACTACCGCCGCCGGCATGGGGAGGGGTACGTGGGTCTCGTGACCGGTGAAAACACGATCAATCCGTTGGCGCCGGTCGTGGTCATGACCACGGAAATTCTGCGCAACCTGATTTACGAGGACCCGAAGCGCCTTGAGCGGGTCCGCTATGTCATCCTCGACGAGGTTCACTACATCGACGACTTTCCGCGCGGCGCCGTCTGGGAAGAGATCATCATCCAGGCACCGGCCCACATCAAGTTCATCGGTTTGTCGGCCACCATCAGCAACTTTCAGGAAGTCGCCGATTGGATGACGCAGCAACGCGGTGACATCGCCACCGTCAGCGTCACCAGGCGCCCGGTCGAGCTCCGCCTCTGGCTGGCGATGCGCAACGACTTCTATCCTTTGCTTGATTTTCAGGGCGGCATCCCACGGGAGACCCGCCAGCGAGCCCAGGCCGACGACGCGACCGATTTCCGCCTCTCGCAGTTGCGCCGGCCGCCCGAGAACGATCTTCTACCGGTGGTCGACCGCCTCTCGCGGCGGGAATTCCTGCCGGCGATCTATTTCATCTTTTCGCGACGGGGCTGTCGCGAGGCCCTGGCGCGCTGTGCCGCCCACGGGTTCGACCTGACGACGCCAGCCGAGAAGGCCACGATCGATCAGCTGATGAAGGAGCGCCTGCAGCAGATCGAGGACCGGGACGAGGCCGAACTGTACGTCGACCTCCTGGACCCCGATACGCTGCGCCGCGGCCTCGCGATGCATCACGCCGGGCTGCTGCCCTACCTGAAGGAGCTGGTGGAGGACCTTTTTCAGCGCGGGCTGATCAAGGTCGTCTTCGCCACTGAAACCCTCTCGCTCGGCATCCACATGCCGGCGCGCGCCTGTGTGGTCTCGTCGTTCACGAAGTTCGATGGCCGCGACTTCATGCCACTCACCTCGGGCGAGCTCACCCAGCTGATGGGTCGCGCCGGACGGCGGGGTATCGACCCCATCGGACATGGCGTCATCCTCAAAGAGCCGGATGTCGACATCGGCACCATCTTCGAAGCGGCCACCGGCGAGGAGATGACTGTAGAGAGCAAGTTCGCGCCGACCTACAACATGGCGCTGAATCTGCTTCGCTACCATCCTCCCGACCAGGTCGATCTGCTGATGGAGCGCTCCTTCGGCCAGTACCAGAAGCTGGTGGCGCGGCGGGAGCTCGACGGCCGGTTGGCCAATCTGCACCAACGTCTGGCGGACGTGACGGCGACGCGGTTCCAGGCCCAGGGTCAGCCCTGTTGTACCGAACGGACCTTCACCTCGTTCACCCATGCCGAGGAGGAAATCGCCTCGCTGCGGCTGCGGATGAGCCGACTCCGCCGCGACCATTACCACGGCCGGGGGCGTCGCCGCCGAAGCGGGGCGACAAAAGAGGCGGGCGGTCAGACCCTGGCCGACCTGAAGGACGAGATGCAAGGCTGGCAGCACAAGCTCGCGCAGCTTCCCTGCCGCAAGTGTCCGTTCCTGGGCGAACACCGCGCCCATCACGCCGAGGTCCGCGAGCTGCAGGCCCGGATCCGCGCCTCCGAGCACGACGCCGAGCGGAGCCAGGGCGAGTACCGCCGGCGGATGCATGCCCTGCGCGGCGTGCTCGAGGAGCTGGGTTTCCTGGAGGCGGCTCAGCCGACCGAGAAAGGGCTGCTCGCCTCCCGGATCTACGGCGAGAACAGCCTGATCATCACCGAAGCGATCGCCGACGGCTGGCTGGAGGAGCTGACGCCGCCAGAGCTGGCGGCCGCCCTGGTGATGGTCACCGCCGAAGACCGCAACCGTGACCGGCCTCGAGAGCGGCGCCGGTTCCCAACCAGCGCCATCGCCCTGGCGCAAAAGCGCCTGCGCATCATCTATTACCGCTTTTCCGCACGAGAGAAGGCCGCAGGTGAAGAAAACCTCCGACCGCTCTCGACGGACTATGTCAATTTCACCTACGAGTGGTGTAGCGGCCGGCCGCTGACGGAGATCCAGGCCCCGATTGAGGTCGAGCTGGGCGACGCGGTAAAGGCGCTGAAGGGGATCTACAGCGCGCTACGACAGATCGAGTGGGCGGTTGTCGATCGCCCGACGCTGAGAAAACTGGTGGTCGCGGCGCGCGCCAGCCTGGAGCGCGACTTGATCACGCGCGTGTAATCGCTAGTCCCGTCCCTCTTCCTGGGCCAGCTTCTCCGAGATTCGATAGACCTGCTCGGGCAGATCGGCAATGTCGTAGAAGCGCAGCGGTTTCTTCAGGCGCCTCGCGATTCCGACTTGCACCTTGACCCCCAGGCTCATGGTGCCGAAGACCCAGACCTCATCGCAGCGGGACAGCAGGTTGTTGATCGCTTCTCGAACGAGCTGCTTGGGCACGGTGTGGAGCAGGTAGTAGTCGAACAGCATGAAGGGATTGATCGGCACGTAGCCCTCATCGAGCACCACTTTCGAGACATGCATCCGCCAGTAAAAGTTGCGATTCGACATGGCGATGTAGATCAGCTTTTTGGGATGGCGCAGAGTTTGCTCGAGCTGCTCGAGCGGGCTTGCCTCGGGGACGGGCGAGAAGATCGAAGCGAGGATGTCCTCGGCGGATTTTCCACCGGCCGGCAGGTCTCCGGGGGCCGTCAGCGGTGCGGGCGGCGCTTCCTCGGGCTCGACGGCGTCGCGCCCCCTGTCGCTGGGCATGTTGTTTCGGAAGTTTAGGCGCCCGCTAATTTCTGGTCAAGCAATTGCCGCTGCCAGAGGGCGCAATCGGCGCAGGGCTCGGTCGAGGAGGATCCGGTTCCCCGGATCGTTGAGCCAGCGGCTGGCGCCGGATGGGTGCGGCAGCGGGAGCAACAGCGGCCGGGCGCGGGTTCCGGACCCCACCTCGTGGCCCGACTGGTCGAAGACCCTTCCGACCAGGTCGGCCAGCGGGCGTCCGGGCAGGCGACTTTCCCCGGAAAGCATTTGGTAACGGAGGTTATGTAGATGCGCCGCCGAGCCTCGGCTTCAGAGGCAAATCCCGCGCGCGCCAGCCATTCCATCAACACCTTTCCCGACCGCCCCTGGAAGGGCAGACGCCGCTCAGCCTCGACCGCGCCCGGCGCCTGCCCGATCAGCATGATGCGGTTGTCGGCATGGCCGCTGAGGACGGGTGCCGCCCGAGCCAGATAGCCGGCGACCACGCAGCGGGTGCAGCCGAGGATGTCACGGTGCAGGCGGGCGAGTTGCAGGTTATTAGCCACCGACCAGGGTGTCCCCACCCTACAAGTTTTCTCGTCCCGCCTCCGTTCGCCCACATAGATGAGGAAGACGCTTCTCCTTGTGCTGATCGGAGCCGCACTTTCCGGCTGTGGCGTCCCATCAACCGCGGCAACCCCCACGGCACCTCCCAGCTACCGGGCGAGCGTCCTGGCCGACCATCCCGTCGCGTACTGGCGGCTGAGTGAGGCAACCGGAGCGGTGATGGCGCGGCGCCTACGCCGGGGCCGTCACCCTCGGCCAGCCGGGCGCACTCGCCAGTGAGGGCGATACCGCGGTCGGCTTTGACCCAACAAGTAGCGCGGCCAGCGTCGCGAGTACGACCAGCCTGCAGGTGAATCCGATCACGATTGAGATCTGGATCAACAAACGCAGCGACATCGAGTACGGCGCCTACGTCAGCAAGAACTTTGCCCCCGGGGCCGGCGGCGGCACCAGTTGGTTCCAGCTGCTCAACGACCACCACAATGGCCGCCTGGAGTTTCGCGTGACCGAAGACAATCCGACGCTGGTCTCGTCCAAGATCCTGGACCTGCATACCTGGTACTACGTGGTGGCGACCTACGACGGCACGACGGCGAAGCTCTTTATCGATGGCAAGCTGGATAGTTCGGTCGCCGTCGCTGCGATCGCCAAGCAGACCGCCGACCCACTCTATATCGGCCGGCGTGCCGACGGGCTCTTCAATGACGCCGTTCTCGATGAGATCGCGATTTACCCCACGGCGTTGTCCAGCGACCGGATCGCCGCCCACTGGCGGGCCGCCTCGACCCACTAAGTCGCTGCGTCTTGCTAACCTAATCTTGGGATGGCGGCGGTCTTACGGTTTCCCTTGGCCGCAGTCCTCGCGGTCGGCGCGGCCCTTGTCCTCGGCAACGCCAGCGCCTTTGCCTACACGAGCGGTAGCCTCGGCTACGACATCAGTTATCCCCAGTGCGGGACGGTCTACCCACGGACGATGGCCCAGGCCTCAGCTACCACGTCCACCACGTCCCTCAGAGCGTGGTGGTCGACGCTTCGAAATCCGCCCGCCACCCGGTCCACTCCGGTCCGCAGCTGGTATCCGGGCTCGAATTTCGGGATCGTAGGGGTCAATTCCGGGTACCCCTTCATCTCGTCGGCTCATCCGGGAAATCCGTGCCTGGCTGATGAATACGGCCACACGCCCCTGGCTGGCCTGTATGTCAACACCGGGTTCGACCCAAGCTACACCGATTCAGCTCATACCACGGCGCACTGCGCCAGCCTGTCCGCAACCGTCGGTGGCAGCACGATGCAGCGACAGGCCTGGGCCGTCGGATGCAGCGAGGCGGAAAAGGACATGGCCTATGTTCAAGCCCAGGCCATCACGAACCCGACTGCCTGGTGGCTTGACATCGAGGACGGGAACAGCTGGTGCGGCTTGCACGGTGTCAATTGCGACCAGACGCTCAATCAATTCGCGATCCAGGGGATCATCGATACTCTGCGAGCTAACGTCGCCTCGCCAGTCGGGATCTACTCCAATTCATTGTTCTGGTCGGAGATCGTCGGTACTCTGCCGGTCAATGGCGCGACATGGGACTGGATTGCCAGCGGCGCCAGCACGTCGCAGCAAGCCAAAGGCTACTGCGGCAACAGTTTCTCCGGGGCGCCGGTGTCACTGGTCCAATTCGTAAGCGGGTCGATCGACCGCGACGTCGCCTGTTAGCGCAGGTCAGAAACTCGGGACCCAGGCCGTCCAGTGACGCCCCGCATCGTTGGTGTGCCAGAGAGCGCCAGGTCCATAAGCCCAGGCCTCCGAGGAACCGGTCGCAAGGAACCCTGTGGCGAGTCCCGTCGACTGAGATTGCGTCCAGGTCTGGCCGCCGTCCTGGCTGATCAGGAGAAAGGTGTGATCGGTCTGGCAAGTGAGCCAGATGGTCGCCGGCGCGGCAACACTCACCGAATCGCAGCCGAACGGCAGGTTCTGCGTCGCCCAGTGACTGCCATCGTCTCGGCTGATCGCTATCGACTGCTGCGACGGGCCGCAGCCGGCCCAACCCGTCGTCACGGCCAGCCCCTTCGCGGCGCTGAACCCGGTGGTATACCTCGCGAGCGATGTTTGTCGTTTCCAGGTAAGGCCGCCGTCGCCAGTTGTCAGCACCGTCGCCGAGCCGGCGGGAACGCCGGGCTGCGGCTTGAAACACAGCTGATTTCCGACGATGGCCACCCCGTGGCGGCTATCGCTGAAGGCCATGGCTACTGCATTGTTTGTCGGATCCTCGGTGGGCAGCGTTACCGTGGTCCACCCGCGCCCGCCGTCCTGACTGACCTGAACCGCCGGTCCATCCGCAACCAGGACCAGGCCGGGGGGTTCGACGACGACGGTCGGCGTCGCGTTCCCCGATTCCTCTGACCCGAGCATCGGCGGGTTGAACGGCTGCCAGGTCTGTCCGCCGTCCATACTGGTCCAGCGGCCGATCGGCGTCACCGCCAGCAGCCAGCCCTGGGAACCGATCAGGCTGATCCCGGTTGCGCCGGGCCGCACCACGGCTTGCCAGCTGGTACCGCCATCCGTGCTGTGCCAGAGGACCCCGAGTGCCTGCCGTGGTGCATCGATCGCCCAGGCTTCAGTCGGGCTGATCGGGCTCAACTGAAGTGCTAAATGGCCGCTCGTATGCCAGGACCGTCCGCCGTCGCCGGTCAGCATCACGGCGCCTGCGCACGGCCCGTTCTGTCCTTCGGTGCAGCCGCCGATCGCCGCCCAGCCGTGGTTTGGGTCGACGAAATGAAGGCGGGTAAGGGGATTGCTCCGGTCGCCATCGGGTGACTGGTAGCGAATCGACCAGGTGCGGCCGCCGTCGTTGCTGGCGAGCAGACCGCGCCACGGCCGCTCCTCGTACTTCGAATAATGGCCGCCCGCCGCCAAACCATGGAGGCGATCGGGGAAGTCAACCGCGTAGAGGAGAAACGGAACCCGCGTACCAGGAACGACGCGCCACGAGTGGCCCGCATCAGTGCTGGTCCACAGCTGGCCAGCGGTCGAGGGACCGGGTAGGTAGCCGGTGGCGAAGGCCTCGCTCGGAGTCCGAAATGTCAGGCCACCGGTCGGGGTCCAGTTTTGGAGCGT
>WNGC01002820.1_pt1 | contig 14869 bp, 10 predicted proteins | sample 5400051 | NCBI WGS metagenome assembly WNGC01 (sample SAMN13153368, study PRJNA577476) | soil metagenome | isolation source: 20 cm soil or saprolite under grassland replicate 2 | place: USA:California | collected 2016-06-15 | reverse complement strand
ATCGCGCCGAAAATGCTGCTCGCGGTCATCGACCGCGCGATTCAGGCGCATGGCGGCGGCGGCGTCAGCCAGGATTTTGGCTTGGCTTATGCCTGGGCACGCTCGCGCGTCATGCGCATCGTCGACGGCCCCGACGAGGTACACAAGCGCGCGATCGCCCGGGTGGAATTGCGGAAGTGAATGGGACCAACTCGGTGCGCCCTTCGACTGCTCGCTGCGCTCGCGCTCAGGATGAGGCAACTACTTTAACGCCACCAACAATGTTCCTCATCCTGAGCAGCGTCACGGCGAAGCCGGGGCGCGTGTCGAAGGACGCAGGTTGCTGATGCAGTTCCAATCCGGTGCCGCGAACTCTCTAGAAGCGGCCGAGTTGATCGATGAACGGCCGGACGAGCGGCTCGATACGGCGCGGCTCGAACCCTATCTGCGTGCCCATCTCGAAGGCGCCGAGGGGCCGCTTTCGGTACGGCAGTTCAACGGCGGCAAGGCGAACCTCACCTATCTGATCCGCTTCGGCAGCAACGAATTCGTGCTGCGCCGGCCGCCCTTGGGGCCGATCCCGCCCGGCGCGCACGATATGCGGCGCGAGCACCGCGTGCTCTCAGTGCTCCACCGTCGCTTTCCGCTGGCGCCGCGGAGCCTCTTGCTCTGCGAAGACGAGAGCATCATCGGCGCGGTGTTCCTCGTCGAGGAACGCCGGCACGGCTTTGCGATCCGCGACGACATCCCGCCCGAATTCGCTGGCCGCCCTGAACTCAACCGCTGTATCGGCTTTGCGCTGATCGATGCGCTCGCCGATCTGCATGGCGTGCCGCCGGCCGAGATCGGGCTCGGCGATTTGGGGCGGCCCGAGGGCTTTCTCGAACGGCAGCTATCAGGTTGGACGCGGCGCTGGCAGGCGGCCCAAGGCGGTGAGCGAGCGGAAGAGGCCGCCGCCGAGATGCAACCAGTGCTCGACTGGCTGGGCCGGCATCTGCCGCAATTGGGCGCCGCCGCGCTTCTTCACAACGACTACCGGCTCGACAATTGCCTGCTCGACACGGCCGATCCCGGGCATATCGTCGCGGTGCTCGATTGGGACATGTGCACACAGGGCGACCCGCTGGCCGATCTCGGTTATGTGCTGAATTATTGGGTCGAGCCCGGCGACAACCCGGAGTGGCGCGACATCGCTTCGATGCCGACCTGGCGCGACGGTTTCCCGAGCCGCGCCGATGCGATCGCGCGATACGCGGCCCGCACTGGCTTCAATATCGGCCCGATCCTTTGGCACCAGGTGTTCGCTGCTTTCAAGCTCGCCGTCATCATCCAGCAGATCTACATTCGCTTTGTGCGTGGGCAGACGCAGGATCAGCGCTTCCGGTACTATTACCGCCGCGTCCTCGGCCTCGCCGCCAAGGCGCGTTTGCTCGCCGGATTGAGCTCGCATGCGTAACTTGACGATTGCCCTCCTGGCGCTGCTCGGCGCCCTCATCGCGGTCGAGTACAACCAATACTCCCACTGCAAGGAATGGCGGCTGGAGCTGGGTTTGCGCGACCAGGGCATCGCGCCCGAGCGGTCGTGGAGCGGCGCGGCAGTCGATTTTGTCGCCGGCGACCTCATCACGGTCAGCAAGAAATGGCAGTGCGGCATCCAGATTGAGCGAAGCGAGGCGGTCTGGAGCGCGATCGAGGCCGTCGCAATCCTGCCGGCGGTAGGTTCGGCGGCGCTATGGGTCGCGCGCACCGCCAGCAGAGGCCTTTCGCGGATGGCCGTGTTGCTGCGCGAGGCTACCGGGCTGCGCAGAGCGGCCGGCATTCTCCGCGGCCCTGTCGCACTCGTCGGGGAAATTACCGCAAGCCGCGCCGCGATCCTGTTTGCCGGCGGGCTTCTGCTCGCCATTTATTTCGGCAGCGGCCAATTGCTGCTGGACGCGCTGGCATTGTTGCCGTGGATCGTTCAGCTCGCCTTCTGGACAATCGTCTTCTTCGGTTTGGGCAAATGCGCCGGGTTGGCGGCGCGCGCCGCAATATTCTTGGTGCGCGGCCGACGCAGAGGGTGGCGCCGCGCCATCGCCGCACCGCTGATCGTGCAATTCTGAGCGCTTCTCAAGGGGAGGAGTAAATGATCGAGATCCAGGCATTGGTGCATGACGTGTTCGGCACGGTCGTGGATTGGCGCTCGGCGGTGACCGCCGACGGCGAGGCTTTGGCTGCACGGCGCGGCATCACCGGTGTCGATTGGCAGCAATTCGCCGATGCATGGCGCGGCGCTTATGCGCCCTCGATGAACCGCGTGCGCACTGGCGAATTGCCGTGGACCAATCTCGACGTCCTGCACCGCATGGCGCTCGATCATTTGCTCGAAAAATTCGGCATCGCCGCACTCAGCGAAGACGACAAAATCTGGTTCAACCTGACCTGGCACAGGCTCAAGCCGTGGCCGGATTCGGTGCCGGGCCTGACCCGCATCAAGAAGAAATACATCATCGCGACTTTGTCGAACGGCACGGTTCGCCTTTTGACCGACATGGCGAAATATTGCGGCCTGCCGTGGGATACGGTGCTCGGCTCCGATGTCGTGCAGCATTACAAGCCCGACGCGGAGATGTACCAGTCGGCCATTCATTTCCTCGGCAATGACGATCCCGGTTCGGTCATGATGGTCGCCGCCCATAACAACGATCTCGTGAGTGCGGCCAAGCACGGCATGAAGACCGCGTTTATCTCCCGCCCCTACGAACACGGCGCGGCGAAGATGTCGTCGACGCCTACGGCCATGTCAGCGTCCGTCATCCCGACAACCCGCACCGCTTTCTGATCGCGCGCTCGCTCGCGCCGGAATTGGTCGGTCCCGACGATATTGTCGAGCTCGATCTCGACGGCGAGCCCGTGCGCGATGACGGCCATAAGCTCTATCTCGAGCGGTTCATCCACGCCGCGATCTTCGCGGCCCGCCCCGATGTCATGGCCGTCGTGCACGCGCATGCCGAGGACACGTTGCCGTTCGGGATCGCGCCGGCGGCGAAATTGCGTCCCGTGATCCATTCCGGCAGTTTTATCGGCGGCGAGGTGCCGGTCTGGGATATCGCCGATCGGTTTGGCGACACCAATCTGCTCGTCACCAATCTAGAGCAAGCCCGCGATCTCGCTTCCTGCCTCGGGCCGCACAATGTCGCGCTGATGCGCGGCCATGGCTTTGCCTCGGCGGCGCGCTCTTTGATCGAGGTTGTGCGCATGTCGGTCTATCTGCCGCGCAACGCCCGCGCCCTGATGCGTGCGAAACAGCTCGGTGGCGAGGTCAAATACCTGTCCGACGGCGAAATCGCCGCCCGCAACCGCGGCTACAGCCCCTATTCGACCGAGACCTGGCGGACCTGGGAATACTGGGCCAACAAGGCCGGTTGCGGCCACCTCCTGACCCGCCCCGACGACTCGCCGAAAAACTGAGCTGGTCGGCGTCGCTCGCGCGGCTGGCGCATAACCGCATACGTCCGTAAGCTTCCGTGCGAGAGGGGATACGGCCCCCAGTAAGCAAGACAGGGAGCCAGGCCGGGCATGGTCGCGCGGGTGCGCACGGTGGCGTTCAGCGGCGTCGAGGTTGTCGATGTCGAGGCCCAGGTGACGATCACCCCGGGCCTGCCGGCGTTTGCTGTCGTCGGGTTGCCCGACAAGACGGTCGCGGAATCCCGCGAGCGGGTGCGCTCGGCATTGGCGGCGCTCGGCCTGTCATTGCCGTCGCGCCACATTACGGTCAACCTCGCGCCGGCGGACGTACTGAAGGAAGGCAGCCATTTCGACCTGCCGATCGCGTTGGCGCTCCTCGCCGCGATGGACGTGCTGCCCGAGGACGAGCTTGCCGGGTACACCGCGCTCGGGGAGGTCGCGCTCGACGGCTCGCTGACGAGCGTCGCCGGCGTATTGCTCGCGGCACTGACCGCAGCGGCGCGCCAAAGCGGGCTCATCTGCCCCGCTGCTTGCGGCAGCGAAGCCGCCTGGGCCGGCGAGGTCGAGATCATCGCCGCCCCGAACCTTCTCGCGATCGTCAATCATTTCAAGGGCACGCAACTCCTGCCGCCGCCCGAGCCGAAGCTCGCGCCGCCGCGAGCCGCCGGGCTCGACTTCAAGGACGTCAAAGGCCAGGAGAGCGCCAAGCGCGCGCTCGAAATCGCCGCGGCGGGCAGTCATAACCTGTTGATGATCGGGCCGCCCGGCGCCGGCAAATCCATGCTTGCGGCGCGCCTTCCCGGCATCTTGCCGCCGCTCGAACCGGCTGAGGCGCTCGAACTCGGCATGATCCAGTCGGTCGCCGGCGGGTGCTTCCTGCCTAGGACCTCACAATGTCGGAATTACAACCGTGCCGCCCTCGAGGCGCTGCGCCAGCCGCTCGAAACCGGTCGCGTCAGCGTCGCGCGCGCCAACAGCCATGTCACCTTCCCGGCGCGCGTGCAGCTCGTCGCGGCGATGAACCCGTGCCGCTGCGGCTATCTCGCCGAGCCCGGCCGTGCCTGCGGTCGTGCGCCGCGCTGCGCCCAGGAATACCAGGCGCGCATTTCCGGGCCGCTCCTCGACCGCATCGATCTGCATATCGACGTGCCCTCGGTGTCGCCCGCCGATCTGGCTCTGCCGCCGCCGGCCGAGTCGAGCGCCGAGATCGCCGGACGCGTCGCCGCCGCCCGCGCCCGGCAGAGCGCCCGGTACCAAAAGCTGTCGCCGGACCACCGCGTCCGCACGAATGCCGAGGCCGACGGCGAACTCCTCGACGAGATCGCGGCCCCCGACCCGGCCGGCCGCACCTTGCTGCAGCGCGCCGCCGAGCGATTGCGGCTATCGGCGCGCGGCTATCACCGCGTGCTGCGGGTGGCGCGCACGCTGGCCGATCTCGAAGGCGCGGCGACCGTGGCGCGGCATCACATCGCAGAAGCGTTGAGCTATCGCCGACCCTTTCACCTGCCCGATAGCGCCGGCGGCTGAAACCCAGGGTCGGGGGTTGACAATGTCGGTCGCGGCGCTTGAATAGAGCCCGCGCTCCTTTGGCCGAAGCGCCGCCCCTACCGTCTCGGCGTGCCTCTCTTCGGCCTCCTCTCCGCACCTTTCATCTTTCCTCTTCGTAGCCACAGAACGGCGACGCGGCATGGATTTCTTTTTGCGCCAGCAGCAAGGCGGCCGCCGAAACATGGTGAACGCGGGAACGGCCATCCCGGCGAACCGTTGGCCGGGTGCGGCCAGCAATGTTGATGCAGTTGGGGGGAGGCGCCGATTTGCGCGTCCTGGTTTTAGGAAAGCGGCTTATGCCTAGAAAGCGCAGCACAGGGGTCGACGGGTGCCCGGCAGTGGATCAATCGACCGGCCGCCCCGCCGTTTTGTGCGATGCCGATGCGGTGACCCTGGACGGATCGGCCGCCGAGGGACGGTTTCGTGCACTGCTGGACGTGCTGCCGGCCGCGATCTACGTCACCGATGCGGACGGCCGCATCACCTATTACAACCGCGCAGCCGCCGATCTGGCCGGGCGCGAGCCGCGGCTTGGCACCGATGAGTGGTGCGTCAGCTGGCGGCTCTATTCGATGGATGGGCGCCCGATGCGGCATGATGAATGCCCGATGGCGGTGGCCCTCAAGGAAAACCGCGCCGTCCGCGGCGCAGAGGCGATCCTCGAGCGGCCCGACGGCACGCGGATCCCGTTCGCGCCCTATCCGACACCGCTGCGCGATGCCTCGGGCAAGCTGATCGGCGCGGTGAACATGCTCGTCGATATTCGCGAGCGTCAGGAAGCGAACGATGCTCGCGCCTATCTCGGCGCTATCATCGAATGCTCCGACGACGCGATCGTCAGCAAGACGCTCGAGGGCATCGTCACGAGCTGGAACCGGGGAGCCGAGGCGATCTTCGGATACACAGCCGAGGAGATGATCGGTCAGCCGATTACCCGGCTGTTCCCGGCTGCCCGCCTGTTGGAAGAGGACGTGATCCTCGAACGCATACGACGCGGCGAGCGGGTCGACCACTTTGAAACCGTAAGACGCTGTAAGGATGGGCGCCAAATCGATGTTTCGGTGACGATCTCGCCGGTGCGCGACGTCTCCGGCCGGATCGTCGGCGCCTCGAAGATCGCGCGGGACATCACCGATAAGAAGCGCGCAGAGGCGGCGTTGCGTGACCTCAATGACCGGCTGGAGCAGCGCGTCGCCGAGCGCACCCGAGAATTGGCCGAGGCCAATAACCGCCTGCTGACCGAAACGGCCGAGCGCGAGCGCACCGAGGCCGAGCTCTTGCAGGCACAGAAAATGGACGCGGTCGGGCAACTTGTCTCCGGCTTGGCGCACGACTTCAACAATCTCCTAGCGGCGATCCTCGGCAATCTCGAACTGCTGGAGATGCGTCTCTCCGATCCGCATTTGGTGAAGCTCGCGCAAGCAGCGGCGCGCTCGGCGCGGCACGGCGCCAAGCTCAACGAGCAGATGCTGGCCTTCTCGCGAAAGCAGTATCTGAGTCCCAAACCGGTCGATCTGAACGAGCTGGTGCTCGGGACGCAGGATCTGCTGCGTCGCTCTTTGGGCGGCAATGTCGAGATCACGGCGGCACTGGCCGACGGTTTGTGGTCTGCCCTGGTCGATCCGCACCAGTTGGAGCTCGTCCTGCTGAATCTGGCGATCAACGCCCGCGACGCGATGCCGGCGGGCGGACGGGTCGAGATCAGGACCCGCAACGTCAACGCGGGCGAGCGCAACAAGCCCGCCGAGCTGGCGCCAGGCGATTATGTGATGATCTCCGTCACAGACAGCGGCACGGGCATGAGCCCCGAGGTGCTGGCGCGCGCCTGCGAACCGTTCTTCACGACAAAAGAACCGGGCAAGGGCAGCGGCCTTGGCCTCGCTCAGGTTTATGGGCTGGCGCAGCAATCGGGCGGCGGCATGCGCATTGCCAGCGCCGCCGGAAAGGGCACGACCGTTGCGATCTATCTGCCGCGCAGCCTTGCCGAACCTCAACGATCGGCGGAAGCGCGCAATGCGGCCGGGCGCGCCGGCCTGTCGCGGCGGGCGCGGGTCCTTGTCGTCGACGATAATGAGGATGTGCGCGACGTCATGGTCGCCTACCTCGAGACGCTCGGCTACCAGAGCTTGCAGGCCGCGAGCGGTCATGACGCCCTCGAGTTGCTGACCGATGCCGGTGGCAGCGTCGATGTGCTGCTCGCCGACTATGCGATGCCGGGCATGTCGGGGGCCGATCTGGCACGCACGGTCGGTGCCAACTGGCCGGAGCTGCCTGTGGTGGTAATCACCGGCTACGCCGATACGACTGGGCTGGGCGATCAGCTCGACGACACTGTGCTGTTGCACAAGCCGTTCGGCATCAACGAGCTCGGATCGGCAATTGACCGCGCCGTGCAGCGCAACGGTGCCGCCGTCAGCCAAGCGAAAGTCGTGCCGTTACGTCCGCGCGCGATCGGTTAAGCCGGCCAACCGATCCAAACCATCCCGAAAGAGAAGGCCCCGACTAGCGGCGACCGCGCGGGCGAACTTCGTCTTCGACTTCCTCGCGCAATTCATCAAAGGCTTCGCGGATTTCCTCGACCGCTGTCTCGGGCTTGGCTTCGAGGCTGATCAGCTCGTTCCGCGCCTCGCTGTTGACCCGGATCAACTCGTCAAGCTTCAGCTGGATGGCCTGCGTGTCGCGCCGTTGCGTGTGCTGGATCAGAAAGACCATGACCAGCGTGATGATCGAGGAAGTTGTGTTGACGATCAGCTGCCAGGCGTTCGACCAGCCGTAAAGCGGACCCGAGACAAACCACAAAACAACAAACGCGATCGCCGCGACCGATGCGCCGGGCCGCGATACCTGCTGTTCGCACCAGCGGGCAAGGCGCGGGAAAAACCCGGTCGCGCTCTCGGATTGCAGAACTGACGCGCTTGCCATCACTCGGCTCAAGGAAACGGGCGTACTGCGAAAAACAAGATGGCCGAGTCACCGGTTCCCGCGCTTAATTCACCCGCTCCCGATCAATAAAATACCCCGCCAGTTCTGTGCCGATAAAGTGTGAGGGTAACGCTCAGCTCACATCGGCAAGGACAATTTCGGCGTCATCCAGCGCGGTGACAGTCAGGACGCGCTCATTCTCGATCGCTGCGCCATCGCGCGCCTCGATGCGCACGCCATTGACCTCGACCGCGCCCTTTGCCGGCACGAGGTAGGCGCGTCGGTTCGGGGCAAGGCGGTATTCGGCGGTCTCGCCTGCCTTCAGCGTCGCGCCGAGAACGCGTGCATCGGCGCGGATCGGCAAGGCGTCGGCGTCGCCATCGATGCCGCTGGCAAGGGTCACGAAATGGCCGGCGCCCTCACCCTGCGGGAAGGGCCGCGTATCCCAACCCGGGTCGCCGCCGCGGCGCGTCGGGATGATCCAGAGCTGGAAAATCGCCGTCGGCTCGTCTTCAAGATTGTATTCGGAGTGGCGGATGCCGGTGCCGGCGCTCATGACCTGGACGTCGCCGGCTTTTGTGCGGCCTTTATTGCCGAGGCTGTCCTGGTGCGTGATCGCGCCCTGCCGTACATAGGTGATGATCTCCATATCGGCGTGCGGGTGCGGCGGAAAGCCGGTCTGCGGCGCGATCTCGTCGTCGTTCCAGACGCGCAGCGCGCCCCAATCCATGCGCTTGGGATCGCGGTAATCGGCAAAGGAGAAATGATGGCGGGTGTTGAGCCAGCCGTGGTCGCCGCCGCCCAGGCGGTCGAAAGCTCTGCGTTCGATCATTGATGGAGTCTCCGGGGTGGGAGCGTCTCGCTCCGCATATTGCTTAGATGGGCTGGACGGGCCGGCCCAAAAATGACCATTTGCGGGGCCCAGCCTTGCGTGATGCGCGAGGCGTCTCCAAGCTCCGCGGGGACGAGCCGCACCCGGCAGTGTGGGTGCGCTGGTTTCGGGGTCAGGAATCAGCATCGCGGGCGCGGGTTCAGGGTTACACTGCGCGCCAGTCCGACAACACGAGCCAACCCGGTGACGATACTCCGACGCACAATCCTCGCCGCCTCGGCACTTTCGCTATTGCGCGCCGGCGCCCTCGCCCAATCCAGCAAGACCTACCGCGTCGGGCTGGTTTCAATCGGCCCGCCCGAGAGCGGCATACTCAGCCCGGGGATGATCCAAAACTTCGCCAAACGTGGGTATGTCGAGGGCCGCAACATCGAATTCGAGCGCCGCGCCGCCCAGGGCAAACCCGAGCGTCTTCCCGGCTTTATCGATGAGCTGGTCGCAAAGCCGGTCGACGTGATTGTCACGTCGAGCTATCCGGCCGCCGCGGCGGCAAAAGAGCGCGGCGGCAAGATTCCGATCGTCGTGATCAATTCCGGCGATCCGGTCGCTACCGGTCTCGCGGCGAGCCTCGCCCATCCCGGCAGCAACATCACCGGCGTGTCGGAAATCGCCACCGAGCTCTCCGCCAAGCGGCTGGCGCTCCTCAAGGAAGCGGTGCCGAGCGTCAGGGCGGTGGCGGTGTTGTGGAATGCCGACGATTTCGGCATGACGCTCCGCTATCAGGCGGCCGAGGTCGAGGCCAAGCGGGCGGGAATGCTGATCGTGCCGCTCGGCGTGCATGCCCCTGACGATTTTGATACCGCCTTCTCGGAAATGACCAAGCAGCCACCCGACGCGATCCTGATGGTCACCGATATTCTGACGATCCTCAACCGCAAGCGGGTCATCGATTTTGCCCGCGAGCACCGGCTTCCGGCGATCTACGAATATGCCCGTCTCGTCCGTGACGGCGGGCTGATGTCCTACGGCCCGGACGAGGCGGGGATCGCCGACCGCGCCGCCGGACTTGCCGATCGCATCCTGAAGGGCGCCAATCCCGCCGACCTGCCGCTCGAACTGCCGTCGCGTTTCCAGCTGGCGGTCAATTTGCAGACCGCGAAGACGCTCGACCTGACGATTCCGGAAGCGATCCTGGTGCGCGCCGACGATGTGGTCGAATGAGTGTGCCTGACGCTCCGGCCGCGAACCGGCCGCGGCGACCGCTGATCCAGAAATATCTCGCGGCGCTGTTCATTGCCGTCGTCGTACCGCTGCTGGCCAATGGGATCAGCGAGGCGTGGTTCGGATACCGCGATCAGCGCGTCATGCTGGGCCAGCGCCTGCGCTCCGAGGCGCAATCGGCGGCCGGCAAGATCCAGGGCTTTCTCGATGACATCACCGACCAGCTGCGCTGGACCGTGCAGCTGCCGTGGCGCGAGGGCACCGACGAGCAGCATCGCTTCGACGTGCTGCGATTGATGAGCCAGGCGCCGGCCGTTGTCGATGTCATGCTGATCGATGGCAGCGGCCGCGAAAGACTGCATGTCTCCCGGGTCAATCCCGACATCGTCAATAGCCGCGTTGACCATAGCCAGGATCCGGCGGTCATCGGCGCTCGCGCCAGCCGTCTCTGGTACGGGCCGGTGACGCTGTATGGCGGCTCCGAGCCGCATTTGGCGATCGCGGTTGCCGGCCCGCGCGCGGCCAATGGCGTGACGCTCGCGGTGATCAATCTGAAGCTGATTTGGGACGTGATTTCGTCGATCCATGTCGGCCAGTCAGGCGACGCCTTTGTGCTGGACGGCGCTGGCCGCCTCGTGGCGCATCCGGATATCAGCCTGGTGTTGCGCGGCGATGACGACCCGGCGGCGGCGCGGCTCAAAGAATTACAGCAAGCCATGACCGCTGCCGGCGAAGAGACGACCGAGGGCATCAATGCCGAGCATCGTCCGGTCATCGCCGCGATGGCCCCGATACCGGGCCCGGGCTGGGCGGCCTTTGTCGAGGAACCAGCTGCCGAGGCCTTCGCCCCGATCCGCGCAGCCTTGTGGCGGACCGGGTTGCTGCTGCTGCTCGGCGCCGTCTTCGCTGCCGGTCTCGGTTATCTCCTGGCGCGCCGGATGGTCGGCCCGATCCGACTGCTGGGTCAGGGCGCCGAACGCATCGGCGCCGGCCGCTTCGACCAGAAGATCGAGATCACGACCGGCGACGAGTTGCAGGATCTGGCGCAACGATTTAACGAGATGGCTGTCGAATTGGCGCTGTCGCAGGAACGCTCCGAGCGCATCGCCCGACTGAAGCGGTTTCTCGCGCCGCAGGTCGCCGAACTCGTCGAGGGCAGCGACCAGGAAAGGCTGCTGGACAGCCACCGTGCCGAAGTCGTCGTGATCTTTTGCGATCTGCGCGGCTTCACCAGCTTCGCCGGCCGGGCGGACGCGGAAGAGGTTATGGGCCTGGTGCAGGAATATTACGAAGCGCTCGGCGGCATCATCACGCGTCACGAGGCGACGCTGACCTGCTTCATGGGTGACGGGCTGATGCTGTTGCTGAATGCGCCGGTGCCGTGCCCGGCGCCGGCCCTCCGCGGCTTGCAAATGGCGGTGGAGATGCAGGCGGCGATGCAGTCGGTGGTCTCGAGCTGGCGCGCGCGGGGACACGAAATCGGCTTTGGAGTGGGGCTCGCCAAAGGCCCGGCGACGGTCGGCCGCATCGGTTATGAGGGCCGCTCCGATTACACCGCCATCGGCAACGTTGTGAACCTTGCCTCGCGCATCTGCGCCGCCGCGGCGGACGGTCAGATCCTGATCGACCAGGCCGCGGCGGCCGAGATCGGCGATGCTTATCCGCTGACGCCGCTCGGCACCCGGCCGTTGCGCGGCTTCTCCGAAGCCGTGCCGGTGTTTTCGGTGGCGGCGGCGTCTCCTGCGGGGGCAGTCCTGCACGCCGCCGGCTGACATAGGGCGGGAGCCTTTAGGGACCCGCTGTACCCGCCAAATCAGGCTGGCCCTGCCGCACCGCGCGATCCCGCCATCCCGGCTCAACCTGCGGCATAAAATACCAGGCCCGGCTCGCAACCGCGATTCGCCTTCCCTAATTTAGTCATGCATACTGTCTTGAATGGCGTATCGCGGCCGCTGTTTGCCCCCTTAGGAGCAGCGGGCCGGCGCGGCCGCGGCATTGGTTAAAAAGCGAGCGAGGATGGCGGCAGAACGGGCCAGCAGAGGACTCTACGATCCGCGCAACGAGCATGATGCGTGCGGCGTCGGCTTTGTCGTCAATATCAAGGGCCGAAAATCGCACGACATCATCAGCCGCGGCTTGCAGATCCTCGTCAACCTCGACCATCGCGGCGCGGTCGGCGCCGACCCGCTGATGGGCGACGGCGCCGGCTGCATGATCCAGATGCCGGACGGTTTGCTGCGCCACTGGGCGGCTGAGCGCGGCATCGAATTGCCGGCCGAGGGCCGCTATGCCGTCGCGATGTGCTTCCTTCCGGTGGGAGGAAAGGCGCGCGCGGTCGCGGTCCAGCATTTTGAGCATTTCGTCCATTCCGAAGGCCAGACATTGCTCGCCTGGCGCGATGTCGGTGTCGATACCACCGGGCTCGGCGTCAAGGTCATCGAGACGATGCCGTACATCGCCCAGGCGATCGTCGCAGCCGCCCCCGACATCCCCGACCAGGACGCCTTCGAGCGCAAGATCCTGACGATCCGCAAGCAGGTGCTGAACAGCATCGCCAAGCTCGCCGACCATCTGAACATGCCGGATGTGCGCGAGCTCTACGTTCCGTCGTTTTCGACCCGGACGGTCGTCTACAAGGGACTCCTGCTGGCCCCGCAGGTCGAGAGCTTCTACGACGATCTCCGGAACCCGCTGACAGTTTCGGCCTTGGCGCTGGTTCACCAACGCTTCTCGACCAACACCTTCCCGTCCTGGCGGCTGGCGCATCCTTACCGCTTCATCTGTCACAATGGCGAGATCAATACGGTACGCGGCAACGTTAATTGGATGGCGGCGCGCCGTCAGGCGATGTCGTCGGAATTGCTCGGCGCCGATCTCGCCAAGATGGTGCCATTGATCGGCCCCGGCCAATCCGACACCGCCTGCATCGACAACGCGCTCGAGCTCCTCGTCATCGGCGGCGGCTATTCGCTGGCGCATGCGATGATGATGCTGATCCCGGAAGCGTGGGCCGATCCGCTGATGGACCCCGAGCGCCGCGCCTTTTACGAGTATCACGCGGCGCTGATGGAGCCGTGGGATGGGCCGGCGGCGATCGCGTTCAGTGACGGCCGCCAGATTGGCGCCACCCTGGACCGCAACGGCCTTCGGCCGGCGCGCTACATCGTCACCGACGACGACCATCTGATCATGGCTTCGGAATGCGGCGTCCTGCCGGTGCCGGAAGAGAAGATCGTCCGCAAATGGCGGTTGCAGCCCGGCAAGATGCTGCTGATCGACCTCGAGGAAGGCCGCATCATCGACGACGAGGAAATCAAGCGGAAGCTCGCCGCCGAGCACCCCTACGATGCGTGGCTGAAACAGACTCAGTACAAGCTGGAGGAGCTGCCCGACGCGCCCGAATCCGCGGTGCCGGCAGTGCCGAACGATCCGACGGCGCGGCTCGATCACCAGCAGGCCTTCGGCTACACCCAGGAGGATATCCAGTTCTTCTTGGAGCCGATGGCGCGCGACGCCGACGACCCCGTGGGCTCGATGGGCACCGACACGCCGATCGCCGCCTTCTCGAACAAGCCGAAGCTGCTCTACAACTACTTCAAGCAGAATTTCGCGCAGGTCACCAACCCGCCGATCGACCCGATCCGCGAGGAATTGGTGATGTCATTGATCTCGATGATCGGGCCGCGCCCGAACCTCCTCGGTCACGAGGTCGGGACGCATCACCGGCTGGAAGTGGCGCGACCGATCCTGACCGACCGCGACCTCGCCAAGATCCGCAGCATCGAGCAATTGATCGACGGCCGCTTCAAGACCGATACGCTCGACATCACCTGGCCGGCCGCCGAAGGCGCCGCCGGCATCGCCCCGGCGCTCGACCGGTTGTGCCGCGAGGCGACCGCCGCCGTCGAGGCCGGACACAACATCCTGATCCTGTCGGACCGCGCGGTGTCGGCCGAACGCGTGCCGATCCCGGCCCTGCTCGCCACCTCGGCGGTGCACCATCACTTGATCCGCCAGGGGCAGCGCACCAAGACCGGCATCGTCGTCGAGACCGGCGAAGCGCGCGAGGTGCACCATTTCTGCGTGCTGGCGGGCTACGGCGCCGAGGCGATCAATCCCTATCTCGCCTTCGCCACCCTGGAGCAGATCCGCACCGAGAACGGGCTGCCGCTCAGCGCCGAGGAGGTGCAGAAGAACTACCAGAAGGCGCTCGACAAGGGCATCCTCAAGGTGATCTCCAAGATGGGGATCTCGACCTATCAGTCCTATTGCGGCGCGCAGATTTTCGACGCGGTCGGGTTGGAGAGCGACTTCGTCGAGAAATACTTCACCGGCACTGCCACGACGATCGAGGGCGCCGACCTCAAGGCTATTGCCGAAGAAGCGCTGGTGCGGCATGCCCGCGCCTTCGGCGACGACCCGCTCTATACCGAGATGCTCGATCTCGGCGGCGATTACGCCTTCCGGCTGCGTGGCGAGGCGCATGCCTGGACACCGCAATCGGTCGCCAAATTGCAGCACGCGGTGCGCGGCAATTCGCTCGCCGACTACCAGACCTTCGCGCAAACCATCAACGACCAGACCGAGCGGCTGCTGACGATCCGCGGTCTGATGAAGTTCAAGCTGGCCGATCAGCCGATCCCGCTCGACGAGGTCGAGCCCGCCGTCGACATCGTGCGGCGCTTCGCGACCGGCGCGATGAGCTTCGGCTCGATCAGCCGCGAGGCGCACACCACCCTGGCGATCGCGATGAACCGCATCGGCGGCAAGTCGAACACCGGCGAGGGCGGCGAGGCAGCCTCGCGGTTCAAGCCGTTGCCGAACGGCGATTCGATGCGCTCGGCGATCAAACAGGTCGCTTCCGGCCGCTTTGGCGTCACCACCGAATATCTGGTCAACGCCGATGTCCTGCAGATCAAG
>WNGC01001345.1_pt1 | contig 14880 bp, 12 predicted proteins | sample 5400051 | NCBI WGS metagenome assembly WNGC01 (sample SAMN13153368, study PRJNA577476) | soil metagenome | isolation source: 20 cm soil or saprolite under grassland replicate 2 | place: USA:California | collected 2016-06-15 | reverse complement strand
GACACCCGATCGCCTGGCGCGCGCGGTGCAGGGCGCGAGCGGATTCCTGTACCTCATTTCCCGCCTCGGCGTCACCGGGGTGCGCGATCAGGTGCCGGCGGACCTCGCCGAGCACGTCGCGCGCGTGCGGTCGGCGAGCGCGCTGCCCCTCGCGGTGGGGTTCGGGATCAGCACACCCGCACAGGCGCGCGCCACGGCACGACTCGCGGACGGGGTCGTGGTCGGCAGCGCGATCGTGGAGGCGTTGGCCGTGGGCGGGGTCGGCGCCGCCGAGCGGCTGGTCCGCGAGCTCGCCGCCTCGGTCCGCGAGGCGACTGCGTGACCGCGAACCGCCTGGTCACGATTTACAGTCGGGCGCTCGCCATCGGCGGCCCCGTGGTGCTGGGCGCGGCCCTCATCGTGGACCCGCGCTGGACCACGCAGCCGCTCGAGATCCTGGGGCTACTCGTTGCCGCCCTGCTGCTGCGCGCAGGGCAGGTGCCGCTGAGCAAGTATTCCTACCTCACCCAGACCGGCCTGGTGGCGCTGGCGGGGAGTCTCGTGGTCGGCGCGCCCGCGACCGCCCTGGCGCTGGCGGGCGGCGTGCTCGGCGCGGACTGGCTGTGGCAGAAGAAGATGTTCCTCGCGGCGCTCGTGAACGTGGGGCGCGAGGTGATTGCGCTGCTCGGGAGCTACGGCGTCTACGCCGGCGCCCTCCGGCTGTCGAACGTGACGGCGCCCGGGTTGCACGTCGAGCTCATCCCGGCGCTGTTTTTCTACTGCCTGGCCTATTTCGTCATCGGCCGGCTGCTGTTCTACTTCGCGTTGGTCATCCGCGGCAAGCTCGAGCAGGACGAGCGTCTCCTCATCCTGCGCTACGAGTGCATCGGCTACGGCGCGACGGTGATCGCTACCGGGATCGTCGTGGGCACGGTGAGCTACTGGCCGCCGCTCGCGTGGGTGTTCGTGGCGGCCGCCCTCGGCGCTCTGGGGTTGCTGTTCAAGCACACCCTCGAGGAGGCGATCGCCGCCGAGGAGCTGAACAAGATCCACGCGATGGAAGCCGTGATCACCAGCAACATCAGCCTCGAGGACTCGTTCGCCCGGATCGAGCGGCTGGCGCATCGCCTGGTGGACTGGGGCGACTTTCGTATCTACCGACGTCAGGAGGGCACGCTTCGCCTCGCCTATCGCGGGCAAATCGGGCGCGCCGATCGCGGCGAGCCCACCCCGGATACCGCCGCGGTGCGCGAGCAGGTCAGCCGGACTGGCGAGGCCGTCGTCATCCACGACGTGACCCGCGACAAACGCATCGCCGACGCGCCGCTCGTCGTGCAGAGTCTGGTCATGGTACCGCTCAAGTTCGGCGATCACGTGATCGGGACGCTCGAGCTCGAGCACCACAAGCGCAAGGTGTACGGGGGGAAGGACGTGATTACGATCAACACGTTCGCGAACCAGCTCGCCACCGCGATCCACATCACCGAGCTGCGCCGGCCGCTGGTCGAGACCGTGGAACGGCTCACGCAGCAGCTCGCCACACTGGCGCGCGCCGCCCAGTCGATGCGCGAGGCCGCCGGCGCAGTGGCCCAGTCGACCGGCCTGATCCGCCAGGGCGTGCTGGCGGAGGAAGGTGAAGTCTCCGGCGGGCTCGAGGCCACCGAGAGCCTGGCACGCGTGTCGCGACGCGTATCGGAAGACGGCACCGAGGCGGCGCAGGCGTCGAGCACGGCGAGCGAGGTCGCCAACAAGAATCGCCACCAGATCCGGGACGCGATCGGCCGACTCGTGGCCCTGAAGGCGTTCGTGGGAGAGGCCTCGAGCAAGGTGCAAGGGCTCGGGCAGGTGAGCCGGCGCATCACCGGGTTCATCGCGTCGATCCGCGAGCTCGCCGACATGACCAACCTGCTGGCGTTGAACGCCGCCATTGAGGCCGCGCGGGCGGGCAAACACGGCAAGGGGTTCGCGGTCGTGGCCGAGGAGGTGCGCCGGCTGGCGGAGCAGAGCTCGACCGCCGCCCTCGAAGCGGGCGAGCTGGTGCAGGACATCCACCGGCAGGTGGGTGAGGTCGTCGAACAGATGCGACGCGGGCAAGTCAACGTGGGTGGCGTCGAAGAGCTGTCTTCGGCGGCGCTCCAGGCCTTGGACGCGATCGTCGCGGCGACGGCCGAGGCGACGTCGCACGCGCAGCGGATCGCCGCCGCCGCCGGTGACCAGGACAAGGCGTTCGGCAAGCTGCGCCAGCGCATCCACGCCGTGGCCGAAATCGCGGGGAAGAACCGTGCCGAGGCCGACGACGTCGCCACGCGCGCCGAAGAAGCGGCGCGGGGGCTCACCGACCTCGAGCGCGCGACCCGAGAGCTCGAGGAGGTGGCGGCGATGCTGCGGGAGCTGACCCGCGGCTTTGCCAGCATCGCGTAGCCCGCTTACCATTCCCGCGTGGCCAAGGGGGAGGCGGAGCGCGTGTACGTGGCGCTGGGCTCGAACGTCGGGGATCGCGCCGCGCATCTCGCGTACGCGCGGGCGCGGCTCGCGGCCCTGCCCGGTAGCCGCCTGCTCGACCAGTCCCGCGTCGAGGAGACCGCCCCCCTCGGACCGGTGCCGCAGGGAGCCTTCCTCAACCAGATGGTCCTGCTCGAAACCAGGCTCGAGCCCGCCGAGCTGCTCGTGCGCCTCCACGCGATCGAATCGGAGCGCGGCCGCGAGCGCCAGCCGGGGGTTCGCTGGGGACCGCGGACCTTGGACCTGGACATCGTGCGTTTCGGCGATCGCGTGATGCGGGAGCCGACCCTCGTGGTCCCGCACCCCGAGCTTCCGAACCGCCCCTTCTGGCAGCGCGAGCTGGCGGAGCTCGACAATGGCTGACGAGCCCAAGCCCGTCACGACCCTCGAGCTCGTCGCCATGAAACAGCGCGGCGAGCGCATCGTCGTGCTCACCTGCTACGACGCCCTGTTTGCGCGTCTGCTCGACGCGTCGGGGGTGGACGTCCTGCTCGTCGGGGACTCGGTGAATCAGGTGCTCGCGGGAGCGGAGACGACGCTCTCCACCACGCTCGAGCAGATGATCTATCACACGACGATCGTGCGGCGCGGCGCCGGGCGCGCGATGGTGGTGTGCGACATGCCCTTCCTCACCTATCAGGTCTCCCCCCAGGAGGCGATCCGGAACTGCGGGCGCGTCATGCAGGAAACCGCCTGCCACGCCGTGAAGCTCGAAGGTGGAGCGCCGATGGCGGAGACGGTACGCGCGCTGGTGGACGTCGGCATCCCCGTGATGGGCCACCTGGGCCTCACCCCCCAGTCGGTACACGCGTTGGGCGGTTATCGGGTGCAGGGACGTGACGAGGCGACCGCCGAACGGCTGAAGGCGGATGCCAAGGCGCTGGAGGCGGCGGGCGCCTTCTCCATCGTGCTGGAGCTCGTCCCCGCGCCCCTCGCGTCCCAGATCACCAAGTCCCTCACGATCCCCACCATCGGCATCGGAGCGGGACCCGCTTGCGACGGCCAGGTGCTGGTGCTCCCCGATATGCTGGGGTTGAATGACCGGTTCAGCGCCAAGTTCGTGAAGCGCTACGCGGCGCTGGCGGAGGACGTACGGGAAGCCGTCAAGCTGTATGCCGCCGAGGTACGCGAAGGGCGGTATCCCGGACCGGAGCATTCGTTTCCGAAGTGAATGATTGGACGCGGCGGGACGTGCTCGCAATGCTTGGGGCGGCCGCGGTGACCCCGCTGGCCCGCTCCGGATGGCACGAACTGGCGCGGGACCCGGCCGGCCCGGGCTTCCGGATTCGCACCATTACCGCGGGGTCGAACCTGCAGAGCTTCGCGGACACCCGAGCCATCGACGCCGCGCTGGCCACTCTCAAACGGGCGAAGCGCACCGTCACGGACGCTGGGTACGAAGTGCAAACCGTCCGCATCGCGACCCAGCCGTTGCTCGAGGACGCCGGAGGTCGCGCGCGCGCGGCCGCCTTGACCGCCCTCCAGGCACTCGACCGCGCCGTGGTCGCCGAGTCCGCGCTCTTGAGCATCGGGCCCGTTCTCGCCCCTGACGGTGATGATCCCGATTTCGCCGCGTGGGCCGCCGAGCTCGCCCGCACGACGCAGAACGTCAGTTTCACCGTGCGGGTCGCGTCGCCCGAGCGCGGCACGTCGCCGCGCGGGGTGACGGCCGCGGGCGACGCGATGGTGGCGATCGCCCACGCCACCCCGGGAGGCATCGGGAATTTCCGCTTCGCCGCCGCCGCCAATGTGCCCGCCGGGACGCCGTTCTTTCCCGTCGCGTACCACAATGGGTCGGACGCCATGGCGATTGGTCTCGAACTGCCTCCGTTGCTGTCCGCGGGACTCGCCGGCGCCAACACGCTGGGGGAGGCCAAGCAACATCTCACGGAGTTGCTCGAGTCCCGGCTCGGGCCGCTGGAGCGCCTCGTGAAGGATATCGCCCGCCGCGAACGGCGCAGCTACACCGGCATCGACGTCTCTCCCGCGCCGGGCAAGGACGCGAGCATCGGGGAGACCATCGAAGCGCTCACCGGGGTCCCGTTCGGTGCGCCCTCGACGCTCGCCGGGTGCGCGGCCATCACGGACGTGCTCAAGAGCCTGCGGATCAAGACCTGCGGGTATTCGGGGCTCATGCTCCCGGTCCTGGAAGATCCCGTGCTGGCGCGACGCGCGTCGGAAGGGCGCTACAGCGTCCGTGATCTGCTCCTGTACTCCAGCGTCTGCGGCACCGGGCTCGACGTCGTGCCGCTGCCGGGCGACAGTCGGGCGGACCGGTTGGCGGCCCTGATCGCCGATGTGGCGGCCCTCTCCACCAAGCTTCGCAAGCCGCTCTCCGCGCGGCTGTTTCCGGTGCCGGACAAGGCGGCTGGTGAGATCGCGCATTTCAACAATCCCTATCTCACCGACTCGGTCGTGCTCAAGGCCGAGTAGGGCAGCCTAGGGGCACGTGGTGCAATCGCTGCTCAGTCAGGCGTCTCTCATGCACTTCCCGACGCCGAAGAGAGCCATGCCGACCGCTCGTACCGCGGCGTACCTCGCTGCCATCGCCTGCGCCTTCGCGAGCCCGGCTCGACACCGTGCCGCCCCGCCCGCCGGCCCCCAAATCCCGTTCTCCCGACTTGATACTTGGCGCCTCGAGGTGCCCGAGCCCGGCGCGGCCGTGATCCGCGACAGTGCCGCGTGGTGGACCCTGTGGCGGTACTTCGGGCGCTACTACTCGTCCGACGAGAACCTGGCGCAGCCCGACAGCTTCGCCCACCCGCCGCCCGTCGATTTCCGCGAGTTCATGATCATTGCCGTCGGCTACGGGTCCACCTCGGGCTGTGGGAATCATGCCGTCTACATCAACCGCATCGAGTCGGATGGGCGTCACATCCGCGTCGTGCTCGGTCCGGACGAGCCTCCCGAGCCCGAGCTCACGTGCATGATGATCATCCATCCCGTCGATGTCGTCACGATTCCCAAGGATCGACGCCGGGTAACCTTCGTCGGGGCACGGCCCGACCAGCCGGTGCCACCCAGAGCCCGCTGGCTCACGCGCCCGTCAGTTGACGCCGCGTTGGACTCGGGGAGCAGCGTTTTGAAAGTCGTCTCATGGCGCGTGCTGCCATCCGACTCGACCTTGTCGTTCAAGGATCTGCGACGTCTTGCCCATGGTGCGGCTGCCGGCGTCGGACCCGGCGTCGGTCTCCTTGCCAACCCGCGCGTGAAGGCGAGTCCCGAGCTCTTGGCCATTCTCGGGAGCGGCCCGCGTGCGTCACGGCTCGCGCAAGAGCTCCTCTTTCAGCTCCACGGGGACGCGCTCGCGGCCGATCGCCGCGCCGACACGACCGCGCTCGCAATTGTCATCGCAGGGTTGCGTGACGCCGACCATCCGGACGTCGCGCGTCTCCTCGCCCATAACCGTACGGTGCGCAAGCACGAGGCGCTCTTGCGTGGGTTGATCCACGAGGTGCGACACGATTCCGTGACGTGCTCCCTGGCCCTCGAGGCGTATGCGTCTCGCTGGCCACTGCAGCACGAGTTCCCAACGAGCGGTCCGGCGGATCGGGGACGCGCCTACGAGGTGGTTAGCTGCGAGGGGCCTCCCGACTTGGGACGTCGCGAACTGCCCAGAGTGCGCGTCGTCCACGCCTGCGGCACCACGTTCCGCATCCGCAACGAGCGAACAGGGGCTTCGGACATCACCTGGGACGTACGGGAGACCGGAGAGACCGGGCAGGTCGCACTACCGCCGCGGGGCCGTCGCCCGTATAGCGAGAGTTTCCTGACGACCGTAAGCCGGGGCACGCTCCGCCTGTACCAAGACGGACGCATGTTCACGATCATCGGCAATTCCGGTGGGCGCCCGTGTGCGGAGGGCGACACAATCCCTCCCATCGTCCCGACCGCACGCCTCTTCTTTCCGGACGACACGGGGCGATCGGTCGCCCGGGCCGCCGACAGTCCGACGCGATACTATCGGACCCTGATTCAGGTGACGTTCTACGACACCACGGGCGGCGATCAGGTTCGGCGGGCAATGGAGCATTGGCACTCTACGATCGTAGCGGGAGGTCCCTATCCCACTCCCTACATCCTGCGGCTTCCCGACCCGGGCTCCACGTGGAGTGCCTTCGACTCGCTGCTCGGCGCACTCCGAGGGGAACCGGGGGTACAGGACGTCGTTCCGGTCATCGTGAGGGAACGCCTCCGCCCATAGTGGCCCTTGTGGCCCTACCCAAGCCGCGGGATTCCTCGTTTGTTTTAACCCGCCATGCAGGAGCTCACCAATCTGAAGGAGATGCGCGAATGGTCGCGCGCCGAGCGCGCCCGGGGCCGCCGCATCGGGTTCGTGCCCACGATGGGGTTCCTGCACCAAGGGCACCTGCACCTAGTCGATCGGGCGAAACAGCGTGCCGACCGCGTGGTGATGAGCAGCTTCGTGAATCCCCTCCAGTTCGGCCCCACGGAGGACTTGGCGCAATACCCGCGCGACCTGGAGCGCGACCGACGCCTCGCGGGCGAGCGCGGCGTCGATTGTCTCTTCGTCCCGGAGGCGTCGGCGATGTACCCCGCGGAGCCGCTCGTCCGGGTGCACCCGGGGCCCATGGCCGACGCGCTCGAGGGCGCGGCCCGGCCGGGGCACTTCGTCGGCGTGCTGATCGTGGTCGCCAAGCTGTTTCACATCGTGGAGCCCGATATCGCGGTGTTCGGGCGGAAGGACTTCCAGCAGGCGATGCTGGTCCGGCGCATGGTCGAGGATTTGAACTTCGGGCTCGAGATCGACGTCGCGCCCACGGTGCGCGAGCTCGATGGCCTCGCGCTGTCGTCGCGCAACACCTATCTGCAAGGCGACGAGCGCCGCGCCGCACTCGCCCTGTCGCGCGCGCTGCGCGCGGTGGAGCAGGCGTGGCGGGGCGGCGAGGCCGACCCCGGCCCGCTCGCGCGCCGGGGCCTGGACGTCCTGCGGGCGCCGGGCGTGGCGCCCGAATACCTGGCGCTCGTGGACGACCAGATGCGTCCCGTTGCCCGGGTCGACGCCCGCACCGCGGTCCTCGTGGCGGCGAAGGTCGGCAAGACGCGACTCATCGACAACGTGGTGCTCGGGGAGGGCGTGGCCGCCGATCCGGCCGTGCGCGCGTGATGGCGCTCCCCCCGTGGGCCGTGGTGACGCCGGAGCGTCGTGCGCACATCGAGCGGGTGGCGGCGCTCCTCGCCTCGTGGGCGACGGTGATGCACGTGCCCGACGCCGAGCGCGCCCGCTGGCTCAGGGCGGCCTGGCTGCACGACGCGTTGCGCGATTCGCCCGCGGCCAACGAGCTCGCCCATGGCCCGCTCGCGGCCGGGCGCGCCGCGCATGACGGCGAGACCGACCAGGGCGTGCTCGACGCGGTGCGCCACCACTCACTCGGGTTTGCGCAGTGGGATGACGTCGGCAAGATGCTCTATCTGGCGGACTATCTCGAGCCGGGGCGACCGTTCGACCAGGAGCTCCGGCGCTCGCTCGCCGCACGTGTGCCCGAAGAACGCGACGCGATCCTGAAACAGGTCGCCGCTCGCCGCATCGCGCGGGTGATCGACGGCCGCTGGCCACTCCTCCGGGAGACGGTGGACTTCTGGAACGCGCTCGTCGGATACTGATCGCCTGCGCCACGGCGCTCGCCGCCTGCCGTGGAGACCGCTCGGGCGCCGCCGCGCTCCCCGTGCCCGGCTCAGGCGAAGGGGGTCTGCGCGTGACGGTGGAAGTCCTGAACGCGAGCGGCACGGCCGGGCTTGCGAAAGTCGGGACGCGCGTGCTGCGGCGCGCCGGCATCGACGTGCTCACCTATGGCAACGCGCCGGAGACGGTGGGAACGCTCGATTCGACGCGCATCGTGGTGCGCCGGGGAACCGAACAAGTGGGGCGACGGGTGCGTCGGGCACTGGGCCTGGGCCGGGTCGTCGTGCAGCTGGACACTGCCCGGCTACTCGACGCGAGCGTGCTCCTCGGCGCGGACTTTGCGCCGCGCCTCGAGTTCCACCCGTAGCTGCCCGCAGGCAGCGCTGATATCGAGCCCGCGGCTGCGGCGCAGCACCGCCTCCACTCCCTGCCGCCGGAGCCGCCGCTCGAACGCGAGCATCTGCGCCCGGGGGCTGGGCGAGAGGTCCGGCGCCCCGCCGGGGTGGAGCGGCAGCAGGTTCACGAGCGCGCCCAGGGGCCGCGCCAGCTGCGCCAGCTGATCCGCCTGCTCGAGCGCGTCGTTCTTGCCCCCAATGAGCACGTACTCGAGCGTCACGCGGCGACGGAATCGAGCCAGCGCCGCGATGACCGCCGGCAGGGTGTACTTCTTTTCTATGGGCATCAGCGCGTGCCGCAGCTCCGGTGTCGGCGCATGCAGCGAGAGGGCAAGGCGAAACTGCTCCGGCCGTTGCGCGAGCTTCGCGAGGCTCGGCAGGATGCCGACCGTCGAGACCGTGATGTGCCGCGCCCCGATCCCCAATCCTTCGACGTGGTTGAGAATCGTGAGCGCGCCGTCCACGGCGTCCCAGTTGAGCAACGGCTCGCCCATGCCCATGAAGACGATGTTGCTCGGTTTCAGCGCGGCGTCGAGCAGCATCACCTCGCGCGCCTGACACGCGATCTCCGCTACCGACAGGTTCCGACGAAAGCCCATCCGCCCCGTCGCGCAGAACACGCAGCCCAGCGCGCAGCCCACCTGGGACGAGATGCAGAGCGTGCGCCGCTTCCCTTCGGGGATGAGTACCGACTCGACCGCCTCACCGTCCCCCAGATCCCAGAGGTACTTCTCCGTGCCGTCTCGCGAGACTTGACGCGCCGACAGCGGCAACCGGCGCAGGGGAAGCGTCTCGTCCAGGGCCCGCCGCAGGGCTCGAGGCAGCTCGGTCGCGTCGTGCCACGACCCCACCGGCCGCTCCCACAGCCGGGGGAGAATTTGCCGGGCGCGGTATGCCGGCTCGCCCCGCTCCGCGAGACACTGCGCGAGCGCCGCGCGCGCCGCGTCGGGCGCGAGGTTCAGCAAATCGACCATGTAAGTGCCGCTCGGGACAAGCGTTGCATGTGGCACATAACTTAACTATCTTCAATCGTTTAGGACACTTGGATCACCGTGCGCCTGTCCGAGCTTTTGACCCCCGCTCGCATCCTGGTCCCCCTGCACGCGACCGACAAGGAGGGGGTGCTCCGGGAACTGGTGGACGTGGCCGCGGTTGGCAACGGGGGGCCCTCCGACGAAGTGTTGGGAGCCATTCTCGAGCGGGAAAGACAGTTCCCCACCGGCATCGGCTACGGCGTCGCGGTCCCGCACGGTAAAACGCCGGTGCTTTCCGCCCTGGTGGTCGTGGCGGGGACGACGCCCGCCCCGGTGCCGTACGAAACGATCGATGGCGAGCCGGTCCGCCTGTTCTTTCTCTTGGCCGGTCCCGAATCGTGCGCCGGGGCCCACGTGAAGGCGTTGAGCCGGATCTCGCGGCTCGTGCGCCGCGAACCGGTGCGGGACAGGCTCTTGAGCGCCCGCACGCCCGAGGAATTCTACCGCGTGCTGTGCGAGGCGGAGGTACCATAGACAGCGTCGGTTCCACGTCCCGACGTACGCACCGCTGCGGCGAGCTCCGCTTGCAGCACGTGGGGCAACGGGTGCGGTTGGGCGGCTGGGTGCACCGTCGCCGGGATCTGGGCGGCATCGTGTTCATCGACCTGCGCGACCGGGCGGGGATCGTCCAGGTCGCCGCCGGGCCGACGGCCCCGGAGGAGGTGCGGCGCGTGGCGGGCGGACTCACCAGCGAGACCGTCGTCGAGATTGAGGGTCAGGTGACGGCGCGCCCTGCGAACATGAAGAACCCCGAGCTCGCGACCGGCGACGTGGAAGTTCAGGCGACGAAGCTCACGGTGGTGGGGCCGGCCGTGACGCCCGCGATTCCGGTGGCACGAGCGAAGGGCGAAGAGCCGCCGGGGGAGGAGCTCCGGCTCAAGCACCGCCATCTGGATCTGCGTCGTCCCGAGATGCAGGGCAACCTCATTCTGCGCCACCGCCTGCTGCAGCGGGCGCGGCGCATCCTGTCCGATCTGGAGTTTCTCGAGATCGAGACCCCGGTGCTCACGAAGCCGACCCCGGAGGGCGCGCGCGACTATCTCGTACCGTCGCGGGTGCACCCGGGGGAGTTTTACGCCTTGCCCCAGTCGCCCCAGATCTACAAGCAGCTGCTCATGGTGTCCGGCTTCGACCGCTACTTCCAGCTGGCGCGCTGTTTCCGCGACGAGGACCTGCGCAACGACCGGCAACCGGAGTTCACGCAGATCGACCTCGAGGCGTCGTTCGTGGGGATGGAAGACGTACTCGCCTACGTGGAGACCGTGCTGGTCGCCTTGTGGGACGAGGCGGGCCACACGATCGCCCGGCCGTTCCCGCGCATCCCCTGGCGCGAGGCCATGGAGCGCTTCGGCACCGACAAGCCCGACCTGCGCTACGAAGTCCCGATCGCGGACTGGACGGCGCACGTGAAGCCGCTCGCCGTGCCGTTCGTCCAATCGGCGCTGAAAGACGGCGCGCGGGTACGGGGGCTCGCGGTCAAGGGCGGCGGCGGGCTATCGCGCAAGGACGTGGATCAGCTCGCCGAGGCGGCGAAGCAGCTCGGAGGCTCGGGCCTCGCGTGGGTGAAGCGACAGGGGGAGCAGATCTCGGGATCGGTCGGCAAGCACTTCACCGCCGAGACGCTCGGACAGATGGGCGTCGGCGAGGGTGACGCGGCTCTGGTGGCGGTGGGGCCCGACCGGGTGACGTCGCCCGTGCTCGATCGGGTGCGCCAGGAGGTGATCCGCCGGCTCGAGATCAAGCCCAAGACGGCGCACGCCTTCTGCTGGGTCGTGGACTTCCCGCTCTTCGAGGCCGACCCGAACACGGGAAAACCGGTGTTCGCTCATCACCCGTTCACATCGCCGCACCCGGACGATGTGGCGCGGCTCGATACCGATCCGTTCAGCTGCCGCGCGCTGCACTACGACGCCGTCTACAACGGCAACGAGCTGGGCTCCGGATCGATCCGGATCACCGACCCCGCGGTGCAACGCCGCGTCTTCGGGCACCTCGGCATGTCGCCGGAAGACGCCGAGGCCCGGTTCGGGTTCTTGTTGAGCGGGCTGCAGGCAGGCGCGCCGCCGCACGGCGGATTCGCCGTGGGCTTCGACCGCGTGGTCATGCTGCTCGCCGGTGCGGCGAGTCTCCGGGACGTGATCGCCTTCCCGAAAACGACGACCGCGCGCGCCCTGTTCGAGGGTGCGCCCGCGCCGGCCAGCCCCGCAGACCTGGCGGCGCTCCACATCGAGAGCAAGCCATGAGCGACGAGATCGTCCATCGGCTCTCGACCGAAGGCGTGGATCCGCTCTCGCTCGCGGGCGTGAACGACGGCAATCTGGTCGCCCTCGCGCAGCGGCTCGGCGTGCGGGTGTCTTTGCGCGGCGATACGCTGACGCTCCACGGCCCACTCCCGGCCGTCGAGCGCGCCGTGCCGGTCGCCCAGGCCCTCGTCGACCTCGCGCGCATGGGTGGGAGCGACCCGCTGGAGGTGGCCGACGTGGACCGGCTCGTGAGCCACGAAGGGCAGGGGCCATCCGGCCCCGCCGCTGACGGCGAGGTCAGGATCATCCTGCCCGGACTGCGCCGGGTGATCCAGGCGAAGACGGCCGGGCAGCGCGAGTACCTCGGGGCAATCGCGCAGCACGACATCGTGATCGGGATCGGCCCGGCCGGTACCGGGAAGACCTACCTGGCGGTGGCCGCGGCCGTGGACGCGCTGGCGCGCAAACGGGTGCGGCGCATCGTGCTCGCACGCCCGGCGGTGGAAGCCGGGGAGAACCTCGGCTTCCTCCCCGGCGATCTGCACGAGAAGGTCGATCCGTACTTGCGACCGCTGTACGACGCGCTGGAGGACATGATGCCCCGTGACCGGGTGCAAAAGGCGATCGACAGCCGCACCATCGAGATCGCGCCACTCGCCTACATGCGCGGCCGCACGCTCTCCGACGCATTCGTGATTCTCGACGAGGCCCAGAACGCGACCGGGATGCAGATGAAAATGTTCCTCACGCGCCTGGGGGTGAACTCGCGGGCGGTCATCACGGGGGACAAGACGCAGATCGACCTGGCCAACCGGGAGGATTCCGGACTGCTCCAGGTGGAGCGGATCCTGCCCGGGATCGAAGGAATCGGGTTCTGCTACCTGGGGGACGGAGACGTCGTGCGCCACCGTCTGGTGCGCGACATCATCCGGGCGTACGCCGAGGACGCGCAAGGCTGACATGAGGCTGCCAACCAGGGAGCAGTTGCGCTATCACGGCAGCCGCTGGGCGTGGGTGGTCGGCCTGGGCCTACTCGCGTACCTCGTCTTCCCCTCGAGCGCCACGAACGTGGCGCCGCTGCTCGACCCCGGCGCGGTGGCGGATCGCGACGTGATCGCCCCGTTCACGTTTCCCGTCAACAAGTCGGATCAGGAGCTCGCGCGCGAGGCGGAGGAGCTCGCGAGCACCGTGAAGCCGATCTACCAGTACCAGGAGCGGGCCCTCGACAGCGCGAAGATCGCCATGCTCGCCTTTTTCTCGAGCGTGGAGACCGAGACGGACCAGGGCGGCGGCGCGACGGCGATCCTGCCGGTGGCCAAGGCCCACGGGTTCGCGCTCGGAGCCCCGGAGGCCGCGTACCTGGGCAAGGGTGGGAAGCGGCACGCCCTGGAGAAGGCGTTGAACGAGCTGTTCGACCGCTCGCTGGCGCTGGGCGTCACGGGACCCGGCGTCCTGCAGGTCGAGCAGGCGCCGGAGCTGATCGTGCGCCGCCGAGCGGGCGAGCAGGCGGTGTCGCGCGACCAGGTGCTCACGTACGCGCAATATCTCACGCGGGCCCGCGCCATCCACCCGGACAGGGGCTCGAGCGTCGGCGACCAGCTGTATGTCCGGCTCGCCGGTCACTTTTTCCGGCCGACCCTCATCCCCAACACGCTCGAGACCGAGCGGCGGCGTGACGAGCTGCGCCGCAGCGTGGATCCGAGCAAGTACATCGTGCGCGCCGGGGACCGCATCGTAGGCGCGCACGAAGTGGTGACGAACGAGGCCCACGAGAAGCTCGTGGCCCTGCATTCGGACCTGGTGCGCCGCGGCGCGGCCACCAGCCGCTCGCCCGGTGGAGTGTTCGGCCCCGTTCTGCGAGATTCGCTCATCCTCGCCATCTTCTGGGTCCTGCTGGTGTTCTACCGCCGCGAGACGTATCGCGAGCGCCGGCAGGTGGCGTTGATCGGCGGGTTGTTCGCGCTCGTGCTGCTGCAGGCGGCGGCCGTGGCCCGCTTCGCGCCGCGCCACGCCGAGATCATCATCCTGCCGTTCATGGCCATGCTGCTGACGGTCCTGTTCAACGGACGTGTCTCGATGATCGCCGCCATGATCCTCGCGATCGTGATCGGCCTGCAGCCGGTGTTCCACGATCTCCCCGCCCTGTTCCTGTGTGTCGTCGGCGGCGTGACGGCGGCCCTTACGGTACGAGTGCTGCGACGGCGGAGCAACTTCTACGTGCCGGTGCTGATTATCGCGCTCGGCTACCTCGCCGGCGCCCTGGCGCTCGGGCTCACGGGTAGCTGGAGCGTAGGCGAGATCGCGCTGCGCGGCGTGTGGGGCGCCGCCAATGGCCTCGTCTCGGCCGGGCTCACGTTCTTCCTGTTGCCGGTCGCCGAGTCGATCACCGGCATCACGACGGACCTCACCCTGCTCGAGCTGTCCGACCCCAGCCGGCCGCTCTTGCGCCGGCTCTCGCTCGAGGCCCCGGGCACCTACGCCCACTCCGTCGCCATGGCCAACCTCGTGGAAGCGGCGTGCAACCGGATCGGGGCCGACGGCTTGCTCGGTCGCGTGGGGTGCTACTACCACGACATCGGGAAGATCAAGAACCCGCAATACTTCGTCGAGAACCAGACGCGCGGCAACAACCCGCACGACCGGCTCAAACCACATCAGTCGGCCCAGATCATCAAGGCGCACGTTACGGACGGGCTCGCCCTGGCCGAGAAGGCGCGGCTGCCGGAAGCCGTCGCGGCCTTCATTCCGGAGCACCACGGAACGACCGAGATCACGTACTTCCTGGATCGCGCGAAGAAGAGCGGCGACGGGGGGGCCCCGCGCCCGGGCGACTACGTCTACCCCGGCCCCAAGCCGCACTCGGCCGAGACGGCCATCACGATGCTCGCGGATTCGGTCGAGGCGGCCCTGCGCGTGCTCGAGGATCTGACGCCGCAGAAAATCGAAGAGGTGATCAACCACATCGTGCGCACCAAGCTGAACGCCGGTCAGCTGGACGAGGCGCCCATGACGCTGCGGCAGATCGACCAAGTGAAGCAGGAGTTCGTACGGATCATCAGCGGCATGTACCACAACCGCATCGA
>WNGC01001418.1_pt1 | contig 14887 bp, 14 predicted proteins | sample 5400051 | NCBI WGS metagenome assembly WNGC01 (sample SAMN13153368, study PRJNA577476) | soil metagenome | isolation source: 20 cm soil or saprolite under grassland replicate 2 | place: USA:California | collected 2016-06-15 | reverse complement strand
CGACGCTGCGGGCGATCTCGGGCCTGGTCCGGCCGGCGCGCGGCCGCATTCTCTACGAGGGAGGCGACATCACGTGCGCGCCGGCGGACGCGATCGTCGCGGCCGGCGTCGGCCACGTGCCCGAGGGACGCGAGGTCTTCGCCGAGTTCACCGTGCGCGAGAATCTGCTCGTGGGCGGCCACACGGTCCCGCGGAACGACGTGACGGAGCGACTCGAGGGCGCGTTCGGGCTCTTCCCCGTGCTGTACGGGCGGCAGCGGCAGCTCGCGGGCACGCTCTCCGGCGGCGAGCAGCAGATGCTCGCGATCGCGCGGGCGCTCATGACGCGACCGCGCCTGCTCCTCCTCGACGAGCCCTCGCTCGGCCTGGCGCCGATGCTCTCGCGCGAGATCTTCCGCACGATCCGACGGATCAACGCGACGGGTTGGGGAAGCCCTCGCGAGCCCCCTGACGGTGTAGGATGGGGGGCGTCATGTCGGTCCAGCGCGGGCTCCTCTTGATCGCCGACATCGCGGGCTACACCCGCTTCATGGAGTTTCACCGGACGGATCTGGCGCACGCGCAGGATATCGTGGCCCGCCTGCTCGAGGCGATGATCGACGCGTCCTCGGCGCTCGAGCTGATCGAGGTGGAAGGCGACGCCGCGTTCCTGTACCGCCGGCTGCCGAGCGGCACGGACCCGGAGCTCGTGGAGTCGGCGCTTCGCCAGTCGGTGGCCATGCACGGCGCTTTTCACGCGCTCCAGCAGAAGATCGCGTGTCTCAACAACTGCCCGTGCCAGGGGTGTGCCCAGGTCGCGAACCTCAAGGTCAAGTTCGTCGCTCACCTGGGCGACGTGGCGCCCCAGCGCGTCAAGCGGCTCACGAGGCTCGCGGGCTTCGACGTCATCTTCGTCCACCGGATGCTGAAGAACTCCGTCCCGGTGCGCGAATATCTCCTGATGTCCGAGCCGCTCTGGGAACGCGCCGACGCGCGCCTGCGTACCGGCGGCCGGCTTCTCGAGGAGGAGTTCGAGGGCGTGGGCCGCGCCCGTACCTACTATCTCGATCTCGCCGCGCACGCGACGCCGCTCCCGCCCCGACCCAAGGTCACCTGGTTCGGGCAGCAGCGCGAGACACTGGGCGTCGTGCTCCGGGCCCTCCCCTATGCGCTGGGTCTCCGGAAGCGCGGCGGGCTCCGTAACCTCACGCCCGCGTAGACAGGCGGTCGCCCGCGAGCGGATGTTCCAGCCCGAGCTCGAAGCCCTCGACCGCGAGCGCCTCGAGCGCCTCGTCCTCGAGCGGATGCGCGCCACGCTCGCCCGCCTCGCCTCCCATCCGGCGCACACGCGGCGGCTCGGCGGCGCGCAGCCGGAGGACATCCGGCGGCTCGAGGACTGGCGCCGGCTGCCGCTCCTCACGAAGGCCGAGCTGCGTGACGCCTACCCGTTCGGCCTCGCGTGCGGGCGGGAGCAGGGCTACCGCCGGGTCCACATGTCGAGCGGCACGACGGGGAACCCGATCCTCAACCCGTACACCGCCGCCGACGTGGCGCAGTGGGGCGAGGTCATGGCGCGCTGCTACGTGGCCGCGGGCGTGGGCCGGGGCGACGTCGTCCAGATCACGCCGTCGTTCGGCCTCTTCACGGGCGGCTTCGGCTTCCACTACGGCGCCGAGCGCATCGGCGCGATGGTGATCCCGACGGGCGCCGGGCGCACGTCCCTGCAGCTCCGACTCATGCGGGACCTCGGCGTCACGGTCGTGGCGGCGATCGCGACGTACCCGCTCCGGCTCATCGAGGTCGCGCGCGAGGAAAAAGTCGACCTGGACTCGCTCTCGTTGCGCGTCGGGATCTTCGGCTCGGAGATGTGGTCCGACGAGCTCCGCGCCCGCATCGAGCGGGAGCTCGCGATCCGGAGCTTCGACATCATCGGGATGACCGAGACCGGCGGCCCCGGCATGGGGATCGACTGCGCGGCGCGCGCCGGGATCCACGTCTGGGAGGACCACTACCACGCCGAGATCGTGGACCCCGCGACCGGCGCCGTCGTCCCCGACGGCACCGAGGGAGAGCTGGTCGTCTCGACGCTCACGCGCGAGGGGTTGCCGCTCGTGCGCTATCGGACCCACGACCTCACACGCGTGGTCTCGCGCGCACGGTGCGACTGCGGTCGGACGGCGCTCCGGCTGGATCGGCTCCGTGGCCGGACCGACGACATGGTGATCTTCAGGGGCGTGAACTTCTACCCACGGCAGGTCGAGAGCGTCCTTCTGCGCTGCTCCGGCGTGGGCCACGAGTACCAGATCGTCCTCGAGGGGGAGGGCGGCGGCGAGCGCATGACGGTCCACGTCGAGGTCGAGGCCGGATGCGATCCCGCCCTAGGGGCGCGGGTCCGCCGCGAGCTGTCCGACCTCCTGGCGCTCTCGCCGGAGGTCCGCCTCGCGAAGCCCGGTGAGCTCGAGCGGGCGCAGGGCAAGGCGGTCCGTGTCGTGGACCGTCGCACCGCCCGGTGACGCACGTGCTCGCGGGCATCACGGTTCTCTCGCTCGAGCAGGCGACGGTCCTGCCGTTTCTCACCTATCGGCTGGCGTGCGATGGCGCGCGGGTGATCCGCGTCGAGCACGTCGAGCGGCCGGACCCGAACCGATTCGTCGGCCGCGACCTTCTGGGCGAGCCGAGCATGCGGAGCTATTTCCTGCCGAACAACTTCGGCAAGGAGGCGGTCACGCTGAACCTCGCCGAGGCCGAGGGGCGCCAGATGCTCCGGGAGCTCGTCCAGGCGCTGCGGGTGGACATCTTCGCCACGAACCAGCGCCCGCGGAGCTACGCCAAGCTCGGCATCGACGACGCCACGCTCCGAGCCGTCAAGGCCGACCTGATCTGGGTCGGCATCACCGGCTTCGGGCCCGATCACGATGAGGCCGCCTACGATCCGATCCTGCAGGCGCGCGCCGGGTTCATGGAGCTGACGGGCGAGCCCGCCGGCCCGCCCACGGTGTTCGGCCTGCCGATGGTGGACCTCGGCGCGGCCGAGCACGGCTACGGCGCCGTCATGCGGGCGCTCTATCAGCGGGCCGTGACCGGGGCGGGCGTGCGGCTCGACGTCTCGATGCTGCGCAGCGCGATCTCGTGGATGGTCACGCCGGTTCTCCTGTCCGCGAGCCTGGGCGAGCGGATCACGCGCAAGGGCAACGGCCACCAGTTCTTCGCGCCCGTGTCGGTGTTCCCGACCCGCGACGGACACCTCTACGTCGCCGTCGGCAGCGACGCGCAGTGGGCCGCGCTGACGAAGATCCCCGCGTTCGCCGGCCTCGACCGGGCCGAGTGGGCATCCAACGCCGGACGCATCGCCGAGGCGGAGCGGCTCTGCCGGGAGCTGGGCGAGCGCGTCGCGCGGCTCCACACGGCGGAGGCGCAGGCGCTCTTCCGCGAGGCGGGCGTTCCGGTCTCGCGCGTGAACACGTTGGCCGACGTGGTCGCGGACCCCCTCGTGGCGCCGCGACTCGTCCGCGTCCGGGACCCGCGCACCGGTCTCACCGTGGTCCTGCCTGCGCCGCCGGTCGCCGATCCGCCACCGCTCGCGTTCCCGCCGCGCCTGGGCGAGCATAACGAGACGATTTATGGCGGGACGCTCGGATACCCGCCGGAGCGGCTCGCCGATCTCCGGCGGCGGCGGATCATCTGAGGAGATCGCCGCTGAACGACGCCTTCTACCTGACCGAGGACCAGCGCGCGATCCGCGACCTCGCGCGCACGATCGCGCGCGAGCGCGTGGCGCCGCGAGCCGCGCAGTACGACGACGCCGAGGCGTACCCCGAGGAGTCCATTCGAGCGCTCATCGACGCGGGTCTGTACTCCATCTGGGTTCCCGAACAATACGGCGGAACCGATCTCGGGTGCCTCGCGCTCGCGCTCGTGTGCGAGGAGCTTGCGTGGGCGTGCGCGGCGACCGCGACGCAGTACCTCGACCAGGCGCTCGGCGGGTTGCCGATCCTCCTGGCCGGCACCGAGGCGCAGAAGGCGGAGTACCTCCCGCACCTCGCGACGGGCGCGCGGCTCACCGCGTACTCGCTCTCCGAGCCCGGCGCCGGTTCCGACGCCGCCGGCCTCAGAACCACCGCGGTGCGGAAGGGCGATCGCTACGTCCTGAACGGCTCCAAGCAGTGGTGCACCAACGGCGACCACGCCGACGTCGTCGTCGTCTTCGCCACGGTCGACCCGAAGCTCCGCGCGAAGGGCATCACCGCGTTCCTCGTCGAGAGGGGCACGCCCGGCTTCGCCGTCGGCAAAAAGGAGAAGAAGATGGGGATCCGCGCCTCGCCCACCGTGGCGCTCCACTTCACGGACTGCGCGGTGCCGGTCGACGCCCGGCTCGGTGCGGAGGGCGAGGGGTTCACGCTCGCGATGCGGACCCTCGACCTCACGCGCCCCGCGACGGGCGCGATGGCGGTCGGAATCGGCCAGGCGGCGCTCGATGCCGCGGTCACCTACGCGCGCGAGCGGCAGCAGTTCGGACAGCCGATCGGGGCCTTCCAGGGTGTCCAGTTCATGCTCGCCGACATGGCGATGCAGGTCCACGCGGCGCGGCTCATGATCCATCACGCCGCCCGTCAGGTGGACGCGGGGATCCGAGCCAACACGTACGAGGCATCGATGGCGAAGTGCTGGGCGGGCGACGCGGCCATGAAGGTGGCGACCGACGCCGTCCAGATCTTCGGCGGCTACGGGTACACGCGCGAGTACCCGGTCGAGCGCTTCATGCGTGACGCGAAGATCATGCAGATCTACGAGGGCACGAACCAGATCCAGCGGCTCATCATCGCCAAGGAGCTGCTCGGCGACTGAGCGCGGCGGCCCCCCGGGCGCCGCCGGCGCTCCCGAAGGAGGATGGGCGTGGCGAGACCCCGTCTGACCCGTCGGATGTTCCTCAGGCGCGCCGCGACGGGCGCGGCCGTGCTGGGCTCACCGGTCCCGCTCCGCGGAGAGCCTCCGACCTTCACGGTCGGCGTCATCCATCCCGTGACGGGCCTGCTCGCCGAGGCGGGCCGTGCGTGCCGTCTCGGGGCCCAGCTGGCCGTAGACGCGATCAACGCGGCGGGCGGCGTCAGGTCGCTCGACGGGATGAAGCTCGAGCTGTTGCTGGGGGACACCCAGACGACGCCCGACGTCGCGCGCCTCGAGGCGGAGCGCGTCGTCGGCCGGGGCGCGCGGGTGCTCATGGGGTCGTTCGACTCCGGCTCGACCGCCGCGATGGTATCGGTCGCCCAGCAAAAGCGCGTGCCGTTTCTCGTGGACATCGCCGCGGCCGATTCGATCACCGCGAACGTCGCCAAGTCGGTGACAGATGGGCAGGCGAAAGTCCAGTACGTCTATCGGAACTTCCCGACGGGCTCGAGCTTCGGCCGCCTCGCCGTCCGGTACTTCAAGGAGGTCTTCAACGCAGCGGGGGTCTCACCCAAGCGCGTCGTGCTCATGCACGCGAACGACCTTTTCGGCCAGAGCCAGTCAAAGGGGTTCATCGACGCGCACACGGCCGCGCGCCCGGCGTGGGAGATCGTCGCGGTGATCCCGTGGCCGGAGCCCCCCGCCGACCTCTCCGCGCAGGTCGCGCGGGCGAAGGCCGCGAAGCCCGACGTCATCGCGCCGATCACCCGCCTGGCGAGCGCGCAGCGTCTGCTGCCCGAGATCCGGAAGCAGCGCGTCGAGCTCATGGGCATCGTCGGCCCGGGAAGTCCCGGCCTCTACGAGGCGGGCCAGGTCGCGGTGCTCAAGGGGGACCTCGAGTACGTGATGGACAACGTGCCCTCGTGGCCGAACTTCAAGAGGGCACGGACCCAGCAGGCGGCGGAGGAGTACCGCAGGCGATCGGGCGGCAAGGCCTTCGACACGAACTCCGTCGCGTCGTATGACGGCATCCTGATCATCGCCGACGTCCTCGAGCGGGTCGGGAAGGCGGCGCTGTCGGAGGCGGACGGCCCCGAGGCGATCGTCGACGCGATGAAGGCGACGAGCCTCAGGGACATCCTCGCCGTGGCGGCGGGCCCGGTCGTGTTCAACGAGATTGGCGACAACCCGAATGCCTCGACGGCGATGATCCAGATCCTCGGCCAGAAGCCGGTCGTCGTCTGGCCCAAGGACGCCGCGGTGCAGAAGTTCGTGTTCCCGCGGCCGAGCGCCGCTAGAGGCTGACGGCCGCGAGGGTCATGATCTCAACGGTCCCGCGCGAGCCGAGCTCCATCGAGATCCGCGCGATCGTTTCGTTGTCGCGCGCCTCCACCACGCTGATGTAGTCGTAGGGGCCGAGCACGGCGTACTGGGCGAGCACCTTACCGCCCATCGCCTCGATCTCCTTGTTGACCTCCTTCGTGCGTGCGGGCTTCTTCTTCACCGTTTTGCGACCGGCCTCGGTGAGCTTGCTCAGCATGACATACGTCGGCATGGCGCTGCTCCTTTCGACCCCGACGGGGCGGGGCGCAGGTGCGCCGACTCTAGGCGCCGGGCCCGGGGCTGTCAAGACGCGCGCGCGGTATACTGGCGCCGTGTTTAACCTCGCTGCGGCTTCGGAGCGAACCGTAACGTCCGCTCCCTCCGAGTGACGACGGCCCCTCGATGACGAGCCCGATCATCACCGAGGCCCTCCGCGCGCTGGTGGAGCGCCGAAACCTGACGCGGATCGAGGCCGCCGCGGCCATGGAAGCCATCATGTCGGGGACCTCGACCAACGCGCAGATCGCCGCCTTCCTCACGGCGCTCAGGATGAAGGGCGAGACCGTCGAGGAGCTGATCGGCTTCGCCCAGGTGATGCGCGCGAAGGCCGTCCGCATCCGCACGCGGCCCGACGACGTCGCGGGGCTCACCGGCACGGACCGTGACATGCTCATCGACACGTGCGGCACGGGCGGCGACGCGGCGGGGACCTTCAACGTCTCGACCGCGACCGCTTTCGTCGTCGCGGGCGCGGGGCTCCGCGTCGCCAAGCACGGGAACCGCTCCGTGTCGTCGCTCTGCGGCTCGGCCGACGTGGTCGAGACGCTCGGCGTCAACCTCGACCTCCCGCCCCACAAGGTCGCGCGCTGTGTGGAAGAGGTCGGGATCGGCTTTCTCTACGCGCCGCTCCTCCACACGGCGATGAAGCACGTGATGGCCGCGCGGCGCGAGATGGGCGTCCGCACGGTGTTCAACATGCTCGGGCCGCTGACGAACCCGGCCGGAGCCAACGCGCAGGTGATCGGGGTCTACTCGCCCACGCTCACCGAGCCGCTCGCGTGTGTCCTCGCCGAGCTCGGTACCCACCGGGCCTTCGTCGTCCACGGCGCCGACGGCCTCGACGAGATCTCGAACACCGGCGAGAGTCGTGTCTCCGAGGTCCGTGGGGGCGGGGTGCGCACCATGACCGTGCGCCCCGAGGACTTCGGGTTGACGCGCGCGTCGATCGCCGACCTGCGGGGCGGTGACCGTGAGCAGAACGCCGAGATCATCCGCACGATCCTCGCCGGCGAGCCGGGCCCCAAACGCGACATCGTCCTCATGAACGCCTCCGCCGCCCTCGTCGCGGGTGGGCGGGCGCGAGACCTCAAGGAGGGCGTCGAGCTGGCGGCCCGGTCTCTCGACGGGGGCGCCGCGAACGAGCGGCTCGAGCGGCTGGTCGCGCTCTCCCAAGAGCTCGCCCGGGAGGTCTGACCGTGCCCTTGCGTCCGCTCGGCTCCGAGCCATAGAATAGATCGTCGCGGCGCGCTCAAGTTCCCGTCGGCGTTGCGTTCGTTTCTTTCCTGGTGTCCGGGCTCCCGCGACAGACTGGTCCCCCGGTGTTCTAGAACACCAGGGGAAACACTGAGAGCGAGGTCGTGATGAACAGCATGGGCGGCGCCAACGGCCGGATCCCCCGGTATCAGGGGATCGCCGAAGCGCTGCGCACGCGGATCCGCGAGGGCGCGCTGCGTCCTGGGGCCCGGCTCGACAACCAGCGCCGGCTCGCCACGAGCTTCGGCGTGACGCTCATGACCCTTCGCCAGGCGCTCGAGCTGCTCGAGCGCGAGCATCTGATCTCGCGCCGCCACGGTCTCGGGACGTTCGTGGCCGCGCCGTCGATCGACTACGACATCCTCCAGCTCCGCCGCTTCGCCGGGGACCTCTCGGCCAAGGGCGAGCGCGTGGCGACGCGGCTCCTCGGCGCGAGGTTCGCGGGCCCCGACCGTCGCGTCGCCGACGCGCTCGGGCTCGGCCTGGGCGCGCGGGTGCTCGTGGTCGAACGGCTACGCTCGGTCGACGGCCATCCGATGAGCCTGCAGCGGTCGTTCCTGCCCGGGCGCATCGGCGACGACGTGGTCCGCGCGGACCTGGCGCTCACGCCGCTCCATCTGGTGCTCGAGCACGAGCTCGGCGTCGTCATCGCGCGCGCGCGCGAGACGGTCTCGGCGGTGCGCCTGGGACGGCGCGAGGCGCGCGAGCTCGGGTGCCCGACCGGGGCGCCCGCCTTCGAGTCCGAGCGCGTCTCCTACGACGCGGCCGGCGCGCCGGTCGTCTTCGATCACGTCTTCATCCCCGGCGACCGCTTCCGCATCACCCGAGAACTCCATTACGAGGGGGCGACCTCATGAAGATCCTCGTGGCCGTCAAACAGGTGCCCGACACGGCGACCCAGGTGAAGATCTCCGCCGACCCGCGGGCGATCGACACCACGGGCATCACCTGGATCGTGTCGCCGTACGACGAGTTCGCCGTCGAGGAGGCCCTGCGGATCAAAGAGAAGCGCGGCCAGGGCGAGGTCGTCGCGGTGTCCCTCGGCCCGGAGCGCGTGAAGGAGGCGCTCCGCTCCTGCCTCGCGATGGGTTGCGACCGGGCGATCCACCTGAACGACCCCGCGTGGAACGGCGCCGACACGCTCGCGACGGCCAAGGCGCTCGCCGCCGTGATCCAGCGGGAGGCGCCCGGGCTCGTCCTCTGCGGGCGGCAGGCGATCGACGATGACATGGGCGCCGTGCCGGCCCAGCTCGCCGAGCTGCTCGGCTGGCCGTGCGCCTCCTGGGTCATGGAAGCGACGGTCGACGGCGACGGCAAGACCGCCCGGGCCGCGCGCCAGGTCGAGGGCGGGCTCGAGGTCTTCGACCTGCCCCTGCCCGCCGTCCTCACGGCGCAGAAGGGGCTCAACGAGCCGCGGTATCCGACGCTGAAGGGCATCATGGGGGCGAAGAAGAAGGAGATCCGCGACGTGAAGGCCGCCGACCTCGGGCTCGGCGCCGAGCCCTCGCAGCTCTCGGTCGTCGGGCTCGAGGCGCTCCCGCCCCGTCCGCCGGGGCGCATCATCCAGGGCGACGTGCCGACGGCGGTCAAGGAGCTGGTGCGCGCGCTGCGCGAAGACGCGAAGGCGATCTGAGGGGGCGGGAGACCATGGCAAACGCTTTCTGGTGCATCGTCGAGGACGATCGGCAAGGCGCCCCGAAGAAGGTGATGGCCGAGGTGCTCGGCGCGGCGTCGCGCCTCGGGGGTGGCCCGGTGGAGGCCGTGTGGCTCACCGACAAGGCGAGCGACGCGGGCCTGAAGCAGCTCGGCGAGTGGGGCGCCGGCAAGGTCTGGCTCCTCGAGAACGCGGGGTTGGCGCCCTACCGCAGCGAGGTGTGGGCGGGCGCCCTCGCCGACCTCGCCGCCAAGCAGTCGCCGCGCGCGATTTTCGGCGCCGTGACGAGCCGTCAGCGTGAGCTCGTGGCGCGCCTCGCGGCGCGGCTCGGCGTCGGGCTCGCCGCCGACTGCGTGGCCCTCGCCATGAACGGCGACACGCTCGTCGCAACGCGGCCGGTGTACGCGGGCAAGCTCCTCGCGCGGGTGACCTGGGCGAAGGGCCCGTGGGTCGCGACGCTCCGGCCGAACGTGTTCCGTCCCGCCGAGGCGCAGCCGGGCAAGACCGCCGCCGTCGAGCGGCCCGCGGTGTCGCTGCCGCCCGCCGTGATGAAGTTCGTCGAGCGGCGCGAGGAGGTCTCGACCGGGCTCCCCGAGCTGACCGAGGCCGAGATCGTCATCTCCGGCGGCCGCGGCATGAAGGGGCCCGAGAACTACGTGATCCTCGAGGACATGGGGCGCGTCATCGGCGCCGCCGTCGGCGCCTCGCGCGCGGCGGTGGACGCGGGCTGGCGCCCGCACCGCTTCCAGATCGGCCAGACGGGCCGGACGATCTCGCCGAAGCTCTACCTGGGCTTCGGCGTCTCGGGCGCGATCCAGCACCTCGCCGGGATGCGGACGTCGAAGATCATCGTCGCCGTGAACAAGGACGCGGAGGCGCCGATCTTCAAGATCGCCGACTACGGCATCGTGGCCGACCTCTTCGAGGTGGTGCCGGAGCTGACGAAGGAATTCAAGAAGCTCCTGGAACGATGAGACTCGAGCTCAGCAAGGAGCAACAGATGATCCAGGCGATGGCGCGGGAGTTCGCCGAGTCGGCGATCCGCCCCATCGCCGCGGAGATCGACCGCGAGGCGCGCTTCCCGCACGAGACGGTGAAACGCATGGGCGAGCTCGGGCTCATGGGGATCGCGATCCCGGAGGCGTGGGGCGGCAGCGGCGCCGACACGGTGGCGTACGTCGTCGCGCTCGAGGAGATAGCGCGGGGCTGCGCGGGCCACGCGGTGATCATGTCGGTCAACAACTCGCTCTACGGCGACCCCGTGTACAAGTTCGGCACCGCCGCCCAGCGCGAGCGCTTCCTGACCCCCGTGGCGTCCGGGCACGCCCAGGGGTGCTTCGCGCTCACCGAGCCGCAGGCCGGCTCCGACGCGACGAACCAGCACACCGTGGCGATCCGGGACGGCGACCACTACCTCGTCACCGGCCGGAAGCTCTTCATCACGAGCGGGCGGGAGGCCTCGTACGCGCTCGTCTTCTGCCAGACGGACCGCGCGCAGGGCCACCACGGGATCTCGGCGTTCATCGTCGAGAAGGGCACGCCGGGCTTCGGCGTGTCGAAGACCGAGGACAAGCTCGGCATCCGCGCCTCGGACACGGCCGAGCTCGTGTTCGACGACTGCCGCGTGCCCGCGGCGAACCGGCTCGGCGAGGAGGGGCAGGGGTTCCGGATCGCGATGGGTACGCTCGACGGCGGGCGGATCGGGATCGCCGCCCAGGCCGTGGGGATCGCGACCGGCGCCTACGAGAAGGCGCTCGAATACGCGCGCGAGCGGAGGTCCTTCGGCGTGCCGATCGGCCAGCACCAGATGGTCCAGTGGATGCTCGCCGACATGGCGACGGCGATCGAGGGCGCGCGGCTCCTGACGCTCCGGGCGGCGACGCTGAAGGACGCGGGCCAGCCGTACACGACGGCGGCGGCGATGGCCAAGCTCTTCGCGGCCGAGACCGCCATGAGGGTCACGACCGACGCGGTCCAGGTGCACGGCGGCTACGGGGTCATCAAGGAGTACGAGGTCGAGCGTTACTTCCGCGACGCGAAGATCACGCAGATCTACGAGGGCACCTCGCAGATCCAGAAGCTCGTGATCGCGCGCGAGGTGCTCGGATCGTGAGCGCCGGGAGGCGGGGATGAGCGACACGCGCGAGCCGGAGGCGAAGAAACGGGGATCCGTCGGGTCGAAGACGCCCGAGCGCTCGGTGCGGTTCGAGTCGCTCTCGGGCATCCCGATCAAGGCGCTCTACACGCCGGCGGACCTGACGGGCACGTCGTACGAGGAGCGGCTGGGCGCGCCGGGCGAGTATCCGTTCACCCGAGGCGTCTATCCGACGATGTACCGCGGCCGGCCCTGGACCATGCGCATGTTCGCGGGCTTCGGCTGCCCCGAGGACACGAACGCGCGCTTCAAGTACCTGCTCGCGCAGGGCCAGACCGGCCTCTCGACCGCCTTCGACATGCCCGCGCTGATGGGCTACGACGCCGACCATCCGCGCGCCCGCGGCGAGGTGGGCAAGGAGGGCGTCTCGATCTCGACGCTCGACGACTTCGAGCGCCTCTTCGCCGACATCCCGCTCGGCGAGGTCACGACGTCCATGACGATCAACTGCACGGCGTCGGTCGCCCTCGCCATGTACCTCGTGGTCGCCGAGAAGCAGGGCGTCGCGTGGGACCGGGTCGGCGGCACCATGCAGAACGACATGCTCAAGGAGTTCATCGCCCAGAAGGAGTGGATCTGTCCGCCGGAGCCCGCGGTGCGCATCGTCACGGACATGATCGAGTTCACCTCGAAGCACGTGCCGCGCTTCAATCCCGTCTCGATCTCGGGCTATCACATCCGCGAGGCGGGGTCCACGGCGGTGCAGGAGCTGGCGTTCACGCTGGCCGACGGGCTCGCCTACGTCGATGCCGCGCTCGCGCGCGGGCTCGACGTGGACAGCTTCGCGCCGCGGCTCAGCTTCTTCTTCGACATCCACAACGACTTCTTCGAGGAGATCGCGAAGCTCCGCGCCGCCCGCCGCATGTGGGCGCGCTTCATGAAGGAGCGCTACGGCGCGAAGAAGCCGGAGTCCATGCGGCTCCGCACCCACACGCAGACCGCCGGGGTCTCCGCCACCGCCCAGCAGCCGCTCAACAACGTCGCGCGCGTCGCCATCCAGGCGCTCGCCGCGGTCCTCGGCGGCGCCCAGTCGCTCCACACCAACTCCTACGACGAGACGTGGGCGCTGCCCACCGAGGACGCGGTCACGGTCGCGCTCCGAACCCAGCAGATCATCGCCGAGGAGACGGGCGTGGCGCTCACGATCGACCCGCTCGGCGGCTCGTACTACCTCGAGAAGCTCACCGACCAGATGGAGCAAGCGGCGCTCGGGTACGTCCGGACGATCGACGCGATGGGCGGCATGATCCGCGCGATCGACGCGGGCTACCCGCAGAAGGAGATCGCCGATGCCGCCTACCGCTACCAGCTGATGGACGACCGGGGCGAGAAGGTCGTGGTCGGGGTCAACAAGTACGTGATGAAGGAAGAGCGCCCGATCAATTTCCTCAAGATCGACGAGACGGTGGAGCTGGAGCAGATCGAGAAGGTCCGGCGGTTCAAGGCGTCGCGGGACGCGCGTCGGGTCGAGCGGCGGCTCGCACAGCTCGCCGACGCCTGCACGAACGGCCAGAACCTGATGCCCGTGCTCATCGACGCCGTGCGCGACTACGCGAGTCTCGGCGAGGTGGCCGACGTCTATCGCCGGGTGTTCGGCCTGTACCGCGAACCGATCATTTTTTAGATTTGCCGTCGGGGGCGCCGCAGCACCCGACGGTCGAGGAGATTTTTAGATTGGCCGTCGGGGCGCCTCGGCGCCCGACGGTCGGGGAGGTCAATCCGCAATGAGGGAGCCGATCAGGATCACCCGGGCCGCGACGAAGAAGCCGAAGCCGAAGGACGCCGAGCTGAGCTTCGGCACGGTCTTCACGGACCACATGTTCGTGGTGGACTTCCAGGAGGAGAAGGGGTGGTACGACCCGCGGATCGAGCCGTACGGGCCCTTCCGCCTGGACCCGGCGTGCGCCGTCCTCCACTACGCGCAGGCGGTCTTCGACGGCCTCAAGGCCTTCCGCGGCAAGGACGGGCGGGTCCGGCTGTTCCGGCCGCAGAAGCACCTCGAGCGCCTCAACAACTCGGCCCGGCGCCTGTGCATCCCGCCGGTCGAGCCGGAGCTCGCCCTGCGGGCGCTGGTCGAGCTGGTGCGCCTCGAGAAGGACTGGGTGCCCTCCACGGTCGGCACGGCGCTCTACATCCGCCCGACGATCATCGCCAGCGAGCCGTTCCTCGGCGTTCGGCCGGCGCGGTCCTACATCTACTACGTCATCCTGTCGCCCGTCGGGGCCTACTATCCCGAGGGCATGAACCCCGTGAAGATCCTGGTCGTGGACAAGTACGTCCGCGCCGTCGAGGGCGGCGTGGGCGGCGTGAAGACCGGCGTCAACTACGCGTCGAGCCTCTATGCCGCCGAGGAGGCGAAGCACCAGGGGTTCACGCAGGTGCTCTGGCTCGACGGGCGCGAGCGGAAGTACCTCGACGAGGTCGGCACGATGAACATCATGCTGAAGATCGGCGACGAGGTGCTCACGCCGTCGCTCGGCCACGGCACGATCCTGCCCGGCGTCACCCGAGACTCGGCGCTCACGCTCATGCGCGAGTGGGGGCTCCGCGTCTCGGAGTGCGAGATCTCGATCGACGAGGTCGCGCGGGCGGCCCGTCAGGGCGCGCTCAAGGAGGTCTGGGGCACGGGCACCGCCGCGGTCATCTCGCCGGTCGGCGAGCTCGCCCACCGCGGCGAGCGGATCGTGATCAACCAGGGCAAGATCGGTGAGCTGACGCAGAAGCTCTACGACGCGATCGTCGGCATTCAGTACGGCACCGCGCCCGATACCCACGGCTGGACCCTGGGCGTCGAGTAGGGGGATCGGTGGAGACCTGTGTCTTCTGTAAAATTCGTGACGGCCAGATCCCGGCGATGAAGATCTTCGAAGACACGCGAACGCTCTGCATCATGGATATCAACCCGATCAGCCCCGGGCACTGCCTGGTGCTCCCGAAGGCGCACGCGGCGACGATCTTCGACGCGGACGCCGCCGACCTGCAGGCCGCGATCGCGACCGCGAAGCGCGTCGCCCTGGCCCTCAAGCAGGCGCTCGAGCCGGAGGGGCTCAACATCCTCCAGGCCAACGGGCCCGCCGCCTTCCAGTCGGTGGCGCACTTCCACCTGCACCTGATCCCCCGCTGGATGCGCGACGGCAAGGGGTTCGACTGGAAGCTCTCGCCGGGCAACCGGGGGGAGATCGCGAAGACGGGCGAGCAGCTCCGCGCGGCGCTGGGCGGGCGCGCGTGATGGCCGAGCGCACGGTGCGCGTCGTCGTCGCCAAGCCGGGCCTCGACGGCCACGACCGCGGGGCGAAGATCGTCGCGCGCGCGCTGCGCGACGCGGGGTTTGAGGTGATCTACACGGGCCTCCACCAGAC
>WNGC01004483.1_pt1 | contig 14889 bp, 13 predicted proteins | sample 5400051 | NCBI WGS metagenome assembly WNGC01 (sample SAMN13153368, study PRJNA577476) | soil metagenome | isolation source: 20 cm soil or saprolite under grassland replicate 2 | place: USA:California | collected 2016-06-15 | reverse complement strand
ATTGGGTCGTGGAAGCGAGAGACAGAGGCGAACCGGGCAGCGACGATGAGTTCATCATCCGGCTGACGCGATTCGGCGTCATCGTCTATACGACCGAAGGCGATTCGAATCACACATTGGGCGGTTCGGGTCCGGGAGGGGGCAACATCCAACTGCACAAACCCAACCCTTCGACCACGGGAGCCTTCGGGGGTTCTTGCCCCGCCTTCTTTGAGTAGGGATAACTCGTAGGGCTCCCGAGACAGGTCTTAACCGACCTGCGACTGGGAGTCCGGAACGGTGTGGCCCGGGTGTTCATCGCGAGCGCCCGGGGGCAACGCACGGCCCGTGCGACTCCTTCCAAAGCGACCGGGCTTCAGCGCTTCTCCGCCGTGACGACGATGACGCGATTGCGTCCGGCGCCTTTGGCGGCATACAGGGCCACATCGGCAACGCGCAGGAGAGCGTCGGTGTATTCTCCGTGATCCGGAAACAGCGCGATCCCGAACGAAGCCGTTACTTTTCCCAGAGAGGTTCCGACGTGGTTCAGGCCCAGACCGGCGATCGCCAGCCGGATATCTTCGGCGCGCCGCGCGGCGGCATCGAGACCCGTTTCGGGCAGGATCAGCGCGAATTCCTCGCCCCCGTAGCGACAGGCTATGTCGCTCCCGCGAACCTTGCCTTTGAGCAGCGCAGCGATCGCCTGGAGGACGATATCTCCGGCCTCGTGTCCGAACGAGTCGTTGATGCGTTTGAATCGATCCAGATCGATCAGCATCACCGCGACCGGTGTCCTGCTGCGCCGGCACCGCAGCAGCTCGCGCGGAAGAAACTCACCCAGGGAGCGCCGGTTGTACGGGCCGGTGAGCGGATCGGAGACCGCTTGCTCTTGCAGCTTCTGCTCCCGCTCCTGGAGCGCGAGGGCCATGTCGTCGAACGCCTGCGCAAGCTGGCTCAGCTCTTCTCCGCCGTAGGGAATTCCCGTTCAGGCGTTCAGGTCGCCGCCGCGCATCCGGTCGGCGGCCCGAAGGAGGCCCCTGATCTTACGCAACATGAACCACTCGGTGCCGTACCAGACGCCGACCAGCAAGAACAGCTGGCCGTCCGAGCCAAAAAGACCCATCGAGTGGTACGTCTGCTTGTTTTGCGCCAACAGGCTCGCAAAATACCGGGTGCAGCGCTTTCTGTCGTTTCAGCAAGGTGGAGAGAATCTGCGAAGAAGCGACCATCATCTGCCTAGCACCCTCCACGACCTGCTATTGCTGCATGGCCGCGAGCTTGACGAGCCGCCCGAGCTCCGCGCGCGACTGGCTTTCCGCCGAACAGCGTCGCTCGATCGCGCTGTAAACCGTCAGCAGCAGGGCCGGCAAGGCCGCAAGAATCACCAGAACGAAGATGCGAGCGCGGGTCCTTAGTTTCGTCATTTACGAGCCGACCTGGGCGACAACCCACGGTTTCTGCACGATGTAAGCCAACTTCGTCACACATTCCTGACACGACGTATCGGGAATTCCCTGAGCGGAAATGGGAAAAGCCCCGATGGACGTGAAAATGACAAGAATGACAATGGAATAGGTCGGCTACCGTCGATCCTGGATTTGGGAGTATAGTCCTCGCAAAGTCCTAAGAAAAACAGTCTTTCATCAACTGGCAACACTTTGTTAACGACGTTAACGCATGCAGAAAGGGTGGATACCATGAACGCACCGGTCGATTTCAAAGCGATAGAGGGAATGTTTCGCAGGGAGTACAAGCAGATCGAGATCGGGTTCGACCCCGAGGACGCTGTAGCATGGACCTATCTGAATCCGGCTGGAGTGCCGTGTTTCAATCTCGGGATGCTGAATGAGTTGCGCGCTCACGATGCAACGATCGAAGCGAGCGGCGGCCGCCTGCTGCACAAGGGCGAGCTCCGGCAGATTCGTTATTACGTCGTGGCTTCCAAGACCGAGAACGTCTTCAACTTGGGGGGGGATCTGGCGCTGTTCGTTCAATTGGTCAAATCTCAAGACCGCGATGCACTGATGCACTACGCTAAGCTCTGCATCGACAACATGTATTCGAGGATCTGCAACTACAACAGCCCCTTGATTACGATTTCCCTGGTGCAGGGCGAAGCTCTCGGGGGAGGTTTCGAGACCGCGCTTTCCTCGAACGTGATCATCGCAGAACGCCGCGCCCGCATGGGAACGCCCGAGATCCTATTCAATCTCTTTCCCGGCATGGGTGCCTACAGCCTGCTCGCCCGGCGGCTCGGGATGAAGCGCGCCGAGAAAATGATTCTTTCCGGCCGCATCCACACCGCCGAGGAGCTCTACGAAATGGGCGTGGTGGACGTCCTCGTCGAGGACGGGGCCGGGGAAACGGCGGTACGCGAATACATCCGCCGCAACGAGCGCCATCGCAATGGCATGCAGGCGGTATTCAGCTGCCGTCAGCATTTCCAGCCGGTGACCTACGACGAAATGCTCAAGATCACCAACATCTGGGTCGATGCGGCGACGCGACTGGAAGAGAGGGATCTTAAGATGATGAGCCGCTTGGTGCGCTCCCAATTCAGGCGTATCCCGGCCAGCCCGGCGGAGATGCCGGAGGTGGCAGGAGTAGCAGAGGAACTGCAGTACGCGACGGCTTGAGCGCAGTCGCGGGCTACACCGGCCCTCAACGGTCCACCTAAGGGTGGGCATTCGGCTGCGTGGGAGATGACCTGCCGGGTCGGGTTCCGATCCGTCTTGACCGGTGCGTTTGGACGCGCCCGGCAGGGGTTTGTGTGTCTAGTGCTGTTCGAGCTTCTCGGGTAATGCCTCGCTCTGTGGGTCCCTGAAAGCGGTCCGCTGACTTTTTCGAGCTAGTTCAAAAAGCCTTTCACAGAAGACTATCGCTGGTACATCAGGTCCGAACCGTTGAAAAGTAAGATGTCCAGTTCTGTGAAGCGAGGGTGTACGACCTACCGACCCGAGAAAATAGGGACGGAGACAGCGCCAAGTACACGGGCTAAGTGAGAATCCGTGAAAGCTCACGACCTGTCGCTTCAAGCGTTCCCCTCAAGTCTTCAATAGTATCGGCGCTGATACTGTTGAAATCCGAATCCGCGACATTCTCGACGCGGATAGCCGAATCTCGCAGCCGAATAGCGCCAGCCATCATGGCAGCGCCTTTCAGAGCATGCGTGAGCTCCCGGAATCGCTCGAAATCCCTTTGAATCACCGCCGCCTCCATTTGGTCGACGAGTTGCCGCGCATTTTTCGTAAAGCTATGTGTCAGAGTCTGCATGAAGCGTGAATCGCCGACGAGCGCTGCCATGTCATGAAGCAAAACGCGGTCGATGTACTCCTTCTGCGCCTGGAGATTCGAAGCAGTGACGGCGCCGACGTGTTCCGCTTCGGAGAAAACCTTATTCACCCCACGCAACAACCCTCGCAGATCGACAGGCTTAGAGAGAAATAGATCAATACCAGCATCAAGCGAATTCTCGCGAAGATCCGTGCTGGCTGCGGCTGTCAGCATAATGATCGGCACGCGCTGGTTTCGCCTCTCGGATTCGAGAACGCGGATTGCCCTGGCAACTTCCAAACCCGTTCGCCCTGGCATGTGCATGTCAAGTATGATGACATCAAGAGGTATATTCCGGTAATCCTCGAGGGCACCCTCTCCGTCGCTAACGAGAGTGACATGATGCCCCCCGACCCGCAGCATCAGGGCGATAATCTGTTGGCTGATCTGATTGTCTTCTGCTACCAGGATACGCAAACCGGTTCGGCCCGGACTCTGTTGCCACGAAAAATCCGCCAGGGACCGCAGGGGAGAACTACCCGGCACAACACTACGTATGGCTCTCTCAAGCAAGCGTGGTTCTCGAAATTTCAGAAGACATGCGTAACCCGCGTCGAATGCATCGATCTCACTGACGTCAGGATGAATCAGGATACACGGCAATTGCGCGCCTTCTCGTCTGACCACGCCTGGAGCGTCGCGCCACCGAATGCTGCCGTCTTCTCCATCGACGACCAGCATACGAAGCTCTCGACTGCCGTCCTGTTGAACTACAGTGATTGCGTCTTCGATCGACATGAAAGATGCATATTGAAAGTGTCTTTCTCGGGCGGCCTTTGCAAGCCATTCGTCCGCTGCCGGGCGGCTCGAAACAAAGGAGAGACGCGCATCGCGAATTGCCTCTCCTGTGCCGTCCTCATGCGGCTCAGCTTGCTGCTGCGACAACTGAATCGTGAACCAGAAAGTCGTTCCATTTCCAGGTTGACTGTCAAAACCGATCGCGCCGCCCATAAGTTCAACCAAATGTTTACAGATTGTAGTCCCGAGTCCGGATCCACCGTACTGCCGATATATCCCTGAATCCGCCTGCGTAAATCGATCAAAGATCTTTCCTGCGCTCTCCGGGGAAATCCCGATTCCGGTGTCGCGCACTTCGAACCGCAAAGTCGCCTCGTGATTAGTCTGTGCCACTGCGCCGACGCTAACGCGAACGAAGCCTTGCCGCGTGAACTTGAGCGCATTCGCAGTGAGATTGATCAAGACTTGCAAAATGCGGGAATCATCGCCCATGAGCAGGTAAGGCGCATTCACGGAAATGCTCTTCGTGAAGCGCACATGCGCACGCTTGGCTTCCGGTTCGAAAAGAGCAGTCAGACGATTCATCAGAACGTCCAAATCGAAAGGCGAGCTTTCTATGACCATCCTACCTGCCTCGATCTTGCGAAGATCGAGCAAGTTGTCAATCAACGAGCGAAGCTGCCGCGACGACGCCAACAACCAATCGACCAGCTGACGCTCTTCATGAGGCAAATGCTTCTCGGCAAGCATTTCAGCGGCGCCAAGGACGCCATTAAGCGGTGTTCGCATTTCGTGACTCATGGTGGCGAGAAACTGGCTCTTTGCTTCACTTGCCGCCTCGGCTTCAGCGCGCGCACGCTCCGCTTCGGCTCTCGCACGTTCGACTCGTTCGCGTTCTGCGTCCGCGTGAGCGCGCTCGGCTTGCACTCGGGCTTCCTCCGCCGCATGCACCGCAACAAGCTTCTGTTTAAGCAATTGAGCCACGTAGAACGTGGGCGCACCGACCCAAATGAGCGCGCCAAGCCACACTAGTGGATGCTGATACCAAAAGCCATCGACTGCGGCGCTTAATGCGTAGACCAATGCGAAGGCGAGTAGACTTACTATCCAAGCGACGTGCAGGTACCGAAGACCGAATCGAAATCCGTGCCCCACCGCGACCCATGTGTATAAAAAGACCAGAATAGCGCTTCGTTCTCCGGTGAGTCCGAGCAAAATAGTGGGCGCGCCCATATCGACGGCCAGCGTAAAAAACCGAACAGCATCTGAACGTCCTCTCGCTCGATAAATCCCGCCGAATAGAGCCAAGGAAAGAATGATGAACCCTAAAACAAAATTCAGAACCCAGGTGTGCGGGTTCCAGTCCACCCAAGGGTAATAAGCTGACAGAAGGACGACACTCACGCCGATGCGAAGAAGGGCTTGGACAAACTCACCATAGTTAGCGCGCGCTTTCTGAGCTTGCCACCAGGCATGCACAGCCTCCGCCACTCGTGCCCGGGTCGTTGAACTGAAGATTTTAGGCGCCTGTGGGGCGGAGGCCATCGGTCGCACACCCTTGTATATATCCGACAAGAATATTAACATCGAGCCGAAACCATACGTTGCGATGATGACTGATCATAGCCCTCGTATTCTGGGGTTCACACCCGCGCTCGAGGCCCCTGTGCACATCCTTGGACTTCAGGGCGCATCGGTGGTTATCGTTGACGACGAGGAGACGGCCAGAGTCTTGCTCGATGAGATGGTCCGGGGTATAGATCCAGGCATCTCGACCTCTCTTTTTAGCAGCGGGACGGAGGCTCTCGCTTGGTTGGAACGGCGCGAGCCGGACTTGGTGATTACGGACCATCGGATGCCGAAAATGACCGGGGTGGAGCTCACGTCAGAACTTCGACAGCGCAAGCATCTTCAACACACCCCTGTTATGGTGATTACCGCAACTAATGATCGAACAGTACGCTATGAAGCACTGGAAGCGGGTGCCGTAGACTTTCTCGCCAAACCGATTGATCCGCTTGAAGTCCGTACACGTTGTCGCAATCTCCTGCTTTTGGCACATCAATATCGCTCGGTCAAAAACTATTCGCTACTTCAAGAGCGAAAACTCGACTACCTCCAGGAGCTGCTGCGTTCGTTGATGGGAAACCAAACACAGAACCCTGCTCAGCGATTAGAGCGGGGCGAGTTAGTAACGGTCGCTTATGACAAATTGTTCGCTGTCACCAGCTGCGTTGCGAGCGTGCAGGAACTCGTCGTTTCCGCCCAGCGGTACATTGCTGATCTTGAAACGCAATTGACAAGACCGCTTCGTGGAACCAAGGATTAGCGGTTACCCGTACGTCTTCGGGGCAAAGGTCGCCTCATGACCATCGCCACGTTCAAAATGGTTTCACGCTGCTCTGGGTCCAACGCGCGGTAGATATCGAGCCACCTGCGCTCATCTTCGGAAAATCGCTCCACCTGATCGAGTTTGAGACCAGCCCCCAGCGCCAAAAGAGCCCAGGGCTCCACGCCAAGTGCTCTGGCGATGCGGCCAAGGACATCCTCGGTTACCGCCGTCCATGTCCCACTTTCAATCTGGGAAAGGTAACCTTGGCTCACGCCGCTGCGCTCAGCCAATGCCTCCTGTCCGACTCCGCGTTGCTCACGAATCCGGCGCACCGCGCTGCCCAATCCCAGGCCACGCTTAGCTATTCGTCCGCGCGCCGCACGCGCTGCATGAGTCATGAGTTTCTGATCGCTGTACCTGTCTAGGGATCGGAAATATTGTCATAGAGTATAAATCAAGTCCAGTACCGCGGTCGGCAGGTGCTGGTTCACTTCGGCAAGGTGCTGCTCGAGCAGTGCTCGAAGACCGTGAAGAAGACTTCCATGGAGCTCGGCGGCAACACGCCTTTCATCGTCTTCGACGACGCCGACCGGGATGCCGTGGTCGAAGGCGCGCTCGCCTCCAAGTACAGGAACACCGGTCGGACCTACGTGTGCGCGCCAACCGGTACTCTTCCAGGACAAGGTCTTACGACACCTTCGCCGCAAAGCTCACCGAGAAGGCAAAGGCAATGAAAGTCGGCAACGGCATGAACCCCGGCGTCGTGCAGGGACCGGCGATCGATTAGGGTCGCCGAGGCTACGTCACTGATCCTTTCCAGGAATATCAGGTTGAACTCGAACACCACAGTTTCTGAAGGATTGCTATTCGGGCACGTCGTTGCCGAAGGGTTCGCCTGGATTCCAACCTCTACACGATCATACCCTCAGGGTCGGCGACGAGTCTTGGTGTGTTCAAACGATCCGGATCAGTTTCGACGTTTTGATTCTTCCGGACCCGGTGTCTCTCCGTGTCCTAAAAAATAGCGCTCCCCACAATACATACACGTGAGCTGTCGGTGCCGCATTACATCGATAACTGCTGATGCCCAATAGTCGAGTCCTCTTAGTTTCTTCGCAGTCGGATGCTTTGCTTCGTTGCGCTCTACGAACAGATGTCTGCCACAATTCTCGCAACGCAGTGCGAAAGCGAAGAACAAATACGTTGCGCCTGCGCCTATTACACCGAACAAGGCAACTCCGGCTAGCCAAGCGAGCGCTGCACTACCCGCCCCAGCAGTTCCGACAGCAAACAGAATTAGGAATGCAACAAGCAGCATCCATCCCGCTGCAACAGCATTGCATGCAAGAAGAATCGCGCTGCTTCGTGAATGTCGTCGCATCTCCGAATAGCATTCTCTAGTTAGGTCTGCAGGAACAATTTCCATAATCCCTGGGGTAAAAAGCGTTCCTGTAAGTCAGCTGTGCGCCTCCACTAATCCCACCTCCCACTACCGCCTGAGCAGTACTCACGGCAACGGGATTTGTTGGACCGAGGATTTGGTTCGACATGTACGTAAAGGCAGTTCTGCTTGGGTTTCCAAGATAGTTGAAGAACGCCCTGCTACCACCTCCTGCAAAACCCCCAAGCACAGCTTGCGTGTAGTCGATGTCGAAAGCATCGTCCTTACACGGATTGTTAAGATTCCCAATGAATTGACCGGCAATGCTCGCCGCAAATCCTCCTGCTGCTGCGCCTACGGTGTACGACGCAACTGGATTCAGTGCACCAACAGCGCCGCCAGCGATGGCGCCGTAGAAAGCGCCGTTGACGTTTCCACCACTCGAGATGTATCCTCCTACTCCTCCCGCAATAGCGCCATAAACGAATCCAGGGATGCCTATCTCGCCAGTCGGGTCAGTGTAGCTAATCGGATTGTTCGGAGTATAGGCATAGAGATTCATTCCGCCAAACAGCCCGATCGGATCGCCCTGCACATACCTACCGATCCCTGGATCGTAATTCCTGAAGTAGTTGTACGCGGTTTTGATTTCCCGGTCAAAATACTGCCCCGGGAATCTCAAAGGGAAATCGAAGGCTCCAGCTCCCGAAGGATTGTCGTTCGGCACGGTCCCACCTCCACACCGTCGTACCCGTTGAGTCTGCAATCAGCCGCGGTGTGTTCAGATGATCGGGATAGATGTAGTAAACCTGCGCCACGCCTGAGTTCACTGTGATCGTGACCGCAGTTGACGTAGTCGTTGCCCCTAGATTGTCGGTAGCGCGCGCGGTAAGTGTGTGCGTACCCGCCGCGAGGTTAGCGAGGGTGACGCCGTAGGTGGAAATTCCGGGAATGGTAAGCACGGTCCCTATCGGCGTCGCCCCGTCGAAAAACTCGATCTGGCTGATGCTACCGTCCGCGTCGACGGCAGTCGCGCTGATGGTGACGGCCGCCGACGAAACGAAGCGCGCGTCGTTGGCTGGCGAGGTGATTGAGACCGCAGACGGAGCATCCACCGTGATCGTCACCGGGGCGGACGTGCTAACCAGTCCCACCAGGTCGGTCGCCCTTGCCGTGAGGGTGTATTTGCCCGAGGGCACGTTGCTCCAGTCAAACGTATAGGGGGAGACGATCTGCGTGCCAAGGAGCGTTCCTCCCGAAAAGAACTCCACCTTCGTCACGAACTCGTCGGCGTCGGTGGCGCTCGCGGCGAGCGGAATGTTCACCCCAGGAGTAAACACGGCGTTGTCCGCGGGACTGGTGAGGCTCACCGTGGGCGGGGTATCGACCCGGATAACCACCTGATTCGATACCGCGACCGAGCCACCGCTGTCTATCGCGCTAGCCGAAAGGATGTAGGTGCCCCGCGGCACGTTGCTCCACGTAATCCCGTAAGGGGCGCTGATGTCGGTGCCGATGCGCGTGGTGCCCCGAAAGAAGTTCACCCTGAGGATGCGTCGGCCCGCACCGGGCGTAGCTTTCGCCATGAGAGTGATCGTCGCCGGCGCCGCAATCACGGAATTGGAAGGAGCGGTGAGCGACACCGAAACCGCCCAAGCGGAATTCGCCAACGCCCCCGTGCACAACGCCAAGCACAACCCTAGAAGGTTCCGCGAGCTTGAAGTGCGCCTGCCTAACCCGTTGTGAATCGCTTTGACCATCCCGCATGCCCGATTCGCTCCGTCATTCCCTATCGTGGTCGCGGTCATCGCGTGTCTCACTGGATGACCGCGAGCGGGATGTCATTGAGATACAGGTACTCGCGCCTGAGAATTCCGTCCGGATCGGTCTCGGCAATGAGTCGCCCGCGCGTGTCGTAGAGATAGACGCGGTCCTCGGTGGTGTTGCTCTTTCTGATCCTCTGCCCCAGGGCGTTCACGTGGTAGGGAGTCAGCCCTTGTGGGCCTATGCTTTGCGCCAGACGCCCGCGCGTGTCGTAGACGTATTGGTTGAAGCCGTCGTTAGTGGTCGCGCCGTTGTCATCGAATGTAAAGCTGCGCGTCACCCCCGCCGGCGCAGTGATACTGGAGATGCGGTTGCTCGTCGCGTCATAGGCGTAGGTGTCGGTCGCCGACCCCACGGTCTTCGAAGTGCGATTGCCAACGGCATCGTAGTTGTAGGCGAAAGGCAGGTTCGGCAGCACCGCGCCGATCAACCGGTCGAGATTGTCGTAGGAGTAGGTGTTGGAGTTGGACGGATTTCCCGCGTCGGTGATGAATGAAATGCGGCTCGCCTCGTCGTAGCCCAGAGCGAAGAACTGGCTGCCCAGGTTGTAGCTCGCGATGCGCCCATCCAGGTCGAATCCGCGCGTGTAGGTCTGGCCGTTGCCAAGCGTATAGCTCTTGACCCCGCCGAAGGGCTGGTAGGCGATATTGGAGGCGACGATCTGTGCGGCACCGCCCAGGGGCGTGGTGCTGACCTGGCTGACTCTGCCGAGCGCATTGAACGTATACGCGATGGTCCGGCCCGATGGATAAGTCAGGCCCGAGAGACGACCCGCCGCGTCGTAGCTGTAAGCGTGTACGTACGCGATGCCGTTGATGGTGCGCGTCTCTGAGGTGGTCCTGCCCTTCTGGTCATAGGCATAGGCGAGGACGCTAGTCACCTGTTGGCCAGGATTGGTCTCGGTGATCGAGCTGAGCCTCCCGATAGCGTTTGCGCCCTGGTCGTAGGCATAGGTCTGCTTTGAGCCGTCGTGAAAGCTGATACTCGTGACGCGGTTCAAGGCGTCATACGCGTAGCTCGTGATCTGCCCGTTCGCGTCGGTCTGCGTGACGAGGTTTCCGGCTTCGTCATAGGTGTTGGCGGTGGTCCCGGTGTCGGGCGATTGCTGCTGGTTGAGATTGGCCAGCCCGTCATAGCTGTAAGTTGTTGCCAGGTTTCTCGGATCGGTGACGCTGATGAGTCGATCCAAGCCGTTGTAGCCGTATCGAGTCTGGCCATTGTTCGGATCGGTCACCTGCACGAGCCGGTTCAGGGCGTCGTAGGCATTGATGGTGATGTGAGCGAGCGGATCGACGACAGTGGTCAGATTGCCGTTAGGATCGTAGGCATAAATGGTGGTCTGGTTGACGGCTCCGATGTCCCGAGCGAGCCTGTTCAAGGGGTCGAAGACGCGCTGGCGTATTTGGGCCAATTGGTTGACGGGATCGCGCACTTCCTCGCGGAGACGATTGCCCAACGGATCCAGGGTATAGAGAACCGTGTTCCCCAAAGCATCTGCAAACCCAGTGAGACGACGCGCGGGATCGTAGGTGTAGCTGATATAGGAACCGTCCGGCAGCGTGACCTTTGTCATCAGCCCAACGCGGTCATAGTCATAGGTTGTGGTCTCCTCGCCCACGCTTCGGGAGATAAGCCGCTGGCGCGCGTCATAGGTAAGTGTCGTGGAGAGGCCGTTCGGATCGACGATATTTAGAGGTTGCCCATGGGCGTTATAGGCGCCAATGGAGGTGACTTGCCCCAAGGCGTTGGTGACGATGGCGACATTCCCTCTCTTCCCCGGATCCGGGTCGCTGTTCGCATGATAGGTGTAGGTGGTGACATCCGAGACATCGGCTCTCGGACCATCCACCGTCAACACCCTGCCGTTGGCGTTGTAGGTGTAGCTCCAAGTCCGGGCCGTACCCGTGCCCGGAGCACCAAAGCCTTGGCTGCCATTCACATCGCTTGTCGCCTGCTCGATTCTCTTGCACAGGACCCCGATGGCTTGAGTACCGGTAGCCGTGGGTACCACAGCGTCGGCTGGGGCGCAGGTCGCGGTCGAATCCTCACCGTTATAGACCCAAGTTGTGAGCTTGAGCGGGCGGGCCAGCTTAACCGGCAATCTCCAGTAACTGTGCCACTGCGTGTTGACAGTCCTCGCATCAGGGCTACCCACCCCTTCTATGCGTTGGATCTCGAGGTTCCGCGTGAGATCGAAGGTGTAGTCCGTTTGAGTACCATTGAAGTCCAAGTAGCTCGATAAATTCCCGTTGGCATCATAGGTAACGCTGGACGCCGCGGCGGCACAGCCGCTCCCGCCCGGTTGCGATACACCTTTGCCCCTAACCACGCCCAGAATGGTCTGAAGGCCATACACGCGTGTGGTGTTCAATGCGTCGGTCACGGTGGTGGAGCTAGCGTTGTAGGTCAGCGTAGTGAGATTAGCGCCGCCGGCATGCTCACTGGATATCGCTCGGCCCTGGGGATCGTAGCTCCAGGTGGCATAGCGAACTCCATTCTCGTCAGTGATACCGGTGAGAGCGCCGGAAAGCGACGCGTTCTCGTACAAATAATTTGCGGTCCGTCCGTCTGGATAGGTCGCCGAGAGAAGATGGTTCCCCGCAGTCGGGGCATCGTATTCATATGTGTAGGTTCCGCCTGCCGGATCGGCCAGTTTGATGACTCGGCCGAAGATGTCGTACGCAAAATTCAGTTGGCGGCCAAAAGTGTCCGTCACACACAGCAACGCATCGGGTTGAGGGGAGATCAATGCGCCGGGAACGCCTTGACAAACCGGCGCGGTAGGAGGGTTCCCGCCGCCAGTGCCAGCCGCGTAAGTCATCAGCTCAGCCGTACCTGTTCTTGAGGTAATCTTCAGCAGCTTTCCGGCAGCGTCATAGTCCTCAGTGGCGCCGTCCTTTGCAACCAGATAGCGCCAGCCCGTTCGGTTATTGCTGGCGTCCTTGATTTCCGCGAGCTTCCCGTTGACATCGGCATCTGAGGTCCATGCGCCGTTGTTAAACCGGAATACAAACTCTCCGCCATCGGGGCGGTGAACATTACTGGAGATCCCGCTTAAGTTATTGAACACCCTGACCGATTGGGTGTACGAGGAGGTCCAACCGAGTCCAAAGCTGCCCGTGCCACTTGCGAAGTTACTACTGTGATAGTGCCGGCGCAGAGACAGCCCTGTCGACGGAGCCCCGCCAAAATCGTAGTCCGTAAAGTTCTGGTGCTTGTCCCCGGTTCCGGCATTGATGGGATTCCCAACCTCGATGCAGCTCTTGTCGGGACCATCATTGTTCTCGCTACTCTGGTTCTTATTTGCAGGATTACTGGCGTTGATCCATTCACATACGCCGAAACCAAAAAAATTCGCTCGGATGCAACTCCCAGCCGGGAAAGCGTCAGCATCCTCGCGACAGACAAAGCCGATAGTGGGATCGAGGTACCCAAGCGCCTCGCACTCCCTGCGGTAGTCGCATCTAACATTGGAAAAGGCGCGGATTAGCGGATACGGAGAAGCTAGATTGGTTTCGGGAGTACCACCACTTACATTACAGGCGGCAAAAATGCCGGGCGCAAGCATAGTTGCTTCAATGCCCGCCAGGGTCATCGAAACATGGAGAAATAAGCGCCCTCTTCCCACCTCTACTCCTTTGTCTGCGTAATCGGACTGGGCGAGCTCCCCTGGGGGGTTTCTATCCGGCGACGCTCTTTTTTCCCGACACTTTTCTCTTCAATACCAGATGCGTCACGAATAAATATTGGCATACAATATTAAAAATGTCCAGAGTTAAAATGTCCAGAGTGGCGGCCGACTTTCGCTAACCAATACCTCGTCCCACGCGGTGCCGTCCGCGCCGTTCATTGCGACGTTGTCTTTGCGCGTAGGCGCGGGGAGGAGATCGATCCCAACAGCTTCGATGACCGCTTGCGCGATGAACGATCCAGCGCTGCTCGACGCACATCCAAGGCTCACCGGGTTGCGCTTTGCGTAGTCGATCGGCTCCCGAAACAAATTTATGACCATCGACATTCGAACGACGTTGGTCGGCGCCTTAGCCGCGGAGGTTATCGAGGCGAACCGTTCAAGACATCGAACGCGAAGAAACGAGCGCCACGCGTGACGTAGAGATTCCGCAGGTTAGCTAGTGGTGCCGCTCCAGCTTGTTATGCTGTCCGAGAGGGAGCCGTTCGAAGGCGATCGACGAGCACAATGCAATACTCTTTCGCCGCGCTCGAGAGGTTAGAACGGCCCTAGCGTGCCGCGCTCTGGCCTTTCTTGAGGTAATCAAGGAGGGAAATGCGCACCTGCTGGAACTGCTCCCGCACCACCTTCAAGACGCGTGTTCCGCTCGTCTCCAGTTCTGAAAGAGTCTGGCCGTTGACACTGACGCAAGTCTGGCATAACTGCTCGGCGCCCAGGGTGACGGCCGAACCCTTTAGCGCGTGCACGAGGTCCTTCAGGCTTTCGAATTTCGCGGCGGCTACTGCGGCCTCCATTTGCCGCAGCAACGCCTCGGTGTCCTGAATGAACCCGTTGATGAGCTCCGGCATAAAGTTGCTGCCCGTGCTGATGAGTTCCAGTTCCGCAAGTGAGGCGGGATTGAGGACCACCGGAGCTCGATCGGCACTGACTTTCGCTGGAGCCGGCGCGGTCGCCCGCTTGGCGATGACGCTTGCGATGGTGTCGAGCAAGCGGCGCGCCTCGACGGGTTTGGGTATGAACGCGTCGATTCCCGCGTCCTCGCATTCCTTCATCGCTTCGGGGGTGACATCGGCCGACAGAATGATGATCGGGACCTGCGTCGCGTCCGGGTCCATGAAGCGGTACGCCCGCGCCGCGTCCAGCCCACCGAGCTCCGGCATATTGAGGTCCATGATGATCACCTCAAAGCGCTCGTTCTCCAGGGCATCGAGCGCCTGCTCGCCGTCATTGACGAGTCTGACCTTGTGGCCAGCGCGCTCCAGTATCCCGACGATGACACGCTGGTTGACCGCATTGTCCTCCGCCACCAGGATTTGGTAGCGGCGCCGATTGGCGTCGCGGGCGGCGTAGTAATCGCTGAGCGAAATGACGCCTTCCTGGCTCCCCTGGACCGCGGTGGAGGAGTGAATCGCGTTGAACAGAAGCCGTTTCTTGAGCGGCATTTGCAGCACCGCGGCGAAACCATTGACGAGCGCCTCGGCGCGGCGAATTTCGGATACGCCCCGCGTGCACAACACCGTCGGAGGAGCTTTTTGGTTGCGGTTGTTGCGGAGCGTCGCCAGAATTTGCCTGGGCTCGGTCTCGGCGCTTTCGCAGGCGAGGACCAGGTGA
>WNGC01001343.1_pt1 | contig 14890 bp, 8 predicted proteins | sample 5400051 | NCBI WGS metagenome assembly WNGC01 (sample SAMN13153368, study PRJNA577476) | soil metagenome | isolation source: 20 cm soil or saprolite under grassland replicate 2 | place: USA:California | collected 2016-06-15 | reverse complement strand
CCCGCGACTTCACGGACGCGTCGCCGTTCGTCTTGAGCTACGGCGACATTTTGATCGGCCAGGAAAATTACAAACGGGTAGTCGATCTTCCGGATGATGTGGAAGCGGTAATCACGGTTACGCGCGGCGAAGACGTCAGTAAAGGCGGCGCGGTTTTTGTGAACGAGCAAATGGAGCTTGTCGATCTTCGCGAAAAACCAAAGCCAGGCGAACCGAGTAGCCCGTGGTATAACGCGGGTCTCTACGCATTTCGGCCGAGCATTTTCGAATTCATCGAAAAGTTGAAGCCGTCAGCGCGTGGCGAGTACGAACTTACGGATGCGATCCGCGACCTTGCGCATTCGGGAAAGAAAGTAAGAGCGCTTGAGCTGACCGGCGAATGGGCCGACGTCCGTGATCCGGAAATTCTAGCAAAACTCAATCAGTCATCGTAGGGCAGACGTTCCGTCTAGCACGCGCGCGGCTGGGCAACTGAAGCGGTTGCCCTACAGTTTATTTTCAGCGCGACTGGTTTCTTCGACTTTTCTACAAGTTTTTCAAAATGCGTCGAAGATTTCTCAGAACCTCTTCTTTAGCTGGACGTACCAGAACCGACCTTTGATCGTGGCAGGCGCGGATGTCACGGATCCGGGAGACTGTCAAAACAAAGGGGTAAGGGGAGAAAACGAGGATTCTTAAGAAAATCGTCGTCTCGTTAGCACCGAAATAAATTTAACCGCGAATTGCTCGAGTAACACAAATGAAGGCATGACTCATAAGAATTCGTGGGGCGCGCGAATTGTACACGCCTAGAATTTGTTATTTACATGCGCTGTGTCTCCCCGCATAAAGGCATGTTAAACGATCACGATTGGCGGAAATACACAAGAAGGAGCGATCGGATTTGCCGCCACCCATCTGAGCGTGGGTGTGAAATGAACTCCCAAGTTAAACCTGGCTCCATTGGTGTCGCTTTTGCAGCGGGCGTTGGGGTTGCGCTTTTGTCCGTGTCGATCGCATCTGGCCAGAATCCTTCGCCAGCACCGGCATCCACTGCGGCAGAAGTCGAGCGCGTGATTGTGACTGGTTCAAACATTCCGACAGCGGAAGAGGTCGGCCCGAATCCGGTGGACACCTATCGCCCGGCTGATCTCGAAAAATTAGGCATTCGCAACTCCACGGATCTGCTCATCAATCTGCCACAGGAGATGGGCACGACTGTCAACCAGAACATGTCCGGTCTCGGCGATGGCAGCGTCGTACCGAATCTGCGTGGATTGCTGCCCAAGGAAACTCTGGTTCTGATCGATGGGAAACGCGCCGCGATAGTGGGGGCCGGCGGTGTTTTTAGTAGCGGCCCCACCAGCGCCGGAGTGGACATCAACCTCATTCCATTTCCTATGATTGATCACATCGACATCCTGAAAGATGGCGCCTCGGCCGTTTATGGCAGCGACGCAGTCGCTGGTGTGATCAACATCTTTTTGCTACACAAGTTCCGTGGCCTTGAGATCGGAGGCAGCTATGGGAACACAAACATGGGTGCCTCCAACGATGCAGGCGAGCGGGAGGGTTGGCTCAAAGCCGGCGTGGGAAATGACAAGACCGATATTGTGGTCATTGCCGATTTTTACGATCGTGCCGCCATCTACAACCGCGACCGTTTCCTTAGCAGTGACGCGGACGCAATTCGCTGGGGTGGATTTGATTTCCGCAGTGCAAATTTCCCCGGCCGCATCGGACCGTTCCGCTTAATTCCGCGCTTGTTTTTCAGCGCGAACTCTCCACCGCCACACTCAGCTCCGAATGTCGCAACTTCTCCATCCTATATCAGTGTTTCTAGTCCCGCATTCAATAACGGTAACGGTTTTTTAAATGGGACCCTGGCAGGCTTGGATGGGGACTATGTCTTATATAACTATCAAGCTTTGATGCCCGCGATTCCGCCCGCGGATCGCCAGAGCTTTTATGGCTCTTTCGTGCGCGACATTTGCGACAAATACTTAACGGTGTTTGCCGACTTTAAATATACCCGCTCCTTTTTTGACGGAGCGGATGCGGCTACTCCATTCAATCCCGATGCATTCACGCTCCCGAGCGGTGCTCCCTTTAGCCCCATTGGGCTCAGTGTGCCAATTCAGAACCCATTTAATCCGTTCACTACGGGCGACGCGACTTTAATCCACAACGGTGTTCCTGTCCCAGTAACTACCGGTGTCAGCTATCGCGCCATCAACGATGAGCCGCTCAGAACGAACAAGACCACTTTTCAAGACGTTTTGTTCGACATCGGACTTCGCGGTCAGATGAGCGAATTTGGGGATTATTTCAATAGTTGGAATTGGGAATTAGGCTTTCGTTATTCGCGGAACGAGCAGGAAAATCTCCTTAGTGGCATTGTTAGTAAGTCCGGGTTGCGTGAAGCGCTGCTGGACACCGATCCGGCGACGGCGTTTAATCCGTTCCTGGGATTCTTCGGCCGCAACAGCCCTGCCACGATAAGCCGAGTCTATGTAACTCTGCACCGGTCCGGAGCCTTTGAGTTGCCTTTGGGCTATTTTCATCTTGACGGCGATCTGTTCAAACTTCCCGCGGGGCCGGTCTCCTTCGCGGCCGGGGCCGAGTACCGTGGAGAGCGGTGGAGAAACAACCCTAGCTCTGAGAACACCACGTTTGACACGATCGGTGCCATCGATTTCCAAGCCGCGCGGGTTAACCGCGATGTTTGGGCAACCTACCAGGAAGTACGATTTCCGGTGACCAGCCCATCGTGGAAGTTTCCCGGCGCGCATATGCTTGAGTTCGATATTGCCGAACGCGAAGAGTGGTACAGCCAAAACACTTCTGCAACTTCAGTGCAAAAGGCGCAACATTCACAGTATGATGCGCAGAAGCCGAAATTTTCTGTGCGCTGGCAGCCACTTGACCCGAAATGGATTGGTGCGCTGACCCTGCGCGGCAGTTACAGCGAAGCGTTCCATGCGCCGACACTACCTGACCTTACTCCCGGAGGGATCGAATTCTTTCTCGCGTTTCCCGACCAGCTTCACGATCCCAAGGGATCGACTCCTCCGGGAACTAGCGTTCCGGTCATCGCAAGTGGAAACCCCAATCTGAAGCCCGAAGTTGCCTATGAGTGGACTTATGGAGCGGTTTACAGCCCGAAATGGATCAAAGGTCTTACGCTGAGCGCTGACTTTTGGCATATCGACGTGCGATCGATCGCGTCATTTGTCGGTCCGCAATTCATCATTGGCTTCGAGAATAGCTTCCCAGGCTTAGTTATTCGTAATCCTACAACTGGCGCAATAGCCGAGGTTATCACCCAAACCTTAAACGTTACTCGTGCTGTCGTGGAAGGTATCGATTACGAGGGTATCTATATTCTGGATACTTCGATACTTGGTAATGGCGACTTTGGTAGGTTCACCTTCACGCTTAACGGAACCTACCTCTCCAGATTTGAGTTTCAGGCGACTCCCTTTAGCAAACGAATTGGGCTTTCGGGCGAATTTGTGACGAGCGCCACGTTTACTGGCTCGTTGCCGCACAATCGCGCTTATGTTAGCGCGTTTTACGACGGACCGCTTGGCACGTGGGTAGCCGGTTTCGATATCGGCGCAACCGTCCACTACACCGGCCAGTATGAGGATGACAATATTGATCTGACAGGATCTTCGAAACCGCAAGAACCGAGAAGTGGCCCTTTTCCCCAGCGCGCACGGAAAGTAAGCGAGTGGGTTACACTCGACCTGACCACATCGTACACCTTTGAATTGCCGGCCTCGGCGTTAACCCAGGTGCCAGGCTTGGCTAAGGAGGGCGGAAAAAAGGTCGAGCTGCGCGATGGTAAGGAAAAGAATGTCCTGCCGGTTTCCACTGCCGAGTACAATCCTTGTGGATGGCGCGTCTGGCTCAATGGCACGACGCTCACGGTCGGAATGCAAAACGTTTTTGATTCTGATCCGCCGTTCGGGGCCGGTGTCTTCGAGAACAACTACGACGAATCGCTTGCCAGCATCAAAGGCCGGTTCTGGTACGTGCAGTTAAAGAAAAGATTTTAGCGGGGTTTCAGCTCGGTGAGAAAGCTCTGCAGCTTCACGGCCGCTTTTCCTGGCAGAGTTTTTGGAAAGCGGGATCGGTGCGCAAAGGATCCCAGAACGGGTCAAGCCTAAGAAGCGCCGCCGTAATGGGCGTTGGGTAGTAAATCCCCCCATCATATGGCGTTTGTAACAACCGCGCGAGAGTTGAGATCGCCAGCCTGTTCTCGTCAAGGATCGTCTGAATTAACGCCAAGTGTTCTTTGCGGGTAGATGCGCCCACCGCATCTCTAACGCCCAGCGAAAGCATGATTGCACGCTCTGCTTCCTTTAGAGCCGAGTCCCTCTCCCTGAGCACGGCGTTTGCCAGAGACAGCACTTCGTTCACCGCAATGTTATCTGGCTGATTCTTGTAGAGCGTCTGAAGTGTGTTGCGCGCCTGTTCAGCGGTGGCCTTTGCGTCAGCGCTATCGCCAGCGAGGCGTTGCATGCAAGCAAGCAGCACCTGATTAATGGTCTTTTCGAACTGAGAAGCATAATGGAATTGAGCCAGTCGGGATTGCAGCAATCGAATGGCCTCACCGTAATTTCGTTCAAGTCTTAACTGAGTGATCTTGATTTGGAGAGCTTCGTAGTTGGGAGTCTGCGCGTTTATTTCTGTTAGAAACTTGGCGGCTTCTTTCAGGTTACCCTGGGCCTGATACATGCTGGCCTTCTCCGCCATCGCCTCCGGATCGTTTGGCATAATATCCAACGCTCGATCATAAAGCTTTAGCGCCGCCGGGAATTGTCGAACCCAGGCGTACGTTAATGCCGCGTCCGTGAGTAAATCCTCATTACGTGGATCCAGGGCGAGGGCTTTCTCGAAGTAGGCCATGCTTTGCTCCCATTGTCCCTCCCATCGGGTAACTGTCCCGAGGGCCCGTGGTACCTCGCTGCTACTTGGTAACATCTTGCCGACGCGCTCGAACGTTGTTTTGGCAGCCCCGTTATCACCCAGCACCCGGTATTGGTAGTAACCCAGGGCGAGCAGGGTTTCAGCCGAGTCAGGCTCCAGTCTCTGCGCATTCTCTAAAGCACGTTTCGCTGCGCCCCGCTGAGCGGGAGTAGTATGCGTCTGGACTGAGTAGAGATGCGCGTCCGCGCGAGAAAGCCGTGCCCACGCAACTGCAAAATTGGGGTCAAGTTTCACCGCCCACTCATAAAAACTGGTAGCTTCCAAAGATGGGTTGGAGCGTGCTTCAATAGACAGGCCGCGTAGATAGGCGTCGTAAGCCTCCCGATTGTTTGTCGGTTTAACGGCCAAGGCTTGCTTCTCGCCAGTGGTCAGTTTCACTTGCAACGCATCTGCGATGTCCTTGGCAATTTCGCTCTGAATCGCAAAGACGTCGTCCAGCGGTCGATCGTAACTGTTGACCCACAGATGCGTGTCGGTTTTCGCGTCGATTAACCGCGCGCTGACCCGAGCACGATTTGCGGCGCGTTGCACACTTCCCTCGACCATATGCGAGACCCCGAGTTCATTCCCGATCTGGCGCAGGTTTCGCTTTCCACCACTCTTGTATTGCATCACCGATGTCCGGCTGATGACCTTCAAGTCCGCAATTTTTGCTAGGTCGTTCAGGATTTCGTTTTGGACACCATCAGTAAAAAAGGCGTTCTCGGGATCAGCGCTCAGATTTTCAAACGGCAGCACCGCAATTCCACCCGGCAGCGGGCGCGGTGATTCCAACAGCTGCTTTTCTTCGCAGAGTTTTTGGAAAGCGGGATCGGTGCGTAAACGATCCCAGGTCGGATCGAGTCGTAAAAATGCTGGGGTAAGAGGCCAAAGACTTGGCGTTTGTAACAACCGCGCGAGAGTAGAGATCGGGCGGCTAGTCTCGCCGAGAATTGTCTGAATTATCGGTAGGGCTCCTTCGAGGGCAGGTCCGAGCATCGGATCCTTAGCACTCGGCAAAAGGGTCATTGACCGTGTCATTTGCGTTAGGGCTAAGTCCCTTTCTCCGATCAAAGCACTAGCAGTAGCCAGCGCCCCCCAAACACCTGGGTTATCTGGTTGATTTTTGCAGATCGACTCAAGCGTGGTGCGCGCCTGGTCAGCCGTCGCCTTTGCGCCAGCCGTATCGCCAGCAAGGCGCTGCATGAAAGCAAGCGTCACCTGTTCACGGACCTTGGCGAACTGAGAAGAAAAATGGAATTGAGCCAGTCGGGTTTGCAGCAAGGCGATGGCCTCACCGTAATTTCGCTCGAGTCTCAACTGAACGAGCTTGATTTTGAGCGTATCCTCATGAGCAGTCGGCCAGTTTATTTCTGATAGGAACTTGGCGGCCTCTTGCAGGTTACCCTGGAGCTGATAAATCCTGGCCTTTGACGCCATCAGCTCTGGATCGTTTGGCATAATGTCCAGCGCTCGATCATAAAGCTTTAGCGCAGCCGGAAATTGTCGAACTATATAGTAAGTCAATGCCGCTTCCCGAAGTAACTCGACATTACGTGGGTCCAGGACGAGGGCTTGCTCGTAGTAGGCAATGCTTTGATCCCAACGTCCCTCGCGCCGAGCCACTTCGGCGAGGGCATATGGCACTTCGGTGCTAGCGGGTAACAGCTTACTGACGCGACCGAACGTGATTTTGGCAGCCCCGTAATCACGCAACACGCGATATTGATAATAACCCAGGGCGAGCAGGGTTTCAGGAGAGTTAGGCTGCAGTTTTTGCGCATTCTCCAAAGCATGTTTCGCTGCTTCGCGCCGACTAGGAGCAGTGTCTCTCTGGTCTGAGTAGATATCCGCGTCCGCGCGAGAAAGCCGCGCCCAGGCGATCGCAAAATTTGGGTCGAGCTTCACCGCCTCCTCATAAAAATCCACGGCTTGCCAAGCTGAGGAGAAGCGTGTTTCAAAAGACAGACCGCGTAGATAGAGATCGTAAGCCTCCGGATTGTTTGTCAATTTAACGGCCAAGGCTTGCTTCTCGCCAGTGGTCAGTTTCACTTGCAACGCATCCGCGATGTCCTTGGCGATGTCGCTCTCGATGCCGAAGATCTCAGTCAACTTCCGGTCGTAGGTCTCAGCCCAAAGGTGAGAATCGCTTTGCGCGTTAATTAACTGAACATTGACCCGCACCTGATCGGTTGCTTTTTGCACGCTCCCTTCAACAATGTTCGCCACACCAAGCTGCTTCGCGATCTCACGCAGATTCCTCGGTTTGCTCTGATACTGCTGCGTGGAAGTGCGCGAAATTACTTTTAAGCCTGCGATGCTAGCCAACCGCGTCAGGATCTCCTCTTGAATCCCGTTGGCGAAATAGGCGTTATCTGGATCGTGGCTCAGATTTTCAAACGGAAGGACAGCAATGCTCTTGTAAGGAATCGATCCGTTACTTGTGGGCACCGGGTGGGTTGACTCTCTTTCCCAGAACATCATACCAATCACCGCTGCGAGCGCGATCAATGATCCCACGAGCGCCGTACTAGTTGGATTCCGACGCACCCATTTTCGGCCGTGAGTGAAAACTCCACTGCGTCGTGCCCGAATTGGCTCGTGCCGCAGCCAAAGTTCGAGGTCCTCGGCCAGCGCTTCGGCAGATTTATAGCGCGCGTTAGGATCACTCTCCAGACAACGAGCAACGATTGTCTCCAGGTCGCGGTCGAGCGACGGTGCAAGTGAACACAAACGTGGTGCCGGAGTCGCAGCGGCTTGATGAATGACAGAAAGAACATTCGGACCCACGAACGGGGGACGGCCAGTAAGCAGGTAAAACAAAATCGCGCCCAGGCTGTAAATGTCGGCGGCGCAGGTGAGCTCAGCGGCTGGGCATTCGGTCTGCTCGGGTGCGATGTAGCCCGGCGTTCCAAGTGTCTCCAGCGTTCTTGTTAGGTCACTAGTTTGATCAAGCCATTTTGCGAGGCCAAAGTCGCTCACCATTGGTTCGCCGTTTTCATCAAGAAGAATGTTTCCCGGCTGAAGATCACGATGAAGAACTCCCTTGCCATGGGCGTAAGAAATCCCGCGAGCGACCTTCGCCATCAATCGCACGCAGTCCCGAGACTTGGTCCGTAACGCAGACGCCGCGATACGAAGGCTTCCGCCCTCTGCGTACTTCATGCTGAAAAACGGAAGACCCTCTTCGCTTTCGCTGACCTCGTGAATGGGAAGAATGTTTGGGTGATCGAGGCTGGCGACCGCTTCCGCTTCGCGCCGAAAGCGCACTAATGCCTCGTGTGAGTTAGCCTCATGAGCGAGGATGCGTTTCACCGCGACGATCCGACGGGAGTGCTGTTGCCGCGCGCGATAAATGACTCCCATCCCGCCGCGCCCGATTTCCTCCAGAATTTCGTAATGACCAAGGCGCCACTGCACGTCGGCCACGTCCGCTTCTACGAGGATACTTTCGAACGCTTCGCGCGACCCTTCGCCTTTGGCTTCAAGTCCCTCGCGCAGGAAACAGTTGATACAGGTTCCGTGATCAACCCGGGTTATCGCGCCGCACTGTGGGCATTCCGTCGGACTCTCGGTTAAATCCGCGACGGAATCAGACGGCTCGGTAACTTTGTTCATCAGGCTGCAACGGCTAGCGCGGCGCACAAGTGCCGAATCTCGTCATCCACATCGGCCGGGTTCTCGACCGTTTGAGCAACCTCCTCGCGCAGCAGCCAACGATAACGCTGGCGCAAGTTGTGTAGTTGTTTTTTCACGACCGCCTCTGCAACGCCTAAGGCGATACCGAGATCGGCATATGAGATGTCTGCCCGTTCCGCCGTAAGATGATCGCGCAATCCCTCAAAAAGCCGCAGACGTCCTTTACCTTCACACTCTTCACGCAAACGACGGAGCGCCTGGTCTACGACTGTCGCAGCCCAGCGAAGATCGAAAAGCCGCTCGGGCGCCAGCGCGTCGAGCGCGCGATCCGAGATCGATAGTTGCGATGGCGCTTCCGCCATCCATGCATCCCAGGAAACAAATTGAACGCTGCCCCCTCGCTTTAGCGTTCGATTCTTATCGGAAACGTTGTGAAGAAAATTCTGAAGCGACTTGAGCAGGAGCGAGCGGAAACGGCCGCGACCTTGGTCGGCCTGCCGTAGCCAGTTCGTTTCCAAAATCATCAGGAAGAAATCCTGCGTGAGGTCCTGCGCGTCTACAGTCGAATAGCCGCGGCGGCATACGTAGGAAAAAATGGGTCGCCAATAAGTTCGGCAAAGTTCCGCCAGCGCTTCAGCACCCTTCTGCTGGTCACCCTCGGAGTTCGCCCCAGCAAGGACGAGGCTCCAACGGGTGGTGGCAAACACCCGCGGTTCGGCTTCCAGATTCAACGCCTGGCAGCGTGATCGGTTTTTCCGTCTTCTACAAGCTTAAAAAAACGGGTCGCAAACGCGCCGCTTGTGACAGGAAGTAAAACGCCGCTGCGCACTTCCATAAACTTATCCGGAACTTTGGCTGCCACTTCCTTTAGAGGTTTGTATGAAAGGAAAATAAAGTATGAAAAATCAAAACCCACTAACCAAACTCGCGCTGCTACTCGCAGTGTTACTGACTCTTGGCGCAGCTCGGGCGCAAGCCGACATCCTTCCTGGTGTCAGCATCGGCTTCGCTCCGGTCGGCATAACCATGGATCAGACTGCCCGGCTCAACTTAGTCAACATTGACGTACCAAATGGTATGTTCATTAACTGGCGCTTTATCGACGCCAGCGGCCTTACCCTCGCTCAAGCCGCGGTTATGCTACCAATGGGCAAGATCGTTTCGGTCGATTTCAGACGACCCGGAGGTCCGCTGCCACCCAACACTCCTGACTTGATCCGAGCCGAGGTGCGAGCCCAAGTCCAGGTCGTTAACCCTGGAATCCCGAGCGAAAGCCTTCGCCGAAGTCTGGAGGTATTCAACAATAATACCGGCGCGACCACTGTGTGCATGGGCGGTGCTGCCCTGTAACAAGCCGAAGCTTGGAGCTAGGCAGTGCATCTCTAACTAGAAGTAAAAAAACAAAACAATGAAAGCAGGAATTATGAAAAATAAACTAACGAACAAAAACGAAAGAAGGATTCTCACTCTGACAGCAACCGTCCTGGCTCTGCTCGTGGCAGCGTCGCCCGCTCAAGGGCGTAATCCCAACCCGGGCATCATTCCACCCGGCAGCACGTATCGCGGCCAAAGTTATGGCGAGTGGGCAGCACAGTGGTGGAAAACCATCTTCTCCATTCCAGTCGTGAATGGCGATCACCCGTTATTTAGCGGAGGAGCCTTTGAAGGAGAAAAAAGAGTAGTCTTCCTCGCGGCCGCGGGAGGCGGAGTTACCATCGATGTGACGATTCCCGCCGGGGCGTCACTCTTCTTCCCGGTTCTCAACTCGGAGTGCTCGGTCCTCGAGCCGGACCCGTTCCACGGGGATGACGAAGCCGAATTGCGAGCCTGTGCAAATGGTCACATCGATCACACGTCAGGGCTGATTGCCGTGATTGACGGCGTGCCCGTGCAAGACTTGGCCGCCTATCGCGTCGAGTCGCCACTGTTTGAGTTCGGCCCCCTGCCGGCGGACAATGTACTCGGCGCGCCCGCCGGCACGACGTCACTCGCCGTCGATGCCGGGGTCTATCTGATGCTGGCACCGCTCAGGCCCGGAAGCCATACGATCCATGTTGGCGGCACATTCGACGAGTTCAACTTCACCATCGACACCACATTCAACATCACCGTCGAGTAACCGAAGCGCGGCGTGCGCGCGTCCGGCAAAGCCCCGCCTGAGTTTCTTGAACTTCAAAGAGTTATGCGCTCGGCGCTGTCACAGGGACGGAAGAGCGGCGGGAGCTCCCAACCCGCCGCTCATTAGTCCAAGGCACAACCATAAAGCGCCTTGGCATTCCTATGGAGTGTGCGCCGGAATCTGGTTTGATCGATTAAAACAAACAATCGGGCTGGCGGACTATTGTCTGATCAGACAAAATCCGATGGTTACACTTTTTTTGATTCGCTGGTTGGCCCTGATCGGATGGCCGTCAACATGCTGCCACGCCACCCTGCCGTGGTTTATCTCTGTCTCGTTAGGCGGAAGAGAGCACCGAAGAAGCGTTGTGAACCAGAAGGAAGCGCTCGCATTTGTTGAACGTCGCGGAATCGTCCTTCAAGCCGCACGAGGCCCTGTTCCAAATCTCGCAGAGGCGATTGCCGGTGGTCCCATTCGAGGCAGCTGGTGGGGCCACCCAAAAGGGAAAGAGATTTTTCGCGCTGCCGAGGCGATTTGCAAGAGTCCCAATGTTCTCGTTTGTAAACTGATTGGAGGCAAGATTACGTACGTGCATCGCCGTCTCTGGCCAGCATTAGTCAAGCTCGCCTCCCGACTCCGTGAGGAACAGTTCGCCAAGGTATGGAACGAGCACACTGCCAGCGGGGCGCACCAGTAGAAGCAAGCGCGTTTTCCAACTTGGGTACCGTCTGAAGTCATGAAAGAGGCTAAGGCAATGTCTGTTACGGAGGCAGAGAGCATTCTCTCGCAATGGCTAGAATGCCTTCAGAGAAAATGAAAACAAGGCAACGCAACCAACATCCTAAGTCGGCCAAGTAAAAGGCGCAGGTAGCAATCAGCCGTCACGCTTCAGTGCGTGGCGGCTTTTGTTTGCGCCAAAAAATATTCCGGAACTTTCGCTGCCAGTTCCTTTAGTGATGTGTATGAAAACTTATTATTCGTTTAATCGAGATCGTCTCCTATCACATCTGCTCACAAGTTTTTGTGCGCTGGCAGCTGCCGGCGCGCTATTAACATTGCCGAGCGCTGAAGCTGTAGGACCCAGAGCCAGACCAGAGCCCGCAAGCGGAGAGTTTTTTCCCTGCTTCAATTACGCTGGTCCTCCTCGCCAAGTCGGCGAAAACTTGATTATCACGTTCAACATTAGTAACTGGAGAACATCTACTGGCAGCTTCAACGGATCTGTCGTCGATGGCATTGAGCTGGATGTAGTTCATCGCGACGGTTCCATAACACTCCATGGCACTGGCCTCTTCACCGGGTCGGTCAATGGCAGGTCCGGTACGTTCCTCTTGAGTTATGAAGGCATAGGCAACGCTGTCACCGGCCACGAAACTTTGCATTTTACAGTCGGCCATGGGACTGGTGATCTCGCTGGTCTGCATGCGGAGTTAACGGCTGAGGGCGACATAGGCGCTGCCAATCCCGGATGCGACCTGTCCGGGGCAGGAACTTATAATGGGTGGATTCTCTTTGCCCCATAAGTCAGCCAAGTAAAAGGCGAGCTAGCACTCAGCCGTCACGCTTCACCGCGTGACGGCTTTGCTTTAGGAACCGTCCGCAGAAACAAGCACCACAGTCCTACCCGTCGTTAGCTACGACTTCGCAATAACCTCCTAAGAAATTCCGGAACTTTGTCTGCCAGTTCCTTTAGTGATGAGTATGAAAGATCGAAATCCACTAACCAAACTCACGGGCGATGCAGCCCTGAGCAGGCCGAAGCTTGGTAAGCTAGAGAGTCAACCTGACTTCTTTAGTCTCCGTGTTTCAATCCCTCTGGTCGTCTTCCTAGGCGGTGTCCTTCTGGCGCCGCTTGGCTTTGGCGCGGTTTTGGAGACGCCCGACGCCGCGGCACTCAGCGGCCCGGACCCGGTAATAGTGAGGGCTACGCAAATTAGAGGCGCCGAGGGCACGGGCAGTTGCGGTGGAGGCTATGGGTTAGGTGTCGGTCTCGTCGACCTCGACCACGGCCTTGCGGCTGGCTCCACCACTTACGACCATGGCGGCTTCCTTTGGTGCGAGACGTACGCACCTTATCTATGGTTAGAACAAGATGGAGCCTCGACGCTGTTCGAGCTGCAAGGCGATTTCAACTGGAAGAGGAGCACCTATATCCCGAGCGCGATGACCCCGGATGGGAGCAAGGCCGTCGGCGGCGTAATCTTCTTTGACCGGGGCACCAACGCGCCTTGGATGTGGACGGCCAATGGAGGGCCCGTCGAGTTTCTCAAGTTGGCCGAGGGCTACAGCGGAGGCAACGCGGTCGCCGTCTCCAATGATGGACGGCTTATCGTTGGCAACTTGCGCGGCCCCGGTCGCGTCGGTGTCAGCCAGGCAGCAGTGTGGCGCGATAATAGCCCGCAAATTCTGCCGAGTAACCAGCCTTGGTCGGCAGTTGGTGGTAATCCATTTGAAGCAAACGTTGCATATACTGCGCGACGCACACACCCAATGACCGACGATGGTTCGGTCATCGTCGGGTCCGCTGGTGCGGCTTTCCTCCTCGGATGCAAGGCTACGAAGTGGGTGAATGGGCTCGAGCAACAACTATCCACCGGCGGGGTTGCGGCACAGTCCAGCGTAGCCGTATTCGTTGCTGACAATGGAGTGATTTTCGGTTACGCGGTCCTCAACAACGGGCGCGTAGTCCTGGTGCGCTGGGACGCCGATGGGAATCCCGAGATCTTCGAACCGCCAAACGGTCTTAGCGTCGTCAACCTTAGCTCGGTTGACTCCCAAGGCAACGCAGCCGGCGGTTCACTGGCCCAGCAATTCAGTTGCATACAACAATGTAACGACCCGCTCTGCGACCGAAAACCTTTTGTGTGGACTCGCCGCGGCGGCTTCACGATCCTCCCCGAAAACGGCCACGAGGACACCTACAACAACAGCGCTGTCCTGGACGTGTCCGACGACGGGCGCGTAGCTGTGGGACAGCTCGCAACATGCGAGGTAACACCGGACAGCCCGCCCCAGCTCGCGTTTCTATGGAACGCTAACTCAGGGCTCGTACTCGTTAACGATCTCATGGCAGCGCACGGGCAGCCCGACCCCCACTATTACCTAGCCACCGATGTGAGCCGCAACGGAAACCGCGTTCTCGCCGTGGGCAACCCTCCACTGCACGATGCACAGGACACCCCTGATCTGACTCTCGATCTAGCATGGCCTAAGCCAATTCCAACACTTAGACGGACTCGACAGCCTTAGCGGACTCCATCGCCTTATCCTAGCCCACCATAGTTATACGCTCCAGAACCTGCATCAAAGCATGTGAGCTAAAGAGACCTAACAAGCCGATTCGGTGGATCAAGCCGATGGACCACGCAGCCAAAAACAACAGCGATAGCTAGCAATCAGCCATCACGCTTCAGCGCGTGGCGGCTTTTTGTTTGCTCCAAAAGAAATTCCGGAACTTTGGTTTCCAGTTCCTTTTAGAGATGAGTATGAAAACTTATCTGAAAACTAATTGTTCGTTTACTCGAAATTGTCTCCTATCAGGTCTGCGTTTTGTAACCGCACCGCTCTTCACCTGCTTAGCGGCACTGTTTATCTCAGTAACCACTCCGGCAGTAGCCAGCGGCCCTTCCGCGAATCCTGACGCACCGACGAGCACCTTCGTCACGTCCACGCCCCAAGCGCCACCGCAGGTGCGATACATGCTGATCGAGCTCGGAGGGAGAACGGCGTTCGACATAAGTCAGTCCGGTCAAATCGTCGGCAACAAGGAGTTCGCACCCGGGCTCAGACGCGCCGCATTTTGGCCCAGCAGCCGGAGCGCGGCGATTGATCTCGGCACATTGCCTGGTCTCAACAGCGTCGCCAAGAGCATTAATTCTCGGCGCGAGATCGTGGGAGTTGCGTTTAACGAAGACTTCTCTGTTGAGCGGCCCTTGTTTTGGGCAAGCCCTAACAGTACCCCGGTCGAACTCCCCGGTCTGCCGGCCGGCCTTGCGGGTGAAGTGTACGACATCAATCCATCAGGCCAGATCGTCGGCCAGTTCTTTAACGCGGACTTTTCAGTGAACCCGGCGGTCTTTTGGCCGAACAGCAACGCAGCGCCCATTTATCTTCACGTGTTGAGCAATAAGCTTTTTACCAGCGTGGCCACCAGCATCAATGCTTCCGGCAACATCC